>Ga0157364_1008245_pt1 | contig 10797 bp, 13 predicted proteins | sample AttsexASBM2_FD_111476 | JGI IMG/M metagenome (GOLD analysis project Ga0157364, IMG submission 111476) | Fungus gardens microbial communities from leaf cutter ant in Ribeirão Preto, State of São Paulo, Brazil - Atta sexdens ASBM2 | ecosystem: Host-associated > Fungi > Mycelium > Unclassified ... | reverse complement strand
TGTTTAGGATAGGGTAGAAATAGCTAGCACGGACCATGAGTCCAAGGTATATAAGGTAGACTATCTTGTACAGAGTTCTCTATCGAGTTCTCTTATGTTAACCTAATACAAGGTTCTTCCCATTGACCAACCCTAAGGTCTTTGAGTTGTAACACAACATGTGTTAAGCACATTGTATGATATTATTATTCTAGAAGCTTCTACTATGTTCTCTCATAACTATATGACTGTGTGACCATGACATCACACTAAACCCTAACCTTAAATAAAAAAGAAACAAAAATGAAAACAAAATGAAAACAAAATAAGAAAAAGAAAAAAGAAATAAAGTCCAACATTCACAACTCTAACACCACATTTGCCATCAACTTTCCTACCAGTGCCTTTGTTCTATTTTTTATTCTTTAGAACAGATTACAGTTATCTATATATCTCCCTATATCTTTAGCTATGCCTGGCTACTAGTAGTTCCTTGTCACCATCTCTGTTGTCTTCCGTTGTTCTCCATGTCTAGCTACTGGTATATCATGATATAGCCAGATAATCTTGAGCCTCAACTCTTTATTCTTGAGTATATACACCTTTTTTTCTTTTAATACTAAGTTATCTTTACCTACCATTTCTCATTTCTTAATATTTTTACTCTTGGTTTCTTTATTTCTTCTACTACTTTAACTACTTTATTATTCTTTTCACTTGTATCTTTTATTTTTTCCACTATATCTACTTCTGGTCCTTTTATTACTACTTCTACTAGTTCTCAAATCTATTCTTCTTTTATTAGTTTTTATTTTCATTATTCTTTTCTATTTCTATTTTCTAGTCTGGTCTTTTACTTAATCTATCTACCTTCCCCATCTTTATCTCTGGTACATGTTTTGAGGTAATGTTAAATCTTGATAAATATAAGATAGTAGATTTATGCTTCTTTCTCTCTTACTACCATCTTGTATAGTAGTGCCTATAAGAGAATTAGTGAATATATTATTTCCTAATATCATCATTAACTCTTTATTCACTCTATCCAGCCAATATAACTCCAATATGGACATGGAAATCAATACTCCTAGAGAAAGATCATAGTCCTCCAGCTTGAACAATTCAAGAGAGTCATTAACTCTTTCAAAGATATCTTCAATCCCTTACTATGAGAGGATGCAAATTCAAAATGACAAGCTATCTTGGAGCAAACAAGTTGAAATCAATGTGAAAGAGAACCTCTCTCTTTCATATGCTACTCCCAGAGAAGGAGTAGGTATACTGGTTAATGAGATATTAAACAATAGCCCCAATAAAGAGGAACAGTGTGTTAACAATAAGGCTCCTGCTCTAAATGACATATCTGTTCCACAAGATGAGAAGGAGGCTAACAACACAACTAACATATGTTCTTTATAAGATTTCACAAATATTTCTATTTCATACAATATTAATTAACCATCTGAACCAAATGCTTGGAATGGGAAAGCCCACTCCATCTCTATTTTTGACATTATATATTTTCTGGAAATTGACTTAATGAATATGATATTCTCACTTTTATGCATGACTAACTTCATCAGGAATAGAAGTGTAAAGTATAACAAGATAAACAAAGTTAAACAACTCCAAGGCTTTGGTCAGGCTACATGAAAATTCATTTTATCCATCTATGAAGCAGAATAGGATATGTTGAAAACTAATAAAAATAACAGGCAGACAAAATTTTTTCTCCAAATTCACTCCAAAGAGTAACATTATTAAACCTGTCAAGAAGAATGAACAATCAAAGGACAAGCAATTAGAAGTTGTCAAACTTTCCCTTTTAATCTTAGCTAGACTACTCGAAGAAGTTTTGGAGAAGCCAAGATTTTTTAAGAAAGATAACACAATAAAGGAAATTACTAAACTTAAAACCAAACAGTTGTCTCAAGCATTAATGCCAAATGTTAGTGAAATCTTAAAACTCAAAGAGAACTTTCCCAATTTATTGGCCAAGAAAATTGAAAATATTTATAAAATAATCAATGACTCTGGAAAGATGAAGCCTAAAATTAATATGATAACTGAAGGTTCTTCAAGAAAAAAAATATTATTTCTATGGGTAACAATAATAAAATCAAATTCATAACTTCTTCAGATATATATTATTGTTATGACAAACAAGGTTGTGACTCTGTCCAATTTGCAAACTATTGAAGACTGTCAAAAATGTTGACCATATTGATTTTAGCAACTTGAGATCACCTTGTCTTCCACAATCCAAATCATATCTGAAAATTTTAGATATTCTATACTTGATGAAAAATACTAACATACTCATCAATTCTAGTGTGGTTGAGGCTATCCTGAAAAATAACTATATATTCAACAATGTCTCACTTGCTTCAAAGCCTCAAGTTATCAAGATGCCATCTAAATTGAATATGGCTATTGTTTGGCTGGATATATGAGATGTCCAAAGTGGTAGTAAGGCTAAGTGTCTTATTAGATGTTTCAATGTAGAAAGCTATATCGCTACCATTCAAGGTACAAACATGAACCTAAGTGTCTTTTAATGCAAAAACTGCTGGAAGTAGAGATATATTACCTTTGCCTATAGAGTTCAAGATTTAAGATGTATCAAATGCAACAGACTACATAAAACTGAATATCATTAATACTTCACCTAGTATTGCAAGGCAAATTTCAAGACCAATTCATCTTGTTTGGAGACCAAACTGTTATGACTTAGGTCCTTAATGCTAGATAGAAGAAGAACATTGTATAGGGTTTACATAAGAGAACTCAATAGAGAACTCTGTACAAGACGGTCTATCTTATATACTAATATCCAATGGTCCATGCAAGCTATCTCTAAGCCTACCCTAAATGACTATATGTATTGCATGTGGTATAATATCATCTCCTCCAGAATCTTTTATGTCTTTCTATTCATCATATGGTTTGCGACTTGTTGTTACGACCTTAAGCTAGAGCTCAGGTTGCACTTAGGCAAAGACTTGAGAGAGAATAAGGGATATGATTCAAGTGGTAAAGTGTAAGGATACAGAATAGTATCTACGCTATATATACAAGTAAAACATGTTGTAGAAGTGTGGAAGTCATGAGTTCAAGACATCATAAAACATGAGGGAACAATGAAGAGAAAGCTCCTACTACTACATGAGGCGCTGACTGAGACTTACTGTAGTGCAGCCGTTTATGTCGTCATACCCTCAACCCATCTTCTCATTGTATTCTGAAGATATCAATCGTAACACTTGTCATATAATCATGTGACTTTGTCACTTTAACCCTAACCCTAGTTCTAAAAATAGAAATGCCATGAAATGAATCAAAAAGAAAAGAAAATGAGAAAAGAAAATAGGAAAACTAAGTCCACTTCTTGCGGTCTTGACATAAACAAGGTGAACTATGTCTATATATCTTCAAGTATCTAAACTGTAAAGGTAACCACTAGGCTGACTCTATTGCTTGTCTATTCTAGAAGCATTGATTCAACAAAGAATGGCATTCAAAGAAATATCAAGAACTCCAAAAAGTCAGAAAGCAGTCCATTTGCTCAACTGTAAGTGTGAGCAATGTTAAGGTATAATTATTAAAAATATCAAGCTTTTTTCACAAAATGCTCAAAAGAACAAGCTTCTAACTAACACAACTTTGGAAACCAATAAGGATTTTGATATGATTTTCATTCAAGAACCACACTGGTTATTTATTAGGTCCATTTCTAGTTCATTAAGTGAAGAAGGAGACAGTTTAGTAGGTACCTCAAATCATTCTAACTAGTTTACATTTTCTAGACTGCTATTAAATGACAATGATTATCCTAGAGTTATTTTGTATATCAATATTCAACTATTACATTTTTGTTTCTCTTTATGAAAAGATATTTTCAATTATAGGGATATTTGTTATTTCTTCTTCTTTAACAATAGTGACATTTATTACATGATTAATATCTATTTTGACACTACTCAAACAGCTTTAAAGTATCTCAAGGATACTGAAGCTGATATTTTCCATGTGCTAGTTATGGCTGGTGATTTTAATATTAGAAATAGTATTTGGGATCTTTTATTTTCTTTTCACTCTATTCATAGTGATTTGCTTACAGATATTGCTGACTCTTTGGATTTTAGTTTGCTAAAATTTACTAACCAAGTTTCTACTAGATACTTGAATAATATATAGGACTTCCCTCCATGTCTAGCTACTGGTGCATCATGATGCAACTAGATTATCTCCATCCTCAATGCTTTATCCTTCAGTACATACTCTTTTTCCTCCTTCAATACTAAATCTCTCTCTATCTGCCACTCATCTCCTCTTAATATCTTAACTTCCATCTTCTTCATCTCCTCTACTACTCTAACTACTTCTTCATTCTTACTTCTAGCTATTTTTATTTTTTTCTAATATATCTATCTCTGGTCCTTCTATTATTACTTCAGATAAATTACAAAGCTAATGGTCCTTGATAAATATCTAATTGTCATTGTTCTTTTCTACTTCTACTTAGTCCATCTATCTTCCCCATAAATTCTGTCATCGATCTCATGTTCCTTAGACTAAATTTCTTGAAACTTGATAACCACACTATTCATCTGATTATGCTCTATTGACAGTTGATATTTCTATCATTGAAGAGTTTATTCCAAGAAAACAATGCATAATTATTAAGAATAGTAAAAAAGAAAACAAGTTTATTACTGATCTTATTGATGCTATTAAAAAAATCAACATCAAACAAATCAGCAATAAAAAGTCACTTAAAATTGCTATTCAAAATTTTGCAAATAAATCAGATGTTATTTAGTATAAATATTCAAAATGCATCAATATCACTAAATATTCCAAAGCTTGGTGGAACAAGAAATGTCAATCTAAACTACTAAAGTACAGAACCTTCAAACAATTAGAGGACTGGAAAGCTTTTAGAGATACTGTAAAGAAGACGAAACAAATTTTCTTTGACAATAAAATTCAAGAAATAGCATTGAAAAATTGAGAACCTTAGGAACTTATGAATTGAATCAAAAAGTGCAAAATTCTGGCTATCAAAGATATTCACTATAATGGCCAACCATATATAGAGCTTGATGAATTTCAACTAAGCCTATAATAGCATAGGTCCCTTTTTCAAGTGAAGAATCTAAAAATGCTATTATTAAATGTAACAATTTGTCTATACCCAGTCTAGATAGAGTATTTTGGAAACATCTCAAAGTGATTGTCAAAGATAATACATGCTTAAAGAATTTTGTTAACATCGCTAACATATATATCAACTTAGGATACTAGCCATCTCACTTTAAAGTATCATTATCTATCATCATTCCCAAGCCTGATAAGACTTCATATGACTTACCCAAGATGTTTTGTCCCATAGTATTATTGAACGTACTTGGAAAACTTATTGAAAAAGTCATTTGGAAAAGACTTCAATTCTAAGCTATTTCAAACAACTTTGTTTATCCTAATCAATTGGGATGATTGAAGCAATAGTCAACTACTGATGCTAGTATCTTGTTAATTCATCTGATTTAAGCAAAATAGGTTAAAAATCTTCAAACAAGTACACTAGTATTTAATATTGCTCAGTTTTTCCCTTCATTAAATCATCAACTCCTTCCATTGATTTTGGATAAAGCTGGTTTTGATCCAAGAATTTCTTCTTTTTTTTCTGATTATTTAATAGACAGAAAAATCCAATATCTTTGGAATAATTTTTCTTTTCTATTTTTTAATATTAATATTGGTGTAGAACAAGGTTCTTCCTTATTGCCTATTTTATCAGCTCTGTATCTTTTCTCTATCTTTCATATCCACAAGAAAAGAATTTAAAATCTAAAAATTCCAGTATTACTTATTTCCTTCATAGACAATTATCTTTTTGTTTCACAAGAAAAATCATGTGAAATTCTCATTTTTTTTGTAGTTACAATATCATTTTGTCTCTTCTTGAACAGTTTGGTTTTGTAATTGAACAAGAGAAAACTGAAATTTTTCATTTTTCTAGGTCACATATATTCAACTCTCCTTCTTTAGACCTCAGTTTCTTTGGAGGTCCTATTCTTTGGCCTAAGGATACATGGTGGTATCTCAGATTTATCTTTGACAGAAAGCTTTCTTTTTGACAGCATATCAAGTTTTACTTGAACAAAGCTTTATTAACTGTCAAGTGTATGAAAATACTATGTAATTTCTCATATGACTTAAATCCCTAGCAAAAGTATTTTCTCTATAGAACTTGTATGCCACCCATTGCCTTTTATAGTTTTCCTCTATGGCATTACAACAATGTGCCACTTACATATCACTTATATATCTGCTTAAAGAACTCAGAAAGATACATAGAAGAATAGTGTTATAGATATTAGAAGCTTTTTGTACTTCTCCTACCTTGGAAATTAAAGCTTTAGCTGGATTAATTCCCATTCACCTTCATCTTCAAAAACTCAGTGGATATCATCAACTTAGAATCTCCACTCTTCCAAATAATCATGCTATCAAGTCTCTTTTTTGTTATGGCAACCACTTATCACAATGACAAATGACAGCACAAATGAGTAAATCTCTTAGATCGGATATAATGTGGGGATTTCACAAGAGAACTCAACAAGGAGTCTCTGCTAAATTAGAGTCCTATATATATAAGACATGCTTGGTCCATGCTACCAATAATTAAGCCTGCTCTATTATCCATGTAGCATGCTACAACCTCATGTCCACCTCATTTCTTACTCAAGGCCACCATGTTCTAGGCCTATGATGTCACATCATGTGACCTGTCATGTGACTGTGGTGTCACGTGCCTCTTCATCATCCAAAAGAAAAAGAAAAGAAAAATAAAAGAAAAGAGAAAAGAAAATCAATATAAAATCAGAAAAATAAAAGAAAAGAAAAATAAAATTGTTAGTGTTCAAGCATCCCATAACATTTTTGAAAGAAGACATTCAGAAAACATGAGTCTACATCATTTATTGCTAGAGAATATGACCTCTAAGCAATGACTAAAGATCAAAGGTCCCATTATAGATACCAATAATTGTCTTAATGGAATTTTCTCCTAGAACTTGATTAATTGACATTTTTTCTAGTCATTTTTCATTTCATCATGCTATTTATGAAAACAAAGAAAGTAAGACCACTCAAATTCGTAAACTAGATAAATATGTCTTTAATGCATTGATTAATACCAAATCAGTTGTGGTTGTCTCAGATGCTAGTATCAGGAACAATATTACTATATCAATTGCACATGTTCATTTGTATTTGAATAAAACTATTTATCATGCTGTCAACATAACATCTACAGAAGCAGAACTATTTGCTATTAGATGTAGCATTAACCAGACTGTTCAAATCCCTGATGTTGCTTATATTATTGTTGTCATAGATGTAATGTATGCAGCATACCATATATTCAATTCTTCAATATATTATTCTTATCAACATCAATCAATAGCAATATTAAAAGAACTCAGTAAATTCTTCAACAAGGATTCTTTGAATTCTATTAAGTTTTTGGATTGTCCTAGTAATGACAACTGGCTTCTTTACTTATTAGTTGACAAAGAGACTAAAGTTTTCAACCTCATACTTTTACTCTCATACAAATCATCTTGGGACTTTGAAAGAAAAATTAAATGTGATAATATCCTAAAAACTTGGAAAATGATGTTTCAAGCTTCTTATGTTAGAGGTAGATATTTCTTTGATCTTCTTGATAATGATCTCCATATCATAGAATCTTTGTACTCCAAAGAAGGTTTATGGATTAAATACTTCAGTCATTCAAACTTTTTATATGTTAGAACCACAAGAGCTATTATCAATCATGCTCCCATAGAAGAATACCATCTTTGTTTCTTTCTTAATAAAGACTTTAGTTGCCTGTGTGGAAATTATCCAATCAAAACAAGATATCATATCCTTCATAAATGTAAGAGGTTTAATAAATACTGGAATCCAAGGTGAGACACTATAGGTCACTTTGTATCTTTTCTGGTATCTAACAAGAATGTGTTCTCTTTTGAAGAAAGTATTACATAGTGGTGTAGCATTTGCTAGTGTAATAGTATTTATATTTATTTTATTTTATTTTCTCTTTTCTTCTTTCTTTCTTTTTCATGTTGCTTGTTCTTATTTAATGTAGTTACAAAGTAACTACCATGGTCTGCCTATATGCTTTGTATAATAAATTGTTGATATAAAAAAATAAAAAATAAGATAGTAGACTTGTCTTCTGTTCAGCTTTTATACTCTTATAAAATATTTGAAGTTCTTATAGTCTGTCTAGATCTCAAACTTGAACTTTGTATAGATGCCTTTAATTTTCCAATCCTCTGATCATCACTAACATTTTTTTATTATAGATTTTGTAGTTTCTCTTTGTCTTATTCAGAGATTTTGAAAGATATGTTACTGGCCTCCATCATCCATTCTTGTATTCTATCAACAGAACTCCTCCCATTGCATAGTCTGATACATCCACTTCTATCCTTATTTTTTTTGTCTAAGTCAGATGTAGATAACACCAGTTACTCAGTGAATCTTTTTTTTAACTTACTGAATGTCTTTTCTTACTTTTCCATCCAATCCTACTTTTGATCCTTTCTTACTAGGTTACATAGTGGCCTGGCTATGGATGCAAAGTCTTTAATGAACTGTTAGTAGTAGTTAGCCAGTCCTCAGCCAATCCAACACTTTCTTCATCTTTTCTTCCTCTATTTTTATCTCTTCTAGCTCTATTACTACCTTTAAGAATCCTACTCCTTTACCTTTCACTTATACTTTTCTGGCTTTATATATAAGTTATTTTCCACCAATTTTTTTATTATCTCCTCTATTACTTCATCATATCCTTCCTTCTTCTTAGTCCCCATAATAATATTGTCAATAAAGCTTGCCACTTTCTCTGTATTGATCAAGCTCCATAGAATCTCATTTATTATTTTTTTAGAATGTTACTAGTAAATTAGTAAGCCTAAAAAACATCACTACTGGTTTAAAGGACCCTTCTGGAGTGGTAAACACTGCCTTTCACTTGTTTCCTTCTTTTATTCATATATTATCATAATCCCACTGTAAATATAACTTAGTAAATAATTTTTTTTATACTAATATTTTCTACAATGTCTAAAATAAGAGGTAAAGGGTAATTATTTTTATAGTCCATTTGTTTAGATACCTATATTTCTGTACCATATGTTTCTTACCATCTTTTTTTTCTACAAAGAATACTAATGCTATTTGAGAAGATTTTGAAGGTCTGATATATCTCTTCTTTAGTTGTTTGCTAATGAATTTATGCACCTCTCCTCTTTCTTCTCTAGACAAGAAGTACACCTTCCTCTTTCTTAGTACAAATCTCTTCTTTACTTCTATCACATAATCCTATATTCTCCTCATTGGCATTCTTTCACTTGCCCTTTTTCCAAAGATCTGGATTCACTTGTGAAACCTTGGAGAGACTAGTCTTTTGGCTTCTTTCTCTGACTTTGCTGCTTTCTCCTCTTCATCCCTAATTTCCTACTCTTCTAAAACCTTTTTTACCTCTATTATTCTTTCCTTCTTTGGTTTACACTTCTTTTTCTTTCTTTGCTCTTTCTCTTTCTGTTCCTTTCCCTTCTTCTTTCTTTCTTCTTGTTCCTTTTAATTTTACTACTCTGATTTTTCTTGCTTCAGTCTCCACTATTTTCTGCTTTCTTTGGGACATCTTGTCATTTTTACTTCTCCTATTTTCCAGTTGATTTCAGGGTTATAGTAAGCAAGCCAAGACATCCCTAAGATCATATTCCACTTCTGCCCTCCTATCACATCAATTTTGGCCCTCTCCTTATATCCCTTATAGAATATATTTACTTCTACTGTATCCTCTATTGATCCTTCCTTATTAAACATTCTGTCTACATTTCTCACATATATTGGTCTTTCAATTTGTTTCAACTTAACCTTTACTTTCTTGCAAATTCCAAACTCATAACTAGATCTGTTGTCCCACTGTACAATAGTGCTTCCACTGTTATTCCTTTCTAAGTGTCAATTCTTTCAAGTCTAATTTTTACTGTTACTTTTCTTAGGGCATTTCTATTCAAGCTGTACTAGGATGTATTATCCATTACCCTACTACTGAGTATTACAAACTTGTTATAGTTAGAGCCTAGTTAAAGACTACCAAATTCTCTTCCTCTTTTAAATTGTCTATATTATGATTGCCTCTATATTCCATTCTCCTATCTTGTATTACAAACCTCAAATTCATACAGTACCTCACAATGTGTTTAATTAAACCTCTTACAGTTCCTTCCCCTATCTATCTCCATAGTATATAGGTTACACCTTGGTACAAACCCTATCTACTGCTGTTGTAGATATACTATTGTAGTATTTGTTCTCCCTAATTCTTCTATTGGAGTAGGCTGTTATAGTACGAGGGTGTAGACAGACTTTAGGGTTAGGGTTAGTGGACAGGAATAGGACAGTAGTATATTATTAGTCTACAACGGACATAGGATTAGGAGATAGGCACGTGACCTGGAAGTCATGTGGTAGAGTCTAGAGTGGTCTGGAAGGACTTAGGGTCTAGAAGGATCGGGAAGAGTCTAGAGATGGAGTTAGGGTTAGGAGTGACGTCAAGGGACAAGGGTTCCTCATGGTGTATACATGGAGTGTACATGTACAGTGGAGATTAAGAGTATGACGTCAGGGCACATGTAGGAAGCATGGTAGCCTTATGGAAGATGCATGGTGGATGAGTAATGGACATGAGATAGAGGCATGGACTTTAGGGTCGGACATATAATGTTG
>Ga0157364_1008244_pt1 | contig 10797 bp, 4 predicted proteins | sample AttsexASBM2_FD_111476 | JGI IMG/M metagenome (GOLD analysis project Ga0157364, IMG submission 111476) | Fungus gardens microbial communities from leaf cutter ant in Ribeirão Preto, State of São Paulo, Brazil - Atta sexdens ASBM2 | ecosystem: Host-associated > Fungi > Mycelium > Unclassified ... | reverse complement strand
TGGAGTTATGTTGACAGATGCCCAAGTTTATTGTATGACGTCTATGATCTATTTATTTCGACTACTACTTACCGCTAAAGCCATCTATAGGAAAACGGCGGAAGCAAAGTTGTACACCTAATAAGTTTTTAAAAACAAAAAAATGTAATTTTTTAAGAAAGTAATTGTTTAAGAAAGGACCCATGGTACTCCATACAGGGATACTATAAATCACATACAAAATAGTAGAATTATACAAGAAATAACGGAAATGACGAAAAGTATTTTCACAATTAACTTACACATTCTTAATCACTAATACAATAAAATATAATTACACTAATAATTATTAAATAATATAATAGAAAATTGTAGGAAAACAAATGAGAAGTAACCATTAATATAAGATAAAAAATTTATTAAATAAAATTAAATATAATTTTAATAAAATAAAATTAATTGCTTAGAAAAATAAATTGCCTTTTTAGTACATATACTTTCTATATTATCTCGTTTCAACATGAATATTTAATATATGACATATGGTATCCCAATTAGACATTTAATTATACATTTAATAGAAAACGATAAAAAAATAAATGTTAGGTTATTACTTGTAATGTAGTAAGATAAGATAAAATGCGCAAAAACTTGCCTTATCTTCATACATGTATCTTCCACTATAATATCAAAACATTTTTATGCAGTTAAAAAATTACTTATTGCACCACGAAAACTATTAATGACTGATGCTTTTCGATAATGGATCTTAATCACTGCCATCTAGATAAAAATTATGGGCAACGAAATAACAATCGTATTATTCCAGTAGTATTAATTTAAACATTCTACAATAGATTATGTTAAACAATCGATGATCTATGGTACCTCGTAATCCATGATGCCCCGGTTTCCCCTATAGATAATTAACTTCATAGTCATAGTAAGTTGTCTCGTTAAAAGAATCTCAATATTAAAATAAAACACAGATGAATGTTTAAAAATTATTACAAAAAATTTTTTATCAGAGATGAACTATGGAAAAAACAACTTTAAAGAATTTAAATCACAGTAAAAGTAAGGAAGCTCATCACGACACCAATCAACCATATCGCAAACAATTAAGCACAAATTATTTAATAAAAAGTTTTTTGTCAGTATCAAATTTATCTCAAAACGTATTGTAGAATATTTCTTTAAAAATAGTTATAATTAAAAATTTTAAAGTTAAATTGTTTTTAATCAAAAAGAAAATCGAATAACAACTAATTGTCTATTAATTGTTATTCGATTTCCTTTTTGATTTTAAAAATAGAAAGATTCAATTACAATAAAAGAACGATACTGACTAAAACCAAAACAAATCAACATTTATAGCTTGTTAATAATCGGAAAGAAGACCTTGAGAAGCCCTCCATCTTAGTTTATAAGATGTCTTCTGATTAACAACATTTCTGAAACCAATCTCTTTCTATACTGAGATCGTTTATCCAAAATTACAACGTAAAATTCTTCCAATCGAACTCATGATTCTCTTGTAACCAGTGATCAGTTATGACCGAACGAGTAGATGTATTCGAATGTGGTTCCTATATCAGTAATTCTAGATTTCAACTATCTATTAGTCTGTCCCACATAACTCGCATAACAGTCCTTAAAAATTTTATCTACGATATTCGATTTTACATTATGCGAGAGCGGATTTTTATGCCCCCCCCCCTCCTCTCCCACTCCCTGTCCTCTCTCCTCTCCCTTCTCCTTTCTCCCATCTCCTTGCACCCTCCCTTCCTCTCTCCCACTCCTCTCACTCTCCCTCTCTCCCTTTCTTTTCTCTCCGAGATGAGATAAAAAATTCAGATATATCTATCCCGAAAATGTTGGTTTGTGATCAATTAAATTCAATTTCATTAGTAACAATTATTTCATTAGTAATTCATTAGTAACAATTAAGATAACATCATGTAATTGTTAAAATTATCCCTAAAACAGAGATAGCCATATCGAAAATAGTTTTCAGCTTGTTAAGAAACTTAATGGTACTCATTTAAGTAATGAATTTAATTTCATTGGACGTAATCAGTCTCTTTACCAATGTTCCAATTGATTACGCAATGGATTGTATTAATTATTAGCAATTTATTTCTAAAAATTGTTATTCACTTAAAGATGAATTTATTAAAATATTCAATTGATTTTAAATTCTACTTTCTTTGTTTTTGATAATGTTATATATAAATTATCGTACTCCCATGGGCTCTCCATTGTCTCCCATCATTGTAGATTTGGTTATGCGAAAATTAGAAAGTAAGACTTTAACGTTGATTCCATCACCATTTTTATTATAGAATTGATCAAAGAAATAGATGCCGTCATGATTATATCAATGATATAATCATGACGGCATCTATTTCTTTGATCAATTCTATTTTTGACATTTTTAATTCTCAGCATCCAAGAATTCAGTTTATCATGAAGGTTGGAGGAAATAGATTGCATTTTTTAGATGTTATCTTAATTGTTATTAATGATATATTTGAATTTAATTGATATTACAAACCAAGATTTTCAGATAGATATCTGAATTTTTTATCTCATCATCCGATCTTTTAAAAAAGAGACTACTGTTACGGGCTTAGTTGATAGAGTAATTTTGCTTTCAAATCAAAAATTTCATTTTGATAATTTTTGTCTTATAATAAATATACTGTTAGAAAATGATTATCCGTTGAATTTCATTTTTTATTAAGTCGAGTAATAAAAAACAAAAAAGCGATAATAACGTTGAAATTGTTCACCTTCATAGTTTACTGTTCCTTATGTTCCTACTATTTCCGAAAAATTTGACAGATTAAATAGCGATATTGAAGTCGTTTTATAATGTTAATAAATTATGGAAATTCGTTAAGATACATAAAGATCCGCTCCCACATAATATAAAATCGAATATCGTAGATAAGATTTTTTTGTAAGGACTATGATGCGAGTTATGTAGGACAGACGAATAGATAGTTGAAGTCTAGAATCACTGAGCATAGGAACTTCGATAGAATACATCTACTCGTTTGTCATAACTGATCATTAGTTACAAGAAGATCATGAGAAGATCGATTAAGAGAATTTTACGTTTTAATTTTGGATAAACGACCTTAGTATAGAAAGATTGGTTTCAGAAATGTTGTTAATCAGGAGACAATACGATCTTATTTATAACCTAGAGGGATTTCCCAAGGGCTACTTTCTGATTATTAACAAGCTATAAATGTTTTGGTTCCGATTTGTTTTGGTTCCAGTCAGTCAATATCATTCTTTCATTGTAATTGAATCTTTCTATTTTTGACTATTAGTTGTTATTCGACTTCCTTTTTGATTGAAAACAATTTAACTTTAAAGTTTAAAATTATAATTATTTTTAAAGAAGTATTTTATTGGGTTGTCCGGAAAGTTCGTGCCGATTTTTGATAGGTGGCGTAAGGTCTGAATATATCAGAACGATTGAAAACAAATGACATGCATATATATCGTAAAAGACAGTACTTCAGGCATACTTGGAAAAAAATTTGGTTGCGATACGTTAATTTTTGTCAGTTTTATATGCCTTTGAATATGGAAGAAAACAAAGTGCATTTTAGACATTTAATGCTTTTCTTTTACCGGAAAGGCAAAAAGGCCACACAAGCGACAAACAAGATATGCGCTGTTTATGGCGAAGGTGCTGTAGCTGAAAGAACTGTGCGGAAGTAGTTTGCTAGGTTTAAAGCTGGTGATTTCAATCTTGAAGATCAAGAACGCCCGGATAGGCTCTCTACCACAGATGAAGAAAAATACTCAAATTAAAATACTGATCGAGAATAACCCACGCTATACGACACATAAATTAGCAGAAATGTTGAATATGTCAAAATCCATCATCCACGAGCATTTTGTAAAGCTTGGCTACATAAACCGTTTTGATGTATGGGTTCCCCACGATTTAACGAAGAAAAATCTGATGGATCATATTTCCACTCGCTCTATAAATGTAACGAGGAGACACTATTTTTGAAGCAAGTAATGACGGGGGATGAAAAATGGATCATTTACAATTCATTTAATGTTGAGCGAAAAAGATTTTGGGGAAAGCGGAACCACCTTTAGCCACCCCAAAAGCCGGTCTTCATCCAAAGAAGGTCATGCTCTGGTGAGATTGGAAAGAGATCCTGTATTATAAGCTTTTACCAAACAAGAGACGATAAATTCAGAGAAGTATTGTTCCCAATTAGACGAATTGAAGACAGCAATTAAACAAAAAACGTCCAAAAATAGCGAATCGGAAGGGCGTCGTGTTTCATCAGGACAATGCGCGGCCTCATGTGTCTTTGATAACTCGACAAAAGTTGTTGGAGCTCGGTTGAGATGTTCTATCCCATCCACCATATTCACCAGACTTCGCGCCCTCTGATTTGCACCTATTTCGATCATTACAAAATTCCCTTAATGAAAAAAGCTTCAATTCTTTGGTCGAGGTAAAAAATCACTTAGAAAAGTTTTTCGCTGAAAAACCTGAGAGATTCTGGAAGGATGAGGAGAAGTTGCCTGAAAGATGGAAAAAGGTTGTAGAACAGAATGGCACCTATATAATTTAATAAATATATACTAAAATTTAATCTTCTGCGTTTCAATTTTCCTTTAAAATCGGCACAAACTTTCCGGACAACCCAATACGTTTTAAGATAAATTTGATACTGATTGGTCGACAAATCAAGAACTAGTTTTTGATTAAATAATTTGTGCTGAATTGTTTGCGATATGATCGATTGCTGTCGTAATGATTCCTTCTTTTTACTATGATTTAAATTCTTTAAAGTTGTTTTTTTCATAGTTCATCTCTGATAAATAATTTTTAACATAAACATTCATCTGTGTTTCATTCTAATATTGAGATTCTTTTAGTACGGTGGAGGGAGCTCACTATGACAAGTTAGTCATCATTATATATTCTATTTATAGTAATGTCTCTGAAAAGGTCTCAAAAATGAGCCGAAACATGTAAGCACATTCATTTAATAAAGAATTTTATGTTACATTTGTGTATTATTTCACGCAACGATTACCACGCCTGACTTCTATTTTTCCATTTAATTTCTTTTGAAAATTCGATTCTGAACTCAAATTTATGAAATATTTATTACTAGGATATTATCAATAAAAATGTGGCGACATTGCATAATGGCTCGAAAATGAACATGAATTGTAATGTGGTCTTTTATAAAAATAGTCTTAAAAAATTAGTTTTGTTTAGAAAACAATATTTGGTTACAAAATTAACAAAAAATAGAGTATTGCAGAATGTATGTAAATATATATATATATATATATATATATATATACATACATACACATGTGTATATACATATAATTTTATATAGGTAACTCAACAATAAAAATCTATAGTACGTGTAAAGTAAACTATAGATTAACACTAAAGCTACAATCAGTACAAAGAATAATTATTTTGAAAACTTCGAAAAAAAGGTCTTCAGTAATCAATATGTTTAGGAAACTACATTAGCCAAACGCCAACAATGCCATATTATTGTTTAATTGTACATAACTCGAAATGTTATGCAGCTAAATAAAATGTTAAATAACAAATAACACACTCAAATATACATATATTCGTGTAATATACATGTGATAATAATTAAGTTTAAGAAGAATAAGAAAGTATATGTAATAAAATGTATCTTAAAAACGTTTCGAAATTGTTGAGAATAAAAATGCATTATAATAAATGCTCATTATTGTATATTGGCATGATCACGGTATAACAGGCAGCTATTAAACAAATAATGGTAATTATTTACAATAGGAGAGCCCTCCCCAATGACATATGTTGTCAAGGTCATGATTCTGAATGACCTCCAAGTTTTAGCCGTCGCTCGTTATTCATTAAAAGGTTATTATAAAAAAAAAAATTGAAAAATGATGTCTCTTTTTTACTATATAAAACAGAAATTTTCTGCTTTAAAATATATTTCACGTGCGAAACGAGTTTCACCTCATCCTCTCCTCCCTGCCTAGAAGCGTTCCATTTTCCACGCGAATCGAGTTCCACCTCACCTCTTTCCTTATGAAGAAGCATATGTTTTCATTATTGTATGTAATTCAGTATTGCTTTGCGTGGAAAGTCGAACATCTTTTGGCAGGGTAGAAGGGGGGAGGTGGAATGAAACTCGCAGGGACATGATGACACGTCAAGGTTAAAATTTTGGAGGGGGGAAGCAGATTCTCCTAATATAAATAATTATTCAAATAATTCCACAAGAAATCATTAGAATTCGCCACTTAGCGGAGATATTAAAAAGAACCATAATCTCTACACTGATCTTAATATAATCTTTTCCATGTTTAAAACGTGTTTTTTTAAATACGATTTTTTTCTAAAGCTGTTTAAAACATATAAAACATTAAAAACATATATTAAACAAAAACTGAATTTAAAAAAAAACACCATTTTGACCAATCCTAAAAAAAATATATCACCTTTAATTTTTTTAGCATAACTTCCGTTAAAGTGAATCAAAGCTCAAATTCATATAGTAGATATCTGGAGATTGATTGTGGATTTTGAAAAGAGGTGAAAATTACAAAAGTGAGCAAAGGTTACTAGATATTGACCAATTAAATTATGAATACTCTAATAAATTTGTTTACTTTTATAATTTTCACCTCATTTGAAAATACACAATCGACTTCCTGGTAACAGGTGCACCTTTGTACACGCACCGGCAGGAATGGTGTTCCCTGACGTTCGGTTCCGTAGCGCTATACATTCATACCGAAGCATACGTATGTGTTACTGGAAACGTAGAGGAGGCGAGGATCGCGAAGGAAGAAAGCAGTAAGTGATCGTTTTGTTATTTTGCCCAAGGCGCACGATTGAGAGAGAAAGCATAATCGACTCGTGATGTCCTTTCGCTGTTTCGCACATTTGTTAAAAGTACGAGTGAGATATCCTGGTATCTCTTGCTCGCCAATATTCATAATAATACTTTTATTATGCACAGAATGTGGTAATTATGCATAACAATTTTTAATACTGCAAAAAATTTTTTGTACTATTGTAATTACAACATTAAGTGTAATTTTGAGCCTCATTGTAATAACTTTGCATGCATTTATAAATTTGCAGTGTGCAAACGAAATTAATATTTTGTATCGCAAGATTGCAAAATTAAATTTACAATTAAATATAAGAACATATAATAAAATAAATAAATAAAATATAATATAATGTAATACCGAACGCCAGGGGACATTCCTGCCGGTGCGTGTACATAAAGTATAATAAGATTTGACAATATATATACCACGATTCTTTAATTTTTTATTAATTTTCCCAAAATCACATTTTTGTACTTTCTTTGCTTCTCATGTTGCAACATTTACCATTTAATTTTAACAATTAGATTTAGTTTTATATTATAGCAAAGATCCGTGATCTGTAGCAAAGATGCTCAAGATATAGACAATGGAAAATTATTCTAAAGGGCCACAAAAATAGATGTACAAGAAACTCATCCAGCAATTTGGCACCTCCAAATCAACAATGATCTAGTTTCTTAAGCTTAAAAAATCCAGCGAAGCTGTGTCAAGAAGAAGAAGAGCGGCCAATCACAATTTTTCTCGTCAATAGCAATATCCTTAGCATGTTTCGCAGTAACCCACATCTCCTCATGGCACCGGACATTTCTAAGGAAATATTGATTTCTGAGAACAGTCTGATTCATCCGTAGATCATACATTGTCGCTTGCAGGTCGGAATATTGTGTGAACGATGATTCCTGAAAAAACCATTTCCACACAAAAATGGAAGACACGAATAAAATGCACTCCAAAATACACTCCAATGATGGCCTGATGTTTTCTGGAGCGATGAATCCATGTTATACTATCATTATCAAATAACATGAACTTATTTTTATTGCTCCAGAATACATCAAACCATTGTTAAGATGTCTAGTTGAGGTGTGCTTTGGCCCACTTGATCCAACGCCCCTTCAACTCTTTGCGAAAATAAATAGTTCCTTCATAAGTCGCCGTTTACACAATCTTCCGGCCTGTAGACGACAGCGTATAATCTGTACGAATGGCTCAGACTATTTAGAAGTCGAGATTTCTTCAGCATTGTCCGGCACTATGAGATTTAAATTGCTGCGGAATATGCGAAGGATATTAAGGATATTGCGATTGACGAGAAAAGTAGTGTAACGTATCGGGTCGTCCGTTCTTCTTTTTCTTAACACTTCGCTAATTCTTCTGATGTTTAAGAAACTTGATTACTATTGATTTGGATGTCCAATCATGATGTTGGGCGAACTTCTTATACATACAGTTTTGTTTGTGGCTCTTTTTGTTGTCGTTCGTCCTCATCATATCTCAAGCACTACGGATTTTTGTCATAACGTAAAACACTAAATCTAATTATTGGGTTGTCCGGAAAGTTCGTGCCGATGTTGAAGGAAAATTGAAACGCAGAAAATTTAAATTTTAGTATACATTTATTAAATTATATAGGTTAGTCGGCACGAACTTTCCAGACAATCCAATACTAAAAATAAGGTCATGACAATGATTGCAATATGAAAGACAAAGAAAGTATAAAAGCGATTTTGAGAAAATTATTAAAAAAATTAAAAAATCATGGTGTATATTGTTAAATATCATTATACTTTATGTACAGGGTGTAACAGCGATATACAGAATGACGGATTGCTTATTCATGCAGGCGCGCGCGTTTGTTCTGTGTATAAGGCTTAATCACTGCGTCGGTATAATCACGTCTCGTATATCTTTTTCGCGTATAAAGTTTGTAGCGTCTGAAATTTTGATACATTTGTGACAGATTTCCGTAGCAATTCGTTAAAACGGAAATCGAAGTGATGATATAAATTATAAAATAAATTTTATCAAGAAAATCCTAGGTGTTATATCCCTTCTTTATTACGAGAAAAAATCTATCATAATCGATCTAAATTATAATATAAATTAAATGATATAATTTTATTACTTAACTCTTTGCGGCACAGTGTCACACATATATTATCCCTTTTTAATTTCAGTTTTTTTATGTGTTTCATACAGTTTCTAACATATTACTGCAATGAAAAGAACATTATTATCTTGTAGAACATCAATTGTTATAAAAAAAATCACGAAAACATTTCTATTGTTGAGAAAATGTATTTTATAAATGAACAAACTAAAAAAAATCATCACTTTTTAACAATAAATGTGATTGTGACTAATCAATAGCTAATTAGCCGAAAATAAAATCCGAGAGGTTTTTTGGGTCGCTGATTACGAATTTGAAGTCAAAATTAAAAAATTCAAAATGGCGGACCCTTTGAAGCATTTTTCTTTACATAGAATTCAGTTGAAATTTGTTATTCGGAGGTTTTCGGGGTCATTGATTACGAATCTGACCTAAGATTTTTAAAATTCAAAATGGCAGATCCAAGAGGGCGATTTTGAATTTCGAAAATCTGAGATCAGATTCGTAATCAGCAATCCCGAAAACTCCCAAGTAACAAATTTCAACTGAATTCTACGTAAAGAAAAATGTATTCTTCATATACTCTCAAAGTTAAATTATTTTTTACATAAAACGTTTATTTTATGCACAGTACAAAAGCAGCTAGCACATATGTGCAAAAAATAGTCGACTAACAAAGATCCACTGTAAAAATGATGACAGAAATGATCATCAACAAATCTTACAATATTTATTTTGGTATATTAATCGGAGATTCGTCAAATATATCAAAACTTCGGATGCTACAAACTTTATACGCGAAAAAGACATGCAAGTGATTATATCAACGCAGTGATTAAACTAACACAGTTGTGAACAAACGCGCGTGCCTGCACGAATAGGCAATTCATCATACTGACCTGTATATCGCTGTTGCACTTCGTACAAAATACATCTGCTATTAGGTGTCTACTGTATAAGCGCATCCGATTCACTTTCACGAAAGTTATGCCCAAAAAACTTAAAGATGATACATTTTTGAGCGATACTGTACTTATTAGGAGACATCAATCAAGTACAAACTTTTCACTTTGGATTTGAATCTTTTTCAGTTATGAAAGTCAAGTGCAAATTGAGTTTGTGGAATTTCTGATCGCGTTTATATTAGCTTTGCTTGTGTTTATTCTTCATACAAAACTATCTTTATTTTTATATTAATAACACTAGTTATAATAAAAAAAAATTATTCGAACTGGACTAGGTGTTTTCTCATAGAGTTTTTAATGGTTAAAGCGAAACAAAAAAATTTCAGCATGTCAGATTTCCAAGATAATTGAAATTAACATTCAAAAATGGCTTTTTTTGATATTTTTTGTAAAAAAGATTAACATCATTTTGAAGTTCCAATTAAAAATCATAAATTTATTAAATTTTTTATTTTATATAAAATGTATAATTTTTTTATTTCAATATCTTTAATAATGTTATAAAAGATTTAAATACAGGATTTTTCTTATTGTTAGATAGCAAATTGGAAAATTCTTTTATAATGAAGCCATGCAAAATCTCAAAGAATTTTTAATTTGTGACTATCGATACAGGCTACACAATTTTTATCTGAAATATTTTTTTTTAATGCGGTTTTTTAGATATTCAAGGACAATTAAAAATATATATATATTATATATATATTAGGTGTAGTAAAAAGAAATCCATTATTTTTGCATGAAATTGAATGGAAAAATAATGGATTTCTTTTTATTACACCTAATATATATATATATATATATATATATATATATATA
>Ga0157364_1008243_pt1 | contig 10797 bp, 13 predicted proteins | sample AttsexASBM2_FD_111476 | JGI IMG/M metagenome (GOLD analysis project Ga0157364, IMG submission 111476) | Fungus gardens microbial communities from leaf cutter ant in Ribeirão Preto, State of São Paulo, Brazil - Atta sexdens ASBM2 | ecosystem: Host-associated > Fungi > Mycelium > Unclassified ... | reverse complement strand
TATATATATATATATATATATATATATATATATATATATATATATATATATGCACATACAAAGATAATATATGCATATATATGAAAGTAGACGCCTGTGCTACCGCTATCACTATCACTACTACCGCTACAACTACCACTTCCACTATTATTACTACTACTAATACTACTGCTGTTGACACCATCACCTGCTACTACTATTTACATTTATTATTATAGTACTTATTTCCCTGCTTTATATGAAGAGTCAGATAACTTTAGAGGAAGAGAGATATGAGATGGACGAATTCAAGAAATACAATTTTTTACGCAAAACGACTTCCATCTCCCCCCTGCCATGAAACACACGACTTTGCATGTGAAGCGAAACTTGGAGAAATAGGGTGGAACTCTTTTCGCAGAAAGTCGATGAAACACGCTTTGCGTAGAAAGTCGTATGTCCCTTGGCAGAGGAGGAAGTGAGATGAAAGACGCTTCGTGTAGAAAGTCGCGCTTGCTTTGGCTTGGGAGGCAAGATGAAACTCGCTTCGCGTGGGAAGTTGGCCTTTTGATATAGAAGGAGATGGGGTAAAACTCCCTTCGCGTGGAAAGCCATTACAAAGGAGAGTATAGAATAGTTTTTAATATTGCATACAGTAGAAATAAGACATTATTTTTTCAAACTTTTTTTGTTAATAACGAATAACGAGCGATAAAGCTAAAATCTATTAGAAGTCACTCGGGGTAATGACCTTAATAACATATGTCGAGATCAAAGTCATTGGGGCTAGGTTCTCTAATTGGTATTTTTACCATAATAAACTAAAAAGCCGATAATTTCAACTAATCAATAGTTTCAATTAATCAATAGTTGATTGTGTTACGTCCAAACCCTTGGAAATTCTAAATTTATGATTCTATTAGAGAAAGAAGGAGTGGAAATGCTGAAGGTGTGCCTTGGAAGGACGATCAGATTCTTGTCTCATAGATATCACAGAGGCGAGTATCGCGAGTCGAACGCCCTTTTGTACTCACTTCGGAATATGAATTAACGTCCTGCAAGGATGCTATGATATCTGTTTCCTATGAGCAGTGCGATCGTCGATTCAAATTTCGAGTCAAGGAATGTAACTAATCCTTTTAACTCGGGACTGGACCATGTGCCTCTGAAAAGGCAAAGCTAAGATTATGAGATCTCAGAGTTTTAAAATTTAGAGAATGAGAGAAAAATAAAAATTTAATAACATCATTTATTATTACTAAACATTACTAATCTAAATTTAACGCATTACAAGGTTCAATAGAACTACAGTACAATTACTACTACTACAGTAAAAATAAAGAAAAAGGTTACACATAAACAAAATTATTATTACAAACTAAAATTATTATTACAAATACAATAAAAGAAAGAAAAATTATCAGTTTACTTGACGAGATTATTAAGTATTTACATGTAATTTACATGTAATCACCAGAGAATGAAATTCAGGGCGTAGTGCTGATTTTGTTTTTAATCTATTTCGCGTATAGTAGCGGAAGAAAGAGGAAAAAGATTGAAGAAGAATTCCACCAAAACTAATGGATAAGTGAAATTCAGAATAAACACAGGAATACGAGAAGGAGAAGGTTGATTAGTAATTTCACACCGGATTTCTTATCAAATAATGGGATCAAAATAATGGGATCGTGGAATATCCCTCCGGAATAGGTTCGGTAGTCCACGGAATTGTCTAACGAGTGACTCAAATGAGTCACTCTCTTGAATGAAAATAGGATCTCAGTGTTGGAGGAGGAATTTCTTCTAGAAATTCTACACTATCCATGGAATTCGGAGAAGGAGTTCCTCTGGTGGAAAACGAGATTGAAACAATGGCTGAATCTGCTGTTAGCAGAAGAGTGTCAGGGAAAATTCGTAAGGTTAAAGAATCAAAGCGGGGGAAGCAAGTTCCGGGGGAATAGGAGAAGATACGCGGAAAGATAGGCGAAAAGAGTGGAGAGGGTGAACGAGAAGGTGATCGGGAAGCTGCTACTATACACAACGACCGAATTGGAGGCTGTGTGAATCCGTTGATGATGCCGGAAGTGATGTTGATGAACGGACGTTCTCAGCAGATTTTGCTGAATTTTTTGAGTTCACATGTCGTTGGAATTCTGCATACGATTTTCCAACAATCTACGCACTTCTATGTAAGGCCGCTTCCGGAGCCAGGCGGTTATTCCTCGTAGCATTACTTTGGCAATTACATTTCTAAGGTTTGCGGATAATAAAAAGGAAAAAAGGGACTTATTGTTTCGGTAGACCTTGTTTGAATTATTTGGTGTCCTGTGTGTCATGTCTTCTAAAGTGATTCGATGGCTCAATACGATCAGCGAGGTGTTAGGTCTTTGATAATGCACTGAACTGTATCTATGTATTACTTGACTGACTGGACAAATATAGATTGTGAAGGTAATGACTGATAGACTGCGAAAATGACTGACTAACTAAGAACCAGAATCGGACACGGATAAGAGCAGAAAAATAATCACAGCGAGTCTCGCAGTGTCACGGTTTATATTGAGAGTTTCGGAAGGTGGTTCTTTGATGGGACATTAAGTTGGAAAATCGGGGAAAATCGGGTTGGTGGAATTTTTCTGCTTTTGATAGGAAATTTGTTTCTCATGTTCCTTAGCGAACTATTTCCAAAATTTACGCCGCTCACACTACAAGTTTCAATCTCTTGAGAACTTATTATAATATGTCATCACCTTCTCTAGGTTTCAAATCTATGATCACCCATTGGCGAGTTTAATTTAAGCTTCTCTTTTTGAAGAGAGAGGATATTTCACTCATTATCCCTTCTGAGTGACTTGGTTATGATTTATTCGAAAACCTACATTTCACTTTTATCTTCGATTTCTCTTTTAGATATTTGAATGTGCGTTTTCTCGTCTAGACAGTATTTACTCCAAATTTTATTGTCAGCAAAAAATTAAAACCTATTCCTGTCATACTATATTTATTTTATTGTTTCCTGTTGTTGACGAAAAAATACTCTTCAATATGTTGTTACGCGTTTGGAAATGACTTTTTATTCAGAATCCCTGATTCGTATTTAGATATTATTTACTGAAACTGAACATATTTAAACCAAATTTTCTCAACATGGTTTGTAATCCTGTCGTAAATTTTATTACCATGGATCAGGCTATTTATGTTTTTGGCCATCTTTCCAAAGTCATTGTAGGTTTTCAACGACACGTTTTTTAAATATTGTTATGATTGCCAATCGGTGACCGTTAACGCTCGCGTTTTTTCTCGCGCCTTGTTCCAGCAATTACCTTGTCAAACGTTCGCGAAACGAGGAAATCGTGGAGTCTTGCCGGATGTAACAATTGTGATTAATCGTAATATTATTAATAATTATTCATTTTATCATTCTGATATGTGAATAAAGCAGGGAGCACAGAAATTCAATCAATCAGAGTTCTTTATTTCATGAAAAGGAAGGAAAGGAAACGAAGAATTTTGATTGATTCATTTTCTTATACCTTATGTATTATGCGTTATGCAAGGGTCTGTGCTCCTCGTCTAAATCTGCAATGATTTAATCTATATTGATTTAAGTGATGCAATTTATAAAAAAGGTATAATTTCTGATTGCAATTGTGTCTTGGATTGTGCGCAATGTGTTTCTTTCTTTGAAATAATTCTCAGTTACCAGATGATTAATCGGTAGTAATTAATATTGTATGTAATGATAAAATCGTTATAAAAATCCATAAGTACGTAAATAAATCCGTGAACGTTTTGATATGCAATTTAAAAAAGAAAGAAAACTTATGATTGTAATTACTGTGTGCAATGTGTTTCTTTCTTTCAAGCAATTCTCAATCGAATGATCGGTAGTGATTAATACATTGATAGAATTGTTCATAAAAATTAATCAAGTGTGTGAATAAATCCGTGAACGTACTGATACGTGATACAGTTTAAAAAGAGGAAAAATTTCTGATTGTGATTACTATAAAAAAAATTGCGTATGTTTCTTTCTTTACAATGATCTTCAAGCATCAATAAGTACGTTGAAAATATAGAAAAAAAGGTTTTACGATTTTTTTATTTTCTTAGGTTATAAAAATGCAAATCCTGAAATCGTAGCTGATTATTTTTTCGAGATATCTCAAAATTATATTTTCTGATATTTGTAAATGAAACCACAAAATATTATCGAATCTTGTGTATTGTTATGAACTGTTGTTTCAAATTAAAGAATTAGTCTTATCTGTTTTTGAACGTCAACATACATTTAAGTACTTTACTTAGGGATTGAACAAGGTTGCGCCCCCGCCCCCGCTTCCGGTTTAGCTAAATAAATATCAAATTTTAAATAACGAGGATCATTTCTTTGTATTATTTTTAAATTGGAATAATGAATTGGTAATCAATTTTAATTAATCTATAATTTAGAATAAGTTTATTTTTATTGCAAGCAGCTTTATTACTTTTTTTATTAATAAAGTTACTAGAGTAAATGATTACTAGAGTAAAATCTTTTAAAAAGGAGTTTAATTGGAATGATGGTTCATTTCTTTCACGAGGGATTTGATAATAAGTACGGAAATCTAAATATATCATATAAAATAACTCTGCGTTTGTCAAAAGCTAGATTCAGACCATCGTACGGATAAAATTCAGAGTTTAGATAAAGTTTCACATTGATTAATTTACAAATGTCGAAGTAAGTTTTACGTGCTGTCATGATATTTTTTTTATTAGTCTGTAAACCAAAAATAATTTTTTCAGCTGAGTCGCAGTCTTGATGGCCCATAAATGCTTCGTTGTACTCGACAATAGAGAGTACTCATACAAATCCTACGAACGGAAACTCATACTCAGATATCATCCACTCTCTAAAGCGCATGGATAATTTATTAACTTCGTTCATCGCAACGTGAGGCATTCGCCACTGTACTTTGAATAATTCAAGCGTCAGTTCTGTCGCTAGATCTCCGATTATGTAATTGTTGCCGTTGCGCGCTTGCTCAAAATTAATTCGTGACGAGCGTTAATTACACAATTGTAATCCTCGCAAAAGTCCAATAATATGCTAAGCGGTACACAAAAATTAAAGTATCAATTATCTGTCATTAGGCTTTTCGCAATATTACTAAAGTCCATCATTATGCAAATTATAAATAAATCCAGCATTATGCAAATTATATGCTATTTCATTAGAAAACGTTGCATAACCCTTCATAAAACTATTTCTGCTAAACCCTTCATAAAAGTTATTTCTGCTGCGATCAATCCCCATACCATCTCCATACTGAATTCGAATTTCATCGAACGCCACACAATTACATCCAAGATTTGGTTGCTTTTATATATTTTTTCCTTTGAAGTCAATCTACCTTCGACGTAGAGAATACTTTCACACGGTAACGTGTATAAATCTTGTTATTGCATAGATATCCTTATCTTGTCACTATGTCCAAACGTTATGTTGACATATGGATTGTGACGCGTGAAACTCGAACTTGATGATGCAATCAAAAATTGATTCATCTCCAATATTCAAGATACCATCTCAGATATTTCAAAGCCCAATGATTGTAAAAATTTAATGTTCGACGCAGAGAGCTTCTTTCTACTGGACGCTCGAATATTTTTGATTGCTGTCGTCCCTCTGGCAAAAATTATGTTCCCTGTCTGTTTCACCTGCTCACTCAGAACAAGCACATTATCATTGTCGTATTTCTTCATCATTGTCACCTCCGTATATGCAATCTAAAGTGATTTCTTTTCCGCAAAAATTGAGCAATCGTCCGTCTTGATCCACAACGCGAATTATCAGATCCGTAATACTCCGTACAATAATCGGAAGATAAATGATCTGTGTCAATCTTTCTGATATCTTATATATGGTGACACGCTCGGTGAAAATTCATGTATTGTTTGTACGGATTTATTGTTGCTGTATGCGCCCGTGGTCACGTTGCATTCAATGCGAATGATGTTTACGTTGATGATATTTATCGGTCTGATTCATACCACTCCATTGCGACTCCAGCACACGATTCAATAAAAATCTCAACAACGATCCAATATTGTGAGGTTTGGTGAAATTTACTCGATAAGCGCATTCTCACTCTTCATTGCATTCTTATTAGCAATCTCATGAATAGTTAATGAGTACTGTTCATCCTCTTTGCGAAACGTTTTCTCTCTCGCAACATCATTAGGATAAAATTGTAGAATTGCATATTTTAGATACTTGTTTATATCACGTATTTCATATGATCCTTCGGCAATGACAATTTCTTTGTCAAAGAAAAACTTATTATTCAATGAATTTACATTAGATATCATATGATAAGTTTCAAAGTCCGTTAAACTGAGCTTGTAATCGCCATCGCTCAAATCTACGGCCGAAAAGTAGCAGACCACGACGACGCTCTTACCAGTGAGCGTAAATGTCAAAGACAAATGTTTAATTGAATACTGAGTTGAAAGAATGCAATATCAATTATTAAATTGATCTGTTTGAAAAAACAGTGTGTAGACACAGTTATCCACAATTGCTTTGATCGTAATGTTGATAAAGTGTGTGATTATACTCGATTTGCATTATGTCCAAATATCGCACTAATTCCATTAGTGGTCGAAGATTGCCGAAACTGTCAAAGTAAACAGCATGATCTCTCCGCTTCGCGTACGCCATCCAATAATTTGGTTCATCAGCATTATCCAAACAATACTGCTTTCATTTCGATATATTCCTCCTTGGTAAGATAGTACAATAAAAATACCTCTAAAATACCTCTAAAATGGAATACGCATACGTTTTGCCAGTTGTTGTAGTTGTATGTTGGTAGTTACACCCTTCGGCATTTTTGCAACAATTGTTTAACATTTTTTTTTAATCTTTTTTTATTTTTTTCATTGTGATGCCTCGTCTATGCTTATATGGAGTGAGGTAAACTCTATGACCTTCCATGTCGCGGTTATAACGTTTCAATTCTTCCAACTGACGTTGCGCGGCTTTATTATCGTTTATAATTTTTGCGACTCCTGCCGCACCGAAGACTCTCAACAGCGGTAGAATAGGTAAGATACTACCGCGTTTTGCCACCGGTAATATTTTTTCGACTTTTCGACTTTTTCTTCTTTGTTTTCACGCCCATAACAATTTTTATTTTGGCTTTTTTTAGCCCAAATAGCTGTGGCAACAACTCTCTCTCCAAGAATCGAAACTGTCGCGGTAATCCGTTTCCGCACCTCCTCAGCGAGTAATTTGTCAGCTACATGTCATTCATGAGATCTTTGCTCCGCAAATAAACTAAACTCGTGACACACCGCGTTCAATGAATTAATTCCTCGATCGCCTCTAGCCAATCGCTTTTCTAAATGCGTACCTAGATCACAAAATTGATATCCGGAGATATGCAACTCGATCGGAAGTGCGTTTATCGTGTGATTTAAAAAATCGCCTTTTATTGTTGTTATTGTTGTTATTGACATTTGCTACAATTTCTTATAAACGGCACTGGATCATCAATATGCAATCGATGGCAGGGCAAATTATAATGTTTCAAGCATCGACGAAGTTGCTGAACTTCTGAATCAGCCTTTATATGCTCGGTCCCATAGTTGATTATGTAATTCTTAAATTCTCTGTATATATTCCAACTCTTCGGCGGTTAAACTATATACATCATAGTTGTCCGACACGATAAGAAACATTTTGAATACTGAGCGATTTCATTTTGCGTACTACTATAAATACATCCGTTTTCGATGTTGTTTTTCAATATTTTCAGTGTCGTGAAGGAAGAAGATATGAAGTTTGTGCGACAATTGCAGACGATTAAAGTCGACAATAAAGTACAGACTGAAAAAGAAATACGCAAGCATGGAAACATGCTGCCGATTTTTATACGCAGAATCATCTGCAGGCCATCGAACTGCGGCAAAACAAACGTGTTGATAAGTTTGCTGGAAAGTCCACATGGCATACGTTTCGAGAATGTGTATTCGAAATCGTTGCAACAGCTAAAATACCGAAACTTGGAAAATTTATTAGCACCGATTGAAGAAATTGGTTATTTTACATTCTCCAAATAATAACGATTATCACCGAATGAGGCGCTTCCAAATTCTATTTTTGTCTTCGATGACGTGGCATTTGACAAGCAAGACGCAATCAGAGAGTACTTTGCGATGGGTCAACACGCGGACGTCGACTGCTTTTATCTTCAAACGTATGCAAAGATACCGAAACATTTTATACGCGATAATGCAAATCTGTTGATCCTGTTCAAACAGGACGGTATCAATCTGAAACGGTGTACAATGATCATGTAAACACTGACATGTCTTACGAAAATTTCTACGAACTGTGTCGTTGCTGTTGGCAACAAAAGTATGGATTCGTAGTCATAGATAAAGACAATGCGCTTACGAATGAATACAGAAAAGGAATGAGTATGCGATACCTTAACACGGTTAATCGTTGTCAACTACACAACATTTCCTTTCGAGTGCAACATGGATAACAACAAAAAACTCAAGGATCGTGAGAAGATAACGAAACAAATTGCGAAAACGAGTGACTTGATTCATAAAAAATATCGCGCTTTAAAAACCGGCAAAATAGAGAAAAATATAACATTGGAGAAACACTTTAAGCCTATTGTCGAACCTCTAAAACAGATCGAGAACACCATTAATGATAAATCTCAACCAATTAAAAAAGAAGTCAACATTGTAAAGGATAAAAATATTAAAAAAAAAAAACCTGAAGATAATGAAGCTGTTCATGAAGATGATGGTAATGACCATCTGGTGATGATCATCTAGATGGATAATTCATGACTTCAATTAACACTGTCGTCTAAAAAGCAATGTACAAAAGTATCGAACATTACGTCGAATTCCAGTTATGCGTCGCCTGAACCACACGAATTATCGTACGAACATTCGCATATTTCCTCAGTTGAAGATGTTTATGAATCACTTGAAACGAACTCTTGGTGTCAAGTAAAATACAAGTTGGAACGGGCAAACCACGCGCCAGAAAACTAAACAACAAGATAGGTAAAAGAGTCGGACAAGGTGTAATATTACGCACTCTATATGACCCTAAACGACAATAAAATCGATTATATTCATTGGAACAATCCTAACGAGCTAATGGATCATTTCCGATTGTTTGAGTCCTCGCGTCAGGCAGATCACAACACTCACAATAACGAAATATTATCTATTATTGAGGAACTTCGCGGAGCTGGCTTTATTATAAATTGAAATGAGATATACAGTCATTTTAGTTGACATCAAAATTCCGATGAACAATGTTTGTATTTAAGAACTTTGTGATATTTTACGCATTATACAGCAATAATCATAACATAATGACACACGTCTGAGAAGAAAAATCTCAAAAAGTGACGACTGATAGAAGAACTGCACGCTCCGGTGCGAAAAAATTTTCTGTTACAGTTTATGGCTATGATGACCTGTAGCGGGCTGATATAGTTGAGGTTATACACGATTCAACAAAGGTTATTACTATATTCTCATCGATGTTGAGTAAGCATGGGCTGTATCACTGAAAACCAAGAATGGAAATGAGATGACAGATGAGGCTACAGCGAACGCAAAGATAATTTGAGACGATGAAAGATGTCCGAAAAATTTGCAAACTGATATGGAAAAAGAATTTTACAACGCAAACGTGCAAAAATTCCTGAAAAAACACAACATAAATCATTATTCAACATATTCCATAATAAAGGCAAATGTCGTTGAACGTTTCAATCATACGTTGAAAAATGATATGTGGAAACAATTTACGCACAATGGAAATTATATTATTATAAATGGATCGACTTGCTACCGAGTCTCGTATCTACAATGCGCGAAAGCTTCGAACTATCGATATGTCCATCGATATGACACAATTGCTGACAAACTCTTAAACTACGTGTACAGTAGCGTAAAGGCCGTCGCACTCCCGGAATTCAAAGTGGATAACTCGGTATGTGTGAGCAAATTCAAAACGATCTTTGAGAAAGGGTTACATGCTAAATTGAACCACGGAGGTATTTAGAATCATCAAAATACAGAAAATTAATCATGTGACGTATCTACTGAAAGGTTACCATGAAAAATCGATCGCTGAAGGATTCTATGAGTATGAATTGCATCACTAATCCCGACATATATCTAGTTGAAAAGGTGTTGCATAAATAAGGAGACAAAGTTTACATAAAATGGCTCGAATTTGATAATTCGCAACTCTTGGATACACAAGGATTGTGTGTTATATTATAAAAATAAAATTTATTATAAATTGTATAATTATTTTTTCCCTATGTAAATATATATTAAATATAAACGCATTATACACATTACACATTTTTATTAAGTGTACAACTTTGCTTCCGCCGTTTTTTTTCCGAAATGCGAGGCTTTATTGTAAAAAACTGGTTATACATTTATGATTCAAAGTATTGTCCATCGCTGGCCACTTCTTTTTCCCATCTTTCGGGTAGCGTACGAATTCCGCGTCGAAAAAACTGGTCATTTTTTGAGGCTATCCACGAATCGATCCAATGTTTTACTTCTTCATAAGGAAGTACTGGTCAGCCAGGCCGTGTGCCATTGATCGAAACAAGTGATAGTTAGAGGGAGCAACGTCTGGAAAATACGGCGGGGTAAGACTTCCCATTTCAACGTTTCCAAGTATGTCTTGACCACTTTCGCAACATGGGGTCGAGCATTGTCATGCTGCAAAATCACTTTATCGTGTCTCTCGTTGTATTGCGGCCG
>Ga0157364_1008242_pt1 | contig 10798 bp, 16 predicted proteins | sample AttsexASBM2_FD_111476 | JGI IMG/M metagenome (GOLD analysis project Ga0157364, IMG submission 111476) | Fungus gardens microbial communities from leaf cutter ant in Ribeirão Preto, State of São Paulo, Brazil - Atta sexdens ASBM2 | ecosystem: Host-associated > Fungi > Mycelium > Unclassified ... | reverse complement strand
TACATTGTATAAGAGCACCTAAATTTTTACCATGTTTGTCCAAGTAAGGCTTCTTAACTCTAAATGTTATGACTTAGGTCCAAGAGTTAGGACAAAAGACCACTCTTGTATTGAGTAATACAAGAGAACTCAATAGAGTTCCTAAGTACAAGATGTCTACCTTATATACAAATTACTGATGGTCCATGCTATACTTCTTTAGCCCTACCCTAATAACCATGTGTTTGCTTTGAGGTTGACATGTATTAATCATGCTGTATGACATTATCATTTCTAGAACCTTCTACATTGTTCCCTCATGTCATATGAGTATGTGACCTATGTGACAGTGACAGTGACTAATGTGAACATTGAGTCATGCCTATGTAATATGTGATATCATGTTTTGTCTTCTTTGTCTATGTCCAAATAAAGAAAAAGAAGTTCCAAATAAAATAAAGAACAATAAAAAAAAGAAAAAGAAAATAAAACCAAGTCCATCATTCACAACTCTGACATTAAATCCTATATACTTTATACCAGTCTTCTTAAAATTTGAACACCACTGAACTTGTAAGGAAATCTGGCTCTTTTGTACTATTTCCAATACTAAACCTTGCTACAAAGTGTTGGAAAGAATAGAGTGCACAGCAGTATAGTACAGTGTGGACAACTGGCAATTACTTATCTGTAGTGTATACTTCTATGGAAAGCTGAAAGGGAGCAATAACAAAAGATGAGTAGTATTGGTTGGAAGTGAACCTATATGTGTAAATTTTACATCTACTATCTAATTAAGACTACTGATTGTGAGCTATATACTTACTAAGTAGAGTGCTTTGCAACACTTCTTCTTGCTTAAGACATCAGCTACTAAGTAATAAAAACAGAAGCAGATGAACTTAGAGTATCTCTAAGCTAAGAAATGAACAAAAATGACTAAATAAAATTTGACCAAGATTTTTAGTCAGAATATTAGCTGGATTCTCTTTTCCATCAATGTGATATAGTTTAATTTGCTCATTCTCAATCAGATCTCTTATGTAGTCATAGCAGATATCAATGTATTTGGAGTACTTTTCTTATATAGAATTAGATCTCCAGAAAAGTGAACCAAGATTATCACTATAGATATGAGAAGTTGGAATATTATAACTAACCTCATTAAGAAGGTTTCTCATTTAGACAAGCTAATAGCTACAATCAGAGAGAGCTATATATTTAGCTTCAGTTGAAGATAAAGCTACTATCTTTTGCTGGCAGCTCATCTAGAATATTACTCTATGAGCTATTAGAGTAAAGTAACCAGTCATAGATTTACATAATTCTGAATCTTGTGTCCAATCTGAGGTGCTATAATAGATTTATGGCTGAGTTCATTATAGACTATCAAATACTTGCAAGTATTAAGCAAATACCTGTAGAGATGCAACTGTTACAAATTACAAGTCTTAGGGTTGACAAGTGAGAAAAACCTTGTATTGGATTAATACAAGAGAACTCAATAGAGAACTCTGTACAGGATTGTCTATCTTATATACTAAAGGTGCCTGGTCTGTGCTAAGTACTTCTAGCCTACCTTAAATAACTATGTGCATGTTTCAAGACCAACATATGTTGCACCTATTGTACAACATTATCCTTCCATGCTTCTCTTCTTGTGTCATGTGTTTAACCCTAACCCTAAGTTCTAAAAATAGGAAAATAGAAAAATGAATCACAAATAAAATAAAATGAGAAAGAAAACAAGGAAAAACTAAGTCTACTTTTCTCAATCCTGATATTACCCCCCTTTCAAGGTTTCTCCTCTGGAGAAACTGACTTCCACCTGTGCCAGTTCTTTTTTAACTTCCTTAAATACTCCTCCTCGAATTTTTCATTGTCCCAACTGTATAGCAACTTTGTCATATACTTCTCCAGTAGCTTGCTCCTTCTGTATTCTTCCTTTTCCTGTCATCTTACCTCTGCATTTAATTTTCCTTTGAATTTGTTCACCAACTCCCTTGCATTTTCTAAATCTTCCTCCTTCTCCCATGTGTCACTTTCTGCCATAAACCCCTTCCATTGTACCAGATACTTTTCCACTCCTCTTATTTTCCTTTTATTTAATACTTTTTCTACCTTCTACTCTTTGACTCCTTCTATCTCTATTGGTTTTCCTTCCTCTTTTTTCTGTCCTCCTACTTGCTCCTTGTATTGTACTATCCAACTGATGTTCACCACTGGATGGATCCTTATTGAGGTTGGCAATTGTAGTTTGATCGCATTGGTAGATATCACCTCCTTAATTGTATATGGACTTACATATTGGTCCACTAATTTCCTCACCGGTCTTTCCTTAAACACCAAGTCTTTGGTACTCAACATTACTCTATTCCCCTTTTTCCAATTCTTAGTTTCTTTTCTTCCTCTATCTGTCTGCCTCTTCATATCTTCTTGCGCTTTCTTTAATGCTGCCTCTGCTTCTTCATGTGCTCTCTTCATCCTCTCTACAAACTCCATTGTACTTTCTACTTTTCCTCTCTTTCTTATATCCCCCCCATTCTCAATTCTCTTCCATAATTTGCTATGAAAGATGAAACTTTAGTTGCTGTATGAACCTTATTGTTCACCACAAACTCTGCTGACACCAACCACTCTGACCAATCCTTCTACCTGTGATATACAAAGAACCTCAAGTACTGTTCCAACTCTTGGTTCATTCATTCTGTCTGCCCATCTGTTTGTGAGTGGAATGCTGTCAACAGCCTCATTTCTATTCCCAGTATCCTATTCAATTCCTTTGGTAACCCTGCTGCAAACCAGAGCCCTCTATCTGATACTACACTCTCTGGCAACCTGTGCAACTTCCACACATTGTCTCTAAACAGTCTTGCCAAACCTTCTGCCGACATTCCCTCTGTTGTTGCCACAAAGTGTATCATTTTTGACAATTGATCACAGACCACCAGAATAGCATCCTTCCCTGCCACTAGTAGTAACTTTGTGATGAAGTCCACTGTTATGTGTGTCCATGGCTTTTCTGGTACTTTCCTCAGCTTCAGCTTTCCTGCTACCTCTTCTATTCTATTCTTCATTCTTTGACACAGGTTGCATCTTTCCACATACCTTCTTACATCCCTTGTTACTCCTGGCCACCAATTCTACCATCTTCCATTTTCCTCCGTGTTCTACTGCTGGTATGCTGTGGTGCAACTGGATGATCTCCGTCCTTAATTCCATGTCCTTTGGTACATAGATCTTCCCTTCCTTTAGTATCAACTCTCCTTCCATTCTCCATTTATTCCCCCACAATTTCTTCACTTTGGTTCTCTTTATCTCCTCTACTATTCTAACTACATCTTTGTCCTTACTTCTAGCCCTTTTTATTTTTTCTACTATTTCTACTTCAGGTCCTTCTATTACTACTTCTTGTACCCTTCAAACCCAATTGTCCTTTATAACTACTTGATTATCATTATTGTTTTCTATCCCTACCTTCCAGTCTGGTCTCCTACTAAGTCTATTTGCCTTTTCCATTTTTGTTCCAGGAACATGTTTTAGAGTGAAGTCAAACCTGGACAGGTATAAGGCCTATCTGGCCTATTGTTGATTTAACTTCTGTGCTTTCATGAAGTACTCTAGGTTTTTATGGTCTGTCCAGACCTCAAACTTGAATTTAGCACCCTCTAATAGATGTCTCCAATTTTCCAACCCCCTAATGATCACCAACATCTTCTTGTCATGTATCTTATAGTTCCTTTCAGTTTCATTTAAGAACTTTGAAAGGAAAGCTACTGGCCTCCACAGTCCATCTTCACCCTTTATCAACAACACTCCTCATGTCACATAGTCTAACACATTCACTTCCATCCTCATTTTTTTTTATCTAAGTCTGGTGCTGCTAACACCAGTTTCTTTGTAAATTTCTCCTTCAACTCCCTAAATGCCTTTTCTTGCTTTTCCATCCAGTCCCACTTCCTGTCTTTTTTCACCATATCATGCAGAGGTCTAGCTATAGCTGTAAAGTCCTTAATGAATCAGCGGTAGTAATTTGCCAATCCCAGAAATTTCTGTACGTCCTTAACACATGCTGGTGTTGGCCATTCTAGTACTTCCTTCACCTTTTCTTCCTCCATTTTGATCTCTTCTGGCCCAATTACCACCCCTAGAAAGTCCACTTCTTTTACCCCCCACTTGCACTTTTCTGGTTTCATGTATAAGTTGTTTTCCTCCAACCTTTTTATTACCTCCCCTACCAACTCATCATGTCCTTCTTCACTTTCTGTTTCTACTATTACATTGTCAATGAAGGCCACTACCTTCCTAGTGTTGATCAGATCCCATAGTAGTTCATTCATCATTGCCTAAAAGGTTGCCAGCAAGTTAGTTAATCTGAAAAACACCACTATTGGTTCAAAAGACTCTTCTGGTGTAGTGAAAGCTGCCTTCCACTCATCTCCCTCCTTAATCCTCACATTATTATACCCCCATCTAAGGTCTATCTTTGTAAAGACCTTCTTCGTCCTAATGTTCTCTAACACATCTGATATTAAAGGAAGAGGGTAATTGTTCTTAATAGTCCATTCATTCAGGTATCTATAGTCCTGGACCATCCTCTTCTTTTCATCCTTTTTTCTCACAAAGAATACTGGTGCTGTCTGTGGTAACTTTGATGGTTGGATGTATTCCTTTCTTAGCTGTTCCTTTATAAACTCTCTTACCTCCTCCCTTTTCTCTCTTGACAATGGGTATACCTTTCCTTTTCTTAGCACAAATCCTTCCTTTACCTCTATTGCGTAGTCCCACATCTTTCTTGTAGGCATTCTCTCAGATTATTTCTTTCCAAAGACCTTTATTCACTGGTGAAACTTTTCTGGTACCAACTTTCTTGCTTCCACCTCCAATCTTGCTGCTTCCTCCTCTTCATCCCAGATCTCCCATTCCTCTGCTACTCTCTTTACTTCTGCTGTTTTCCTCCTCTTCCTTCTTCTCATTTTCCATTCTTTCTGTTTTCTCCCTGCTTCTTTCTTAGCCTCCTCTTCTTTTTGTTTTTGCTATCCCAACTTCTCCTACTCTGGTCTCTATTGCTTCTCACACTCTTCTGGACATCTCATCATTTTCACCTCCTCTATTTTCTAGCTGATTTCTGAATTGTGATGAGCTAGTCATAGCATTCCCAAAATTACTGTCCACTTTTGTCTCCCAATAATATCAATTTCTGTTCTTTCTCTATGTCCTTTGAAGTAAATATTTACTTCCACTGTGTGTTCTATGGGTCCTTCTTTGTTTAGTAACCCATCCATATTCCTCACATTCATCGGCCTTTCCAGCTTCTTCAACTTGAATCCTTGCTTCCTTGTAAATTCCAAGCTTATTACCAACCATGTTGCCCCACTGTCTAATAATGCTTTCACTGTTATCCCCTTCTGTATATCTATCCTCTCTAGCCTGATTTTCACTGTTATTTCTCTTAGTGTTTTTCCTTCTACCTTTCTTACTTTTATCTTAGTTCCCTCTGATTCTGTTGTACTAGTGTTTAGTTCTGTAGCTAATATATTAAACCTGTTTTGAGAATCTAGTCGAGAGATTCTAGATTCTTCTCTTCTTTTAAATAGTTTGAGTATTCATGATTTCCCTCAATATTTCCCTCTTCATACTCCAACCTTCTCCTATCTGCTACTCTTCCTCTTCCTTTGTTTATGCAATAATGGGCCATATGCCCAAATCCCCTACAGGTGTAGCAGTTCCTCCCCCTATACACTTCCATCATGTAGGGATTTCTCCTTGGGAGTACCCACCATCACTGCATTGGTTCTTTTTACTCCCTCTATTGGAGCAGACTCTATTGTCACCTGCTGAGAAGGTATTTTCCTTCTCTACTACACTAAGGGTTGTAGCAATATCTATTGCTCCTCCTGTCTGTTCCTTCTTCTCCCTTAACCTTTCTTCCTCCCTCTTACTCTCCCTCCAATTTCTATTAAGGGCTGTTGCCCTTTTATACCACTGCTCAATGGAGCCTGGTTGGTTCTTGGCTTCCATTAGCCTCCTCCTGATCACCCCATTCATTCCTCTTTTGAACTCCTCTACTAGTGGTCTCCCCTTATATCTACTTCCTCTTGCTGCCCTCTTAAACTTCTGCACAAATTCTTCCATCATCTTTCCCCCTTGTTCCAGCTTCCTCAGCTCTGCTGCTTTTACCAATTCTTCTTCTCCTCCTCTAAACTCTTTCTTTATCTTCACTAAAAATTCCCCTACTGTCACAAATTCCAGTTCTCCAGCCTCCAATTCTTTCAACACATTTTCTTTCCATATATCTGCTGACCCTCCTTGTACATAGAACAGCATCCATTGGACCTGTTCCTCTAGTGGCACCTCCTTCATCCTCATCTTTATGTACAATCTACATGGTGTTACAAATCCTGGGACTTTTGATGAAGTCCCATTGAACACCTGTGGTTTAGCTATCTCTGTACTTGTTACTACTTGCTCTGATAATATTGCGATCTATTCCTGCAGCCACCTTATGATGGCGGGATAATCCAGTTGGCTCATTTCATAAGGTGGTGGTGGGGATGATGATGGTGATAGGGGAGTAAGAGGTGGTGGGGTGGGCTGTGATTGTTCTTGTGCCAAAAGAACTAATTCTGCATTGGACTCAGTTTCCAACCTGTATTCTGAAGCAGAAAAAATCTTGGTAGGTAGTAGCAGACACTCTTTTTGTTCTGTCTACACCGTCTACTAACTACTTCTACTCAACTGACTACTATCCTAAAAAAATGTAAACAATTTTGTCCTAAGAAGAATGTTTTACTCTAAACAGAGTTTTTAAGAACACCTGTTATTCCTCTGTATAGATAGACTATAAGGGGGTCTATAGCATAAGATTGATAGAAAGAAAAAGGTATATAGCATGTCCACACAAGGTAGTACGTTTATCTGTACTAGTAGGCTTTGGTACAACTAAATAGCTAGGCTTCCTCTGTCTAACTAGTATGTTCTTTGAGCTTAGGGTCCAGCTATCTCTTTTTGATTAAAGGGTTGTGTTACCCTTCGGTCAAGGATGATAGTAGAGTAAGTAAAGGAAAGGCTTAGTGTTGAGTGGTTCCAAGGAGTGGAATTGAGTTCTAATGTTATGAATCACAAGTCTTAGAGTTGACAAGTAAGAAGAACCTTGTATTGAGTTAACACAAGAAAACTCAATGTGTTATAGGACAGTGAACACTAACAATTTTTTATTTTATCTTCTTTTATTTTTTCTGATTTTACTTTTCTTTTTCTTTATTTTATTTTCCTGGAAAGATGATGAAGAAGGCACGTGACAAGGATGTCACATGACATGTCACATGGTATGATGTCACAAGCCTAGAACATGATAGAAGGGTCTAGAAGATGATGTCAGGGCACATGGAACACACATGGTGGCCTTGAGTGGAACATGAGGCAGGAATGAGGATGAAGCATGGACATTAGGATAGGGTTAAATATTGGTAGCACAGACCAAGCATGTTTTGTATATATAGGACTCTAATTTAGCAGAGACTCCTTGTCAAGTTCTCTTGTGAAATCCCACATTATATTTCTTCTCTGAGGTTTACTCGTTAGTGAGATCATTGGACGTTGTGTCTAGTGGTTGCCACAACACAATGGAGAACTCTGTACAGGATTGTCTATTTTATATACTAAAGGTGCCTGGTCTGTGCTAAGTACTCCTAGCCTACCCTAAATAACCATGTGTGCACCTCAAGGCCAATATGTGTTGCACCTGTTGTATAACATTATCCTTTCATGCCTCTCTTCTTGTGTTTGTATGTTTAACTCTAACCCTAAGTTCTGAAAATAGGAAAATGGAAAAATAAATCAAAAAGAAAATAGAGTGAGAAAGAAAACAAGGAAAAACTGAGTCCACTTTTCTTGATCCTGACAGCAACTTTGCTTGATATGCTTATTTGAGAAATTTGTTATTTGTTAAACAAGTCTGATATTTGCTGGTACTTTTGATGAAAATTAGAGTTGTATTATTTATCATTGGGTTTAAACACATAGCCTAATGGGAGTGGAGTACTTATTGGGTTGGTTACTACATTGAATCATGCTAGAACTTTGTTCAAGTACTTAGATTGGTCTACAAAGATCTTTTAATCCTTGCAGTTATAACTTATATGTATTCTAAGAAACTCTTTGGTTTCTCTAAGCTCATGGTATTTCCATATTTTTGCTTCAACTCTAAGAGGAGCAGGGAATCTTTGGAACTCATAAAGTAAACATCATCAACATAAACAATTGCTATAACAAGCTTTTTTGTCTCTTTATTAATAAAGTAATACATATCAGCATCAGATTTATATTACTTAAATCCTAGAGCTGAAATTGACTTAGTCATAGTCTACCACCAAGATAAGCTAGCTTGCTTAAAGCTATATAATGCTTTGTAGAGTTGCTAGACTTTCTTTTCTTTGCTAGATAGCCTAAAACCTTCAGGCTGCTCCATATAGATTTTCTTATTCAGATCACCATACAAGTAGGCAGTTTTCATATTAATACTATGGATATCCCAATCTTCAAGGGTAGCAATAGCCAGAAATAATTATGTTGTCTCATAACAAACAACTGAAGAGAATAATCTATTAAAGTTGATTTCTTTGACCTGAGAAAATTCTTTTGTAATAAGTTGAGATCTATAACAATCATTAGACTTAATGTTGAACATTGAGTGATTCTTAATTGCTTTCCTTTTCTTAGGAAGGTTCACAAATTTATAGATATTTCTATCTTTAAGAAATTTCAGCTTCTCAAAACAAAACTCAAGCTACTTTTTTTAAATGTTAGCTGGCAATCTAGCAATATCACCAAGGATTTTGGGAATTGAGAAAGACTCTGCTGCACATTATACTAAGAGAAAATGAATTTGCTCTACTCTTCCTTATTTTGCAAAGCATGCTAGGTAGTTAGTAATGGCTGGCTCAGCTAATTTATCTGTAGGAGGTGAAGTGTCTATTCTACTCCTATTGTTATCAACAATGATTGGGTATATACCTTTTTACTGGATATTATATGGGATCCCATTTATCTCAATGATATTATCAAATGAGTTGTATAGGTAATCAACTTCATTTATCCTAACTGTCTTAAGTAATAAGTTATCAAAAAAACATTGTGTATTCTGATGGATCTTTCATAATTCCTAACAAGTATTTTCATGCATATTATGAGCCATGTTAGGATTAGGAAACCTTCTTCTTGGCTATTATAAAGAATTTTATAGGATATTGGTAAAATATTTTGTTCTCCATAAATATTTCCTTCTCTGAAGGGTATCTGAGTTTGATGCTTAGATTTTCTCAAATTAGGACCTTCTTATAGTATCTACAGAGCATGTTGCAAAGATCATTGAGGGATAGGTGGTTATATCTCAACATCAGAGTTAACATTATCATTCTCTTCAATCTCTACTGTAGGTTTTTTAAACTTTGGAGTAGGTAGAGGAGATATAGACTTATAAAATAAAGAAGGTGAAGAAGAACAAGTAGAAGAATTGTTTTGAATAGGAGGAATGGGTGTGTGTGAAGTGGGTACTAGAGCAAGTCCAGCTTTTCCAGAAAAGTTAGGTACTAATGACTCTGTCTCTAGACTTATTCTGTCTAATAACTTATTATATAATTTGCACTCTTTTATGTGGGAGTCAGTGTATTTAAGAAAAATTTCCTCATTAAAGATAGCATATGTGGAGTAGAAAATGATATTTCTTTGTGTATAGCATATAAAGCAATACTTATTATTCTCATATCTAATGAATATTATCAATTCAGAATGTGGCACAAGTTTGTTGGCATGAACTTCACTAGAGAGAAACATATAGGATCCACAGCCAAAGACATAGAAGTACAATGTTTTGGGTTTATTACCCAAGAAGATCTCCTAAGGTGTTTTCCACTTGAGATATTTAACAGATGTATAATTGTATATATGAGCTACAGTTACTATTGTAAATTCCCATCAGAAATCTGGTAGGCATGCTTCAAGTCACATTAACTGTGCCTTTTCAAGCAAGGTGTGGTTCAATCATTCAGCATGACCATTTTGTTGGTATATATATAAAGTACTAGTCTTATGGATAACTCCTTGCTTTCTTAGAAAGGATTGTAATTCTGATATTACATATTCTCCCCATTATCAGTGTGCAACCTCTTCACAGGATTGGGAGTAGTATTTGATCACATTTGGAAAATAGACTTAGCTACTTCTACAGTTTCAGACTTTTTGTATAGAAAAACAATGTCGTAATAGAAAGAATGATTATCAAGGAATATAATCACTCACTTATACTTTGAATAAGACAAGGTGGAGGGCTCAAGGAGATCTGAGTGAATCAATTCTAGAGGCTCACTAGAGCAAGTGGAGTTCTTAGGGAAACTACATTGGTATATCTTTCCAAGAGTATAACTATAGCAAATATGTTTCTATGTTAGAAAATGGATCTTCTTCACATCTTCAACATTATCAAGGATATGATGCATGATCTTATCAGAGGTATGTCTAAAACAACAATGTAAAGTTTCAAAGTCTAAGTATCTATCTGGATGTTATCCCAAAGATTAGGAGTAGTCAATAGAATAGCATCATCAGACTTATCATGAAAAGTGGAACTACTTTTGTTGCCTTCTACTCTCAATCCAGACTGAAGAATTTTCTCAGTAGAGAGGAGATACATCTATATATTAGGGACACAATATACTAGCTATATTTTTGACATAGCAACTTTAGTAGTTTCTTTTGCAGGATCAAAGATTTCATGTTCAATTAGAACAGTGTCAGAAGTAACTATAAATAGTGGTGCTTT
>Ga0157364_1008241_pt1 | contig 10800 bp, 8 predicted proteins | sample AttsexASBM2_FD_111476 | JGI IMG/M metagenome (GOLD analysis project Ga0157364, IMG submission 111476) | Fungus gardens microbial communities from leaf cutter ant in Ribeirão Preto, State of São Paulo, Brazil - Atta sexdens ASBM2 | ecosystem: Host-associated > Fungi > Mycelium > Unclassified ... | reverse complement strand
ATTTATATGTTGATATTTCGGATTATGTAAAAATTGGTCTGACTATTTGATATTATACCGCAAATTGCTCTTACAATATGTATAAATTATGCTAATTAATTAAATTTCTATTATATTCTTTTACATTTTTTTATACATTATTTTTGATATTATCACTTTATTATTACTGAGAAAATTTATACATACACTATTATTTAAAGAATTATTAATAGAAATCGAGTTATGTTTAAACTATCATAAATTTTCAATATTATATTACATTTTGAAAAAAAATATCTTAATTAAATTTAATATTACTTCCTTGAACACAACAAACTAAATATTTAGTAGTTAGACTATATATATTTCTAATTATATAGTCAAATTTTTCGTATTAATAGATCCATTTTTAAATCATCATTTAAATTTATTAAAAATAAAAATAATGCTTGAAATATGATATGCGTATAAAAAATTGAGTGAAATATATTATGAGTATAAAAAATTCATAATCATTTATTAATCAATTTTAAAGAACATCTTTAAAAACGTGTTCGTGCTATATAAATCGTATAAACGTTTGACGTTGTGTGTAAAATGTTTTACAAATGAGAGGAAGTCTCGTTCGGTCAAAACTGTACCAAATTATAATTATAATAAAAGGTTTACAGAAAAGTAGTTAGTAGTTTTTTATTATGATTCGTTTTTGTTAAATTTAGCGAAAAATTAAAGGCAAGAATAAATCATATTAAAGAATCATTGATCGAGTATTTTTTGAAATGCTTGTGTACTGAATTCATTTAATGAGCAACTGTAGCGTCTGCAGCATTCTACTTAGTCTCACTTTCGTCCGTGATACGAATTTCTATCTGGTCAAGGTCAACAGGTTTTTGAAGGTATTCTTAAAAATTGTTTTTATTAGATCCAGTTGTATATCCAATGTAATATTAACCTCAATATAGATTTAATTTATTATTTAGTTTTTCTAAAGTCTATTCTACTATTCTACTATTCTTACTATTTCTTAAGTCTATTCTACTAATGTGCTTTGTTTCTTGCTCTTTTCTTTTTGCTTTTTTCTCTTTTGTACCTCTTTTTATCGAAATTATATTTTTTGCTACTTTCTATTTCTTGTTTCTTTCGAAGTTCATTTATTTTTTTCTCGGACATAAACCAGATAGAAACCAGAAGAAAACAAGATGTAAAAAAATATATAGTAAAACGCAAGAAACAAGAGCACATTGTAGAATAGACTTTAGAATTAGAAAAAATAAAGAATAAGTTAAACCGAGATTAAAGTTAATCTATGTTGGTTGAAGTGAACATTAAAAAATCACATTTCATATTTGATTATATTTATTTTTGACAACACGATCATAAATAATAGGAAAAATTTTGTGAATGTTGCCTGAATCATTGAGATTGCAATCGAAATATAGTCGCGTAATTTTCTCGTAAATTTACGAACAATATAAACTTTGTTCAAGAAAGATTAAGTAAAAAAATTGGAAAAATTTTCTCTCGCTCTCTCTCTCTCTCTCTCTCTCTCTCTCTCTCTCTCTCTCTTTCAAATTATATTGTTCGTGAGTATACAGGGAAATCGCACGTGACTATCTCGACGGTCGCGATTTCAGACAACATTCGAGACACGAAAGAATACTCTGAAATACTGTCACGACTTCGGTTTCTCTTACGCATGTTACACTACCGTCTGTAATAATTCTACTTACGGACTCTAAGTTGCTCTAGCTCTATACGCTAGCTGCAATACGCTAACGGAAGCTAGCAAACGGCCTCCTACCCAGAGACAACTTGCTTTAATAGCTGTTTCTACTGCACTCTGATAATGGTTGCGGTCGTCTTATAGTCTGATACACGCGCTCGCGCTACGCCAGCTAGCTATTGTAGTCGTGGTAGTAATGGAAAATTCGTATGTGGTAGCAGTCAGAGAAGGCTATAGCCGTGGTTAGTTAGTCGCAGTCCGTACGCGAACGACGACGGTTCGTAACATTTGAACATTGAAATTTATTCACGTTAGTGCATTGTGGCGAATTTAAAAAAAAAAATTCTCACTAACAGGGTGAGTAATCAAATAGAATTGAACACGATTTAAATTTATTTTTTTACGATCAATAACAATTTATTCAAACAGAATGTCGAAATCTATCTATTTTGAAAAATCTGTTTTCTTTCTCTATTCCTATAAATATATTCCTATAAAATTGTAGATGTAAAATTGTATAAAAAAAAAAATTAATTTTATATTTTTGGATTAATTTTAACAGATTTTGAATTTGGCATTTATGCTTGCAATTTTGTATTTTTATGATATTATTTTTTTTATAATAATTGATGATCTCTCTCTCTCTCTCTCTCTCTCTCTCTCTCTCTTTCTCTCTCTCTCTCTGAAAATGTATAGATGGATTAGAAGTATATATAAATAAAATAAAACTTTCGCAATCAAAACAGTATATATTTTTCAAAGATTAAGAGATTAAGATATTTAATCTTTCAAAGATAAAGAAATTTTAAATTTTACAAAATGTATATCTTATCTTATTATTAGTAATTCTTTATTTTACTCTAAAAATGTATCGACTTAATAATATTTCTCGATGTTCGTCCAATTACGCGATTAAAAAAAAAAAGAAAACCTTACTATATAATCACACACATTTTATCAAATTAACTTAAATTTTTTTATATTTTTTGAAACTTTATCAATATTACGTATTTTTATATACGAATTTTCCGTAATGTAATAATAAAAAGATTCTCTTTCTAATAATACACAGAATTTCTATATTTGGCATTCAGAAATTTAATTATAATTTTTTATATAATTTTAAAATTGAATATTATTTAAATAAAAAAAAGATAACTATTTTACTTAAAAAAATAACATAATCACTTTTTAAGTACATATGAAAGATGTGACAAAAGAGAGAGAGAGAGAGAGAGAGAGAGAGAGAGAGAGGGAGGGAGGGAGAGAGGGAGGAAGGAGGGAGAATTTTGTTCCTAACTAATCGTTCCTAAATAATCTAAGCAGAGGATGGCGTTCAGAAACCAACAAACTAAATCATTTAGTTAATAGAAAGATAATCTTCCGATTCATTACTGTCCTGACCAAATTGAAATATTTATTAAAAAATGTTGCTCTTACGGACAATAATTATTCAATATATATTCGATTGCATTTTTTTTTGAATACTTATATAAATTGTTATTTCTTGCTACATAATAATGAATTGATTTGTTGTTCTTGTAATAAATTATTATTATTACAAGATGATAAAAATAACTTTTCAAGGAAAACGATTTGTATTTATTGCAAAAGTTGCATCATTACAAATGATTGGAAAATTTTCAAATGATTGAAAAATAAGAAATCTGTTAATTATTTTTAATATTTTAATTTATTAGTTAATATATACAGATTTTTCACGAATATAAATCGCACATGTTTGTAATGGAAATCAAAGAAATGCGCATTAAATAATCGGCATATAGTATGTACAAAATGTCTTAATTTGATATGCAACAGATGTTTTTACTGACAAATAATCAAAAAACATGTTTGTTAAATACTTCTGTGTCAATTCCAAAAGATTGCCATTTTGACATTGTTTATCGTGTCATATGGCCTTGGCATTTTAAAACATTCGCAACCGTGCGATTAATCATTTTTCTACATTTATGCAGTCAACTCAAAAAAAAAAAACGTGATTTTGATTCGTGACTAATTTAATTATCTAAAGTTGACTTTGACTGAAGTATACACCTTGATATGCACATGTAAACAAAGTAACTTACACCATCAAAGTGAAAGCAATTTACTAGTCCAATTTATACTCAGTCAGTGAATGAATAAAATGTTAAAAAGTTAAAACCAAGATATAAAATACTTACGTATAGGTGATAATATAAGTGCAAAACTTTCGTCATGTAGCACAAATTATTATATTGTGCAAATATTTATATTGTAAAAAAGATATTTATGTATTGTGCAAATTTATCGGAATCAATAGATAAAATATTAACGCATATACTTTTTTAATTAACACAAAAAAAAGTCTATATATGTAAAGATGAACTTATTATGTTGTTTTTTTCACACCTGTTATAAATATTATGTATTATTCGAAGGATGAGAAATATTAATAATTGAAAAAAAAATTACAGAAAGGGATCGAGCACAAAATAAATTAAATTAAAATTAACTTATGCTTATAACTATCAATGCAGTTGAAGAAGAATGATCTCATTCGTATCGTGCGCTGTCAACTATCACGCACAACGTGTCACGTAATCAGTACTTGTTACCTACATAGTAACTGCAGTAATCTAATTCCTTCCAATTCTAATTCTAAGAAGATCGAATACGTACATCTTATCTTATAGTATGAAGACTGCAGTAAGAAAGTATTAATTATCTTCTTTGCATCTAATAAAATCATATTTTATTATTCTTAGTAAGTTAAATTATTTCTAATTGGTCTTATTTTCACAGTAAGAAGTATAAGTTAGACGTAATATTTCCGTGATGTTTTTCAAAAATGTTCAAGAATTATCCCGACATCAGAGTCCAACAAATTATCTGCTTGAAAGAAATAAAGTAGCTGGTAACAAAACAAATACATAATTTATACATGTAATTTTCATCAATTATTTCTGATTGACAGCGTCATATTTACATATTGCGTAAATGCATATATATTTACATAATGCGTAAACCACTGTCAGGACTGGGCATCAGGACATATATTTAAAACACATTATTTGCACAAGTGTATTGTATATATCGTATTCCAATTTCGAACACATTATGTATTTAAAATCGAAAGATTGAAAGTTTTCTGTATTTTGTAATTTAAATAATAAGATTAAATAATAAGATTATCAATTTTACAATTAGTATTTGAAATACAAAATACAAAATATTTTATATGCTCCCATTAAATATAAAATACAATATTGTTACAAATAAACTGTTTTACAAATAAAAGCTTCTCAAATAAAAGTACTTCAAGTGTATGCCCCTTGCTCTGATTATTGTAAAATATGGTCATTCTTTCAAAAGAATGGACATAAATAACGTACAGATATAATTTTAAGAGAAATAATACATAAATAAAAACTGTTACAAAATAATTAAACGCTGAAGTTTTATCATGAGAACATAAATGACTTACAATACGCTCGTTATTGTATTTGACTTGGCTTCGGAGACGGCAACAAGCATTATATAACACAATACACGTAGATGAATGATATGATATATTGTTTTACTCCAATGCTAATTGCATACTTCAATCAAGATGAAGCTTAGAATTAAAATTTTATTTTAATTCAGTACGGAAATATGAAAAAATGTGCAAAAAATTAAATAAATATTTAATAAATTATTTATTAAATAAATTATTTTAAAAAATAATTTCACGCTTTTTTTTTATATACAAAACAAGAATAGATATTTAATCATATTAATAAAACTGAAAGAAAGATTATTATATTATTATATTATTATTTCTTCTTAAGGAATAAAAATAAAAAATAAAATATTCTTTATGTACCTAAATAAAAATCTGAACGCGTATATAAATAAAAAGACGCATATTGTGACCATTTATTTTTAATATTTTTGTAATAAAGTCTCTTTAAACTACTCTAAAAAATACAAATTTTTTGTGCTAAAAAAAAATTTATCACAACAAATGAATAAATCTTTTATTTTATGTCTCTGCAATCAAACAAAGATTTTATTTTTGCAGACCAGAATAGCGAGCAGCCATGGTAAAAGCATACAACGGCGCATTGATCCTTGCGGACATTTTGCTACTTATTTTGAAGATTCTATATTATATTTGCGAAAGCGTGTATAAATTTTTCGTTCCAGTGGAAGAAAAAAGCGTGACTGGTGAAATCGTACTGGTATGTATGTAATTTTTGATTACATACATAAATCGTACAGACATAAATAATTATATTAATGTGATTTTATTAATATATTTTATTAATAAAGTTGTACATTAATCATTTTTATATAATATTGTTTTATATAAGATATAATTTATTTTATATAAGAGAGACGAATAAAAATTAGAATACATTTATTTTCAATCTGTATATAATACATGTATGTGATTACATTATAAATTGATGATAAATTAAATTTATTTATAGAAGAAGATTCTTTATAAAGTAAAGTTTGCGAAAAAGAAATGCTAAAAAAAGTGCGATAATTTTATGTTGCTATATTATTACAGATAACAGGCACTGGTCATGGTATTGGAAAAGAATTGGCTCTTCGTTATGCATCATTAGGCGCAACAGTGATTTGCTGGGATGTAAATCAAGAATCAAACGAAGAGACAGTGAATGAGATAAAGAAAACTGGAACAGCTGCAGCATACGCATATCAGTACGTTTATATCGTTTACTCTTTTACAAAATGCAATAAAACCGAGAGAAACATATATAATAGTGAAACGTTCGATCGAAAAGCGTTCGAAAATTCAAAAATATTTGCGTTTCACAGGTGCGACGTGTCAAACAGAGAAGAGGTCTTCAGCGTAGCTGAAAGAGTCAAGCAGGAAGTTGGCAACGTCACTATTTTAGTTAACAATGCTGGTATAATGCCTTGCCATACATTTCTCGATTATACTATTGATGAAATTAAACGAATCTTCGACATTAACGTGCTGGCTCATTTCTGGGTAAGTTAAAGAATTGACAAAAAAAATTAATTAATTAAATATATACATATACGTGTAAAAATAAAAAAAATTTGTATATATCAATTTGACAGTCCTAATTACTGATTTAATTCTAATTATTAGTCGCAACATTACTTCTTCTTTAATAATTTCTTAAAACTTTTAGGCTGGGTGGTTCCATCTTTCTTCATAATAAACTTCAACTCACTCTATTACTCTCTCTTTATTCATACTCTTATTCATACTTTTACTCTTTTATTTATATATCCGTTGGACATATAAATTATCACATAGGTTTTTTTTATCTGAAAATAATACAACTAGCCTTTAGTAGGTTGTATTTAGTATACTAGTACATTATATGAACTAAAGTAATGTGAATTTTGAAACTATTAGTATGAAAATAATTATACACTAAAGAAATTTTACAGAAAATAATTATGGAAATAATTAAAAATAATTAAAAAATATTTAAAACATGTTTATGTAGTCCCTGCCGATCCATAATTTAGACTTATGCACAAAACATCCTTTAAATATTTCTTTAAAATTTACAGAAGATTAATTAAATATATAGTAATTTCTTTAAATTATAATATTTACTGTTTATATTGATATTAACATAACATTTATTGTTTATATTGATATTGCATAAACAAACTTTGTAAATGTTTAATCATTAAATTTACACAAATTAATAATAAAAATTACTTAAACTTTAAATGAACCATAATTAAAACTTATTTTAATGTATATAAAATGACTTGATGCTATCACTTTTCACAGACAAGTCATTATTCACTATTGACATTTCTTGTATTTGAATTCTATTGTTTTTGATGTTTTTAGATGCTACAAGCATTTCTACCAAGCATGATCGAAAAAAATCACGGCCACGTAGTTGCGCTCTCGTCACTGGCTGGAATTAATGGTTTTCCAAATTTAGTTCCCTACTGTGCTTCAAAATTTGCAGTTAGAGGCAAGCTATTTTATATTTAACTCGATTTTAATTCTTTATGCATAAGAAGTGTTAAATTCTTAATTTTATTGATACAAATATTGTAGGACTTATGGAAGCAATCAGCGAGGAACTACGGGCATCTAGCAAAGGAAAATCTTTAATCAAATTCACTACTATTTATCCGTATATGGTTGACACTGGACTTTGCAAAAAACCAAAAATAAAGTAAGTACACGATGAAATTATATAAACAATGTTTACGCAATAATGTTATGTAAACGTAATTGAAACTTATACTTAACAATTAATTAGTATGAAGTATATGCTATGTGAAAATACTTTAAAATTTGTAATTACATTGTCCACTCTCAAACAAGTTGATGAATATGTTTAAGGCCAGTATTTGTAGTCAATTCTTATTCTTAAGTTTAAAGCATAGAAGAAGTTAATCAATAGAGCCATTAGCATCTTAAGACATTACTTAACAAGTCTTGAAATAAGAACTATAAATAAATAAGAATATAATTGACCTACACGTTACAATGGCAAATATATATACAATTACATATTGCTAATTAGTTACGCTTTTTTTACATGCAGATTAGATTTTTGGATGCGAGGTGAGCTACTAAAGATATACCTTACTAAGAAATGACAATGGAATCGATGTCGAATCGATATCAATTTGATAATTTCGATTCAATGTCGATTCCATTGTCATTTCTGTGGGAAAATAAATGGCAAAATAAAATTTTATTTTACTTCAGATCTTACATTAAATATTTCTTAGTAATTCAAATAAGATTATAAAATATTATGAAATATTGGATTTTTTTACATTACTTGGCAATAAATATTTTAATTCGAACAGGTTCCCGTCTGCCATGCCGTTGGTTTCACCGGGGCAAGCAGCCTCACGAATAATTCAAGCGCAAAGATGCAACTATCGCGAAAAAACTGTGCCTCCATTTTGGTTGTTATGCCACTTAATATCAAGGTAAATATCAAGGTAAATTCCAAAATTGTTCCTCCGTGTCCAGATCCATTCTTGGAATGCCAGACTGCTCCTCGTCCTAATGAAATGAATTGCAAAGTTCACGAAACGTTGACATTCCAAAAATGGATCTGGACACGGAGGAAACCCGCAAAACCCATAAACTTTATATAGAAAGCACCCGTAAAAACGTCAAAATTATTATCAAATTCTGAAATTATTCACAATAAATAATATAATGAGTAGATAATATATGAAGATGCTATCTTCGAAGAAAAAATATACAAATAAAATATTTTTTAACATTTAATTAATATTAATGAGAAAAAAAAATTAATGTGATAATATTAATAAAAATGAAAATCTTAAGTAGAAAAAAAGTAACATTTTATAAAATTTTAGATTTTTGCCCGACGATGCGTTACGCTGCATAATAGACTTTTGCGATAGCGGTGTCGAGGCGGACAGTTAACAATTGTTAACAGTTAACAAAAAAACATCTCTCTGATTGATTAAAAACAAATGCGTGAATAAAATTTTTTATATAATTATCGAGTATACTATTGTATTATTTATAAGATGTTGTACAAAATCAGGGTTTTGGATTTATTTTTAAATAAGATATCTTTCTCTTTTCAAAATTTCGGAAACTTTTTCTACTCTACTCAGTTCTATATATAAGAAATAATTCCATATATAAGAAATAATTATCTATTAATTAATTTAATTAATCGTTGTCAAGAATTAATATATGTAAACGCGCAATGCAGGTGTTTTATATTGATAGTAATAAGTATAATATAATAAATAAATTTTTTGTACAATGTAAAAGAAGTCGTTATGAATGTCATATTGCTTTCTAATGGCGTCAGCACAATATGTCATAAATCAATTGCTCAGACAATAAAGTTTTGTTCTGCTTAATTAATAACAAAATTGGTATAATTGCATTTGTAATACTAAACGGAGCTGTTATTATATTATCAGATATTATTATTCTATATATTATTAATATTTGTATTTATTATACGATAAAGCATAAGGTGTGTATAATGATCGTTTAATATAACCATTGTCTTTATACATATGCAATTATATATATGTAATTATGTTACAAATAGCATATACGAGAGATACACAAATAACATAATACAATTTGATAATGTAAATTTTGGAGAAGATTTTTATGTTTTGCACTTTAATGCGCATAAAGAAAAAGAGGATAAAGAATTATAAATATTATGTGTATAATTATAAATATTATGTAAAGAAATTTGTGCAACAAAGAAATTTTGCAGGGTTGACACGTAACGCGTTATTTGTAATGTCATTATCGTTACCAGTTACTTTTTTCGGTAATAACGTTACATTTTCTTCTAAATAATGTTCATGGTAACACAATTACATTTTTGAAGTAACGATTTCACTAATTACTTTCATCGTTACTTTATTTCTAAAACGTAAAAGTTTAGTCGTAACTATAGCCCTAGAAAACAGAGATGAAACATTAACAGTCTGATTGGCTAAATCATAACGCCTTTTTTTCATTGTATTCATAGTTTACACGTATAGATTGACTCAGATATAATCTTTACAGTATATTTAATTTCTTAAAACTTTTTCTGTGTCATATCTCACAAATTAAATATATGTGTATAATGCAGATTACAAATATTACGATATTATTTTTTTATTATAATATAATTTTATCCTTAGAATATTCATGATGAATTGTTCATGTCTTGTTTCTTTTCTTCGAAATACTGCACCTGGCTAAATAATGCTTTCTATTCTTTCTTTTTTTTCTAAATATATAAATTCATAAATGTTTTTTAAAAATGTCAAAATATATATAAGAATCTTCGTAATTTTTGTTATATTTGCAAAAATTATGGAAATTAACCTACAACAAACGATCCATCATGCAAAAAAAATTGTATATGTATTAAGAATTAATGTATATGTATTGTATATGTATTAAGAATTAAAATGTATAATTTAAAGATATCTTATTAAAAGTAATACAAAAAATTAATTTATTTAAGTATAAAAATTACAAAAAATGCAATATATATTATGTAATATGACAGCATCTATTTCATTCATGAAAATAATATGTTTACTATGTTTACTATGGGCATATATTTTTT
>Ga0157364_1008240_pt1 | contig 10800 bp, 8 predicted proteins | sample AttsexASBM2_FD_111476 | JGI IMG/M metagenome (GOLD analysis project Ga0157364, IMG submission 111476) | Fungus gardens microbial communities from leaf cutter ant in Ribeirão Preto, State of São Paulo, Brazil - Atta sexdens ASBM2 | ecosystem: Host-associated > Fungi > Mycelium > Unclassified ... | reverse complement strand
TACTTCGCGTTATTATTTAATTTAATTCAATTTAGTTTATTATGTACTCTGTCTAACAGAAATATTGATTGAGACAGACAAGAAACGAATAGTTATACAATTGGTGAAGCGCCAGCAGTGCTGCTGCTACAATACAGAAAAGGGAAATGACAAGAAGGTGACATCGCATCAATACATAAAAAGCAAGATAACAAAAACATATAAATAATAACAATATGTATAATTAAAAAAGTATAATTAAAAAAATAATAATACACATTATAATTAAAAAAAATTAATATACATTATTACATTTCGCAGTAATATAAGAAAAAATGATACATTTTGGTTGTCCAATTTTGCATTTTGTATACTAGAACTCAAAAGCGGAATTAATTTAGACAATAAAAGAACTATTTATATTTTTCTCTTACTCTGTACATATCTTTTTTTTATAATCTGATGTGCCGGGACAATTTTGAAAATTTAGAGAGTAAATTCGCGCTTCGAAATTCATGTAAACGTCAGTCTCCGAAAGTGTGCTTTCAATACAAATCCAGCTGCGCTTTTAACGGATATGCAGATAGAGTGTATCCAAACAAATAAATTAATAACAATTCCCGCGAGCACGCGAACATTGCGGCGTTTTGTGCGCGCGGGAGAAAGATGCACGTGTAATAAACTCTCCGTTAATGGTGGGATTCTTCACGCGTCTAGCCGTAATATTATATTATAATCGCGTTGATCTTCCGACGTGTATTAAGTCGTTGAACACGATGTCCAGAATTACCGACGTACGAGAGCGAGAGAGAGCGAGAGAGAGAGAGAGAGAGAGAGAGGGAGATAGAAAGGGAGCCTTTGTAATAACCTTCCCGGAGCGAGCGCGCGCCTATTACCGCCTCGAGCGCTAAAATACCTATATGACGGGGCCGGCCTTCTTGAATTACGCGGCAGGCTGCTCCGTCGAGATTAACGTCTCGTAATAACAAGCGCGCGCGATGGTATAAGGTGGTGCACACGGGGTTCCCCCTCACGGAGGCTGTGGCAAAGGGAAGAAACGATCCAAGAGGCGACGCCATGGCGAGCTCTCTCGTCAACGCCAACGCCAACGGCAACGTCAACGGTGGCTTCGATTCCTCGTTAAAGGCACGTGCGTGGTATGTTATCGGTTGCCTCGTCTATCATGTCGCTCTGAGACGATCCGATTTGCCATCACGCAATCTAATTGCTGATACTGAAGTTCACGCGGGATAAAGGCGTGTCTTTCGCCCCTCATGGCGAGATTTAAGGATCCCGGTGTAAGAACACGGCCGACGAGCAATTACTGTTTTCTTCAATCGATAAGGTTGATTTCGTCGAGATTGTCATTACGCACGGTTGATGAAAAAAAAAACGGCTCTCTCTCTCTTTTCTCTTTTTCTCTCCGACGCTTCATCAAATATAAGACAACCGCAAACTTTGATACAACCTCGCGAATTCGCAAGATTGAGTAATCTTGCGGCTTCGTTCTATCGCACGGTACGCTAACTTGAACTTTCATGACTCTAATACTATTTTATTGGGTTTAGAAGAATTGAAGCAAATAATATATCAAGCGATGCCATGCTTCTCGGATTAATGGAATTGTACTTGCATTTTGTGCATCCACAAAACGATTGTAATCTGAAAATACGTTTAAGCATTTTAACGAAATAGTAGTGGTTAATTTATGCCGTTCGTTACAAGTATGTTGTATAACTATACGTTCATTGAGGATTGATAAAATAATTACGAAAATTTTCGTTAATTTTTTATTATCATTGAAAACTTGTTTCGTTTCGCGCTTAGAAATATGTTACCAACCACTGGAAAATCCCAATTTATGAAAATGGAAAACTTCATGGAATTTATACGAGCTGAGCTGATATCTATTTTCTCAATTTATGAAAATGAAAAACTTTGTGGAATTCGTACGAGCCATCCTATCTATTTTTGGAGAAAAAAAAAATATATAATTTTGCGTTCCATTCCGCAGGTTATACGTTATTTTACAAAGTATACATCAAAGTAATAGACAGCAATTATTTACAAGATTAAAGTATATGTGCGCGATGTATTAGTCGCAATGTAATATATTTTCTAATTCTTAATTTCCCTCTTTCTAACATGTCGTATCGAGTTTGTTTACTTACCCCGCATCTTGTTCCTTGGTATCGACGAAGCTGCCATTTTCCTCGAGTAGTCGAGGAAGTCATTTCGACCGAACCGTAAAACGCATCGTACCGTGCCACGGCCAAACTTTAATACATACGCCTCGGCGGATGCCGCACTCGAAATTGAGCAATCTTGCACCCCATGAAGCTATCCTGCATCGCAAACTTGCAACTTTGGTATTCCTAGAGTACCTCGGCCACTGGCCAACTAATTTAGTGGTTTCCTTGATACGAGACGAACTCGACACTTTTGGTCGCGAAATTGGTATTCCATTGGTCTATGGGCCAATCATTATTTCTCGAGAAAAAAATTTTATCTTCCAATTTTATAAAAAAATTCTTTCTGTTATAACTGTTTTAAAACGTGAATATATATATATATATACGCTTATGGAAAATGGAATTATTTATATATTACAATTATCGTTTTTATTCACTTTTAATTGCATTAGTATTTTAATTGTAAACTGAAAAAATACTAAATTTTAATAAATTTTTGTTTGAACAATCCTAATTGTAAGTAAATATTTATTAAATGTAAGCATATATTTGTTTAGTATAAAAACTATTAATTTGATTTAACTGTCATTTTTTTATTGAGTAAATATTTATTGTAAGTAAATGTTTACTTATAGTATTATTTAAAAAAAAAATATGTATTAAAATTTAGTAAATTTGATTTCAATATAGGTATATAAGTTAAGGTGATTATATTAAAAATAAAATTAATTGTCAAGTTCAAGTGCGGAGTATTATTAGGATCATTTGAAAAACTGAGGTGAAAAAGTGGGCGCGCTGAAAAAGCTTTCTCCAAATATAGCGTTACGTCAAAGAACGTTTCTGCCGATTTAACAAAACCGTGACGCTTATTAATAGCGCACGGTTGCTACGGGTATCTATCGGTTATCCGTTCGCCCGCGAGCTCGTTCGGAAAATGTGATTGCCCGAGCAAAAGTTTGGGAGCGGCGGAATCTCACAATCAGTGGCATAAGGACGGAAGGCTGCTTTCGGGGGAGGACGAACGACCCCTAGGATCGTCTTCTACGACCTCCTCTCGTCGCGGCGGGCCTCCTTCCAATATCCACGAGCTGCCAAACGCAGGATCTCCTCCTCCTCACCCACGTCGCCCGCCACCCGTCTCGAATCTCCTACCCTTCCTATTCTCTCCCCGCTCCATCTCTTACCATCCCTCCGTCCTTCCTTCCTTCCTCCCCTTCTTCCTCTTCTTCCGGCGGCAACCTCTCTGCCTCTCCTCGTTCTATCCTCACCAAACGGCCGCACGGCATCGATTTTAACCTCGGCTTTGCGGATTTATTTCGGCCCCGTGCCTTAACCGACCCGAGAGAGCCGTGTGCCGGCGTATTTCTCTAAAGAAATCATTTCCTTTCGCGCGATTACGGTTAGAGGAATGGCGACGTGAGATCGAGAAAATCATAAAGGGATAGTACAAACGTCGTGCGTACGCCGACAATAAATTTCGCCGTACGGTGTACGATGCGCACAGTTATCGCGCCGATCTCGGGCCTCTCCTGCATGAAATTCTGGGATGGTAGCTGATATAAACATTTTACGATACCTTCTGCTCCTTCAAGAAAACGGGTTAACTCCTAAGATTGCCAAACAGATTTACGTGACGAAGAGTTTAATACAGTTACATGCAAATTTACTTCTTTTATTTAAAGTTTGACTTAAATCTAATAATAATAGCACTTGCAACTTGTGTTTGTACTTACTTGTGATATTTTCCAGACGTTTGTCTAAGTGTGCCAGAAAGAACGTAGAATTTCTGCCTTTATTCAATTTTAACTCCATAACGCAATTTGACCTAGAAGTAGAAATTCACTGCACTGTGGACATAATAGATATCGTTGTGGACGTTGTTAGCGGATATCCCAGGCTATTCCGATGAAATCTATCGACTTATCGGCGCCTCTTATGAGTGTGGACCTATTCATTAAGTTCGTTCGCCGCGAGAAATCCCGATTCGAAAGTTTCCTAAGAGGGGGAAGGATTTCAGGAGAAGGACGAGGTGGAGGAGAGAGGAATCGGCGCGTCCTAAATCACTCCTTTCTTTACGTAGGTGTACTAACGACTTCGCCTCCTCCGCAGCCTGTAATTAATAGTCAAACCGCGTTCTCTGGGATCCTATATCACAGTGTAGTGAAAAGAGAACCGCGCGCGAGATAGCCATAGATCGTATGGGATCGTAGGACGTAGATCGTAGAGGCCCGATAAGTGCATGCCGGTCAAGACCGATAGAACGAGAACGATTATCGTAGGATTTCCATCGACTGTTATTTGCGCCGATTAACGAATACCAACGTCGAAAAGCCGATAGAGAAGCGCGACGATCGGTTAACACCCATGCGTTTATTACTAATTAATTCTTGCTCCTCTATCCTTTTCCTTCCTCTCTCTCTCTCTCTCTCTCTCTCCCTCTCTCTCACATACTTTCTCTCCTCCTCCTATTTCTCTCCCAGGTAAGACCTGCTAACCCGTGTATAGATCGTAGATCTCTAATTGCCTATGTCGCTCGCGTCGTAAAGAGCCAGGGAACGTAACACGGGATACGCTCGTCGATCTGCACGAGATACATGGGTAATCGTTAGCAACACTTTACGACCAGCACTACTACAGTAAAACATTATATAAACGTAAAATAGCGTACGTAAAATAGTACGTTATATAGCAGAGCTCCATTAAATGATCGGTTAATAAATAACTGCGACATATGTATGTGCGTATATGTATTGCATTCGCCCGCGAACGATTTTCTTCCGAGAGTCGATCTGCGTGTTGCCCGATTATGCAAAAAAAATATCCAATGTAACTATCAAGAATCGTATCTACTATTCAAAGCGGTCTAATTAAACGATACTGTGGAATGTCTGCAGGTGCTGCCGAGATACATTTACAGTCACGACTGTACTCAATTAATTTTGCGAACGTTGTTTACTCGTAGCTAATTGATGCCCGACATTATCACAAAGTTACTTAATGAGCGAAAGGAAAGATTATTGCTTCCGCAATAAACCTTTACGACACTCTCGAAAGTCATATACATATCGTCAGTATTATATATTATTTTTGACAAATCACTTGGAGCTCTATGTAATGTTAACAGTGATGAGAAATGATATAAGTATTTCACCAACTATTCTTCATCTCGTTATTTTTCCATTTTCGTTTGTTTGGAACTTGCATATAAGTTGATGTAGTTTTTACTTTATTAATTGATACACTATTAAATTTATAATGTCAGATTTTACCTAAATTGAGTTATTTTTAATTTTTGTAGGTCGCTATTATTTCTGTACACTTAATATGTCGTTAATTTATTATAGGATAAATTTAATTCAAGGAAATTTGTTAAATTTGATCCAAATTTAGTCAGAGTAAAAAACATTTCATGTTTGTATTGATCCACTAAAGTTGTTACAATTTGTATTGAATTTTTAATATATTCGAGTGTTAATTTAATATAATGCGATTATGTTATTTAAATAGTTTGTATTTGATTGGATATTGAACATTTCTTAGTTAAAATAATACAATTTATTAATAAATAAACAACATAAAAATAATATGGTTTTTAAATTCTAAGATGAATGAATAAAATGTGTTGATTTAACATATCATGAATGTTATTTTAATGAAAAAATATGCTTCCACGGTTTATTTACAAACTGTGTCAGTATTACCTTTTTATTTATTTGTTAAAATAATATTTATGTTACCTTCTAACATATTCATTTGTATTAAATTAACACATAAATTTGTATGAATCCTTTGGGACACGTGAAATGTGTTAAATTTAACATAAATTTTCTACCATGTTTATTAAGTGCATACGTTAATATATGAATGTTGTTTACTTTAAAAATAATTATAGAAATGGATTGATTTACATTTTGACATACATGGAAGATAAAAATAACGAAATGATTGCCACGCATTGCTTTTTTGATATCTATAACAGCGCAGGCTAGCCTGGATAGTCTGAAATAAATTTGACATGAAGACCTAAATCCATATTACTTACTCGTATTATACTTATCTGTGCAAAAAAGCTCAAGGCAATCCTGGAGTATACCCGCGATATAGTGCTCGCATCGGTTGATGCAGCAATTCTCATGAGACCGGAGGGTCGAGCTGGTATCGATGATACTTAGCTGTCGCGTCCTGAGCCAACCGCTCACTTGATGAAACAATAATGCGACTCGCTCGACGATCGAAAGGGCGCCGATTCGCCAATGATTGCGGACTCGTAGCCACCTACGCGTCCTAGATCGGCGGAATCCTTTGGGTCCCAAGGAGTAATTTATTCGCGGCATGTCCGTGTAACCAGCGTGTAACTGACGCACGTAAAGCGTGATTGTGATCGAGACTTGCTATCGAATCGCAGCGTTTCGCACAATGTCGGGGCACAGATATTATGACATTCACGTTGGAGAAAACTCGCCCACAGGAGATCGTCAGCGAGCACGATCATCGATTGGCGATAATGGCCGACGGACGCGAACACGTGGGCGAGTTACAGGCTCACCGACTCTCGACCGCAAAAGTTTGCCGATGAGAACGGGCTTACAGAGTTACTCTGAGTGTTAGCGGTGTTTCGGTCCAATGCGTTTCTTCGGTGCCAAATTGCAGCAATTTTTACAAGCGACCCCGTTGCCGTCCGATGTTCGGAACTTGGGAATTGTAGACCGTTGCGATTCGGCCGAAGATACTTATCATTCTCGAGCGTGATTAACTGCAACAATAAACGTAGACATGTGAACGAACGAGACTCGGAGCATTTTAAGTAATTACTAATGGCGCCTGATTTTTAACCACTGGAGATATTACTGAAAAACAGAGTGTTTCAAATTGTTTTAGTTGATTGTTCAACGCATTTGTAATTTTAATCGAAATATTTATAACGAGAAATGCATCGGACTGGAAACAGACATGCGAAAAATTTCGAGTCCCAACTCACGTGCGACTCCTTAATTGGCGTGTTAGGGGGACGTAAAACCGGTTGTTCATTGTATGTTCTGCTCGGCGATCGCTCGCGTGAACACACACAGCGTTTTCCACGTGTTTCGATTCGCCGATGCAGTGGGTACCACTCCGAAAACAGGGTACCAATTATATCGGCCGCAATTCCTGACATCCTACACTTTGCTCGCGAACACTTTATGCCTCGATCGATGTTCTCAATCGATATCCTACCACGAGACAGAACTTTCGTAACGAGAATCGAAAACAAAAAGGTATTATTATATCGTTAAAAATTAATGTAAGTTATTATCTGCACTTTTATATTAACTTATAATAAAATATAAAATTATATATAAAATTAATGTGATATTATTAAGATTAAGAGCGTAAATTATTGAGCATGTACGTGTCGTGGAAAAAGTTCAAACAGAATCAAGTTGATACTTGCACAATGTGTGATAATAATGTTATTTTATTTTGCCATATGATTAAAGAAATAGAAAGCTGATTTAATCAAAATTTGTCAAATTGTAGAATTATAAAATATTATATAGACTATTGTATTGTGAAGTCTATGCTGTGGAACTTATTTCTAATGCAAAGTTATCATTCAAGCGTTATTCAATCCGACTTGAAAGTTGAAAGAGAAGATCGGAAATAAAATTTGCACTATTTGACTAATAATAATTTTTATGCATGATGTCAGGGATATCCTGCGAGCTTTCACATGAAAGCGAAAGATAGAGAGTTAAGGGTCGAGCATTCGCTCGAATTCACACGATCAGACGCTTTGATTTTCGAACCGCCGTTTTCCGTCTGGAAAATGCCTCGTCTTTCCACGCTCGGCTTAGTCTCTCCTTTCGAAGGAAAGGATCCCAAGCCAAGGATGTCGTATCGAGGTGCTTCGCGGAGGTCCACTCGAAGATACTAGACATGCCGGACTTCCTAGTCGTAAAGACAGAGAGAAAAAGAGAAGGAAAAACTAAAGACTAACCCACTCGCGGCTTTTCTACTATTACCGGCAACGCGTGCACGCCACATAAATTCTAATGGGAAACGAATTAAGCCGCTCCATTTTCTCACCCAAGCCCGAAGCCCCTTATTTTCGCCGAACGTGAAAAGTTTTCAGTACTTTCGTGAAAGGAGATCTTCTCAGATATATTGTACTTAATGTAACCGCCCTTGCACGTTACACGTATGCGCGTAATAGCTCTCTAGGCTGACACACAGAAATTTTCCGGACCATGTATCATCTAAAGCTTCAGCTTAAATACGGCGGTATATTTAAGGTGAATTATATACGTTTCAGACTTGGCGGACGTCGGACGTAGTTATCGCGGTCCGATGAGAAAACGTATTAACTCTTTGAATTTACATGCTGGATTAAAACAGATATAATTCTATCGGTGCCCAGTTTTGCCGTGCTGCGCTTCTAATGAGCTTTCCTGATTTCAGTTTTCTTAATTTAGTACCGTAAACACGCGACGCAAGTGCAGGAACGTTATTAGTTTACGTACGCTCTTTGTGGAGTTCATGTCTCAGTCCGTAGGTGAGTTTTCATCGCGAATTTCTTCGGAAACATGCCGACGAGATTTCAAAGAGAAAACGCGGAACAAGTGCCGTATGCGCGCGCGCGCCAGTTCTCTCTCTCTCTCTCTCTCTCTCTCTCTCTTTCTATCAACTACCATTTATTTCGACTTCCGTTTCCGTCCCTGTTAACTCCCGTGGACTTGGCCGCCGTGGAAAAGCTAATTTCGATTTTCCAGGACACCGGCGTGCTGTGAAAAATCCAATGGTCGAGTTGGGCGGCGGGAAAGCGTTCCACGAATTCTCGCTGCTCTCCGACTCTCTCGGTATATCCCACTCCCTTTTTATTTTCGAGCCACGTAAATTCTAATGGGAAACGAATTAAGTCCTTTTTTCCTCTCTTTCTCTTTTCCCTCTCTCTCCTTCACGGCGGATCCTCGTGGAGTTTCCACTTTGTCCGTAGGAAAAACGAGCGGCGGCACCGATGCCATTCCGCACGGTTTAAGGCCGCCGAGAGATGCGATGCTCGACTGGTACAGATGTTAGTGCATTCGAATTCACACAGACGTGCAAACTTATCCGAAAGCAGAGCCGACGCGAAAGATAGATTCCACAATAATAGACCATTAAAAGTTTCTTATAAATTATATTGATAAGAGAAGGATAATATATGCAACTATAGCAAATTAATGAAAAAATAATTGAACACAATGAGTGAAACAATATAATTATGATGAATGATAAAAAAATTGTACGGCGCACAAAATATTAAAGATATCTTTTCAACATGTAATATTGCGGTGTAATTAGAAAAAAATATATTAAAAAGTGATATATCTGATATATATCTTCCCCTTTAAGTTTCATCGCACTCGGCCCTGTCCGGACGTGTTTGTACCTACGTACGTGCGAAAATGTATGTAACACGAGGGTATAAGGGACGAGGTTCCACATAGGGCGTAGAACGAGCGCGAGGGTAGAAGAACCGCCGCTATCGGCCCTCCGTTCAGCCCCCCCTCCCCCTCTCCTCTCTTTCCAACCTTCCCGTCCACATCGTGTCTCTCCCTCTGCGTCGCGTCTCCTCCGACTTCCAATTAAAACTGTTTCGCCCTACCCGCGTTCTTTTCCCCTTCCAGAGAGAAACGGGCTGGCCCGCCCCTTCATTTTTCAAGATTTTCCTCTGATGCCAGAAGGGAACGAGAGAGAGGATCTCGAGAAGGTTTTCTCTTCACTCTCAGGTCACTCGACAACGAAAATCTCCTAACGAGACGTAATGCAATGACATTGCGCGCGCGCTTCCGATCTACTATTATAAAACTGGAGGACTTGATTTGCTCTCAAGGAATGAAAATGCAAGGATTAGTAATGATTATTGGCGTGCTGTCAGCAGCCAATCGCGATTATCGAAGTAATGAAAGTATCTTTGTGTAATTGAAATTTATACAGATATATTTTATTCTGATGGGAAATAAATTTCCCTCTTATCAATTATATTAATCGACAAAATTTCTCTTTAAATTGATCTGATACGATGTTTTTCATATTATTTTTTGCGCTGATTTCAAATATGTTTATTAAATTTATGGGAAGGACAAAGTTTTTTTGAATAATGCATTTAAAAATTTTATAAATTGATATTTTTTTCCAATAATTTACTGATTGATAAAATTTCACTTTTTTTAACATTAAATTGATCCGATAAAATATTTTCCATAATTTTTTGCACTGATTTTAAATTTGTTTATTAAATTTATGAGGGCAAGATTTTATAGTAACATACATTTAAAAATTCTTAATTTTTTATATCTCATCTGCTTAAATATAAACAAGTGATTTAAAGAGAATAGCTGCTGAATTTACGATTTATACTTATTCTCAAAGGCTTGAAACAAAAATATATTATTTTAATTAAGAAAAAGGCCTCGAGTATAAAAGTTTTTAAAAGGAGATAAGGTGAATGTATTAAAATTTTATCTTTTGCATTTTTTATATAACATATTGGTTTTATATGGACAAAATGACAAAAATTTTAAACATTAAACTTTTAACGATACGTCTTTAAATAAATTCGTTGCTCATCAAAATTTAAGTATTTATTTAGATAAAGTCATATATCATT
>Ga0157364_1008239_pt1:7500-10800 | contig 10800 bp, 4 predicted proteins | sample AttsexASBM2_FD_111476 | JGI IMG/M metagenome (GOLD analysis project Ga0157364, IMG submission 111476) | Fungus gardens microbial communities from leaf cutter ant in Ribeirão Preto, State of São Paulo, Brazil - Atta sexdens ASBM2 | ecosystem: Host-associated > Fungi > Mycelium >... | reverse complement strand
TGCGCAAAAAATATATTTTATATAAAAAAAAAAAAAAATACCAAAAAAAAAAAAAAAAGTTTTTTTTTAAAAATTAGAGAGAGAATATATTACATATTTAGAGAGAGAGAGAGAGAGAGAGAGAGAGAGAGAGAGAGAGAGAGAGTCAAATAGACTCAAACAGATGAGCAGAATTAAATTTTTTGCAGAACTAAAGAAAATTATTCATGTATAACCAGTTAACAAGCTGAACATCAAAATGACAAATAATGTCAACTTGTTTGTCAGGAAGTTTTCGTTCTTATTTGTCTTTCTTACACGCACGTTAATATTTTAGAAGATATTTCGTAAATATTTTATATCTCCTATAACGTGATATATATAACGATTCGATTCTGAATTGAATGTATCGTTATTGGAAGTCTTTTTCACATGTGTGCGGATGTACACATGTCCACTTTTACTTATTTAGCAACTCGGTGCAAACAGTCACGCCGTTCGGGACGAATCCTCGCCAACGTGCGTGCATCGAGCGTTGTAAATCAATTTCAGAAAATCCGATGTAACGCGGATGTACCGATATTACTTTAAAGGATTACGAATGCGGTGCGCGCGTTTACCGAAATGAAATAGCCGGCTGATAAATGCGACTGGCGATGGCTACACGGAAGTCCGTCGTTACTCCCGCGCTAAGCCGATTTTTATTTTATCGCTGCATGCCGTGAAGCGAATGTTATCCAGCCGTAAGAAAATTGAAGATATTCGTTTCCCCCGTATAAACTTCGCGTCCACATCCGCATTCAGACACCGAATAAAACCGATTGTAAATTCGATGGAGCTCGATAAAAGGAAGAAGAAGAGTTATCTTGACATGATATTCATGTCGTCAGTCATGTGTATATCAGAGCTGCAGCTGTCGTATTTTATTGCGCGATCATATAGATACATAATATTTTATTGGAATAATAACGGAAATGGCAGTTTATTAAAACGATTGTTTTATGTAAGGCAGTATCGTAACAGTTTCATTTCAGTTACGTAGCTACGGGAGATCGAGAGAGAATTTTATGTAAAAAAAAAAAAAAAATCGAAGCACTTCGAAGGCACCCCGAGAATTGCTGTGCAAATCTCCGATTTCAAACTATCCTTCGATGCAATTCTCGCAAATTCGAACGAGTACGCCCCGTCAGGCATCTCACCAGTCGTGCTTTATATCAGCGTGTAAACACACATCGCCCCAACATAGCCTGGGACGCAGTTCGCTAACGGCGCATGCATACGAATGTAGCGACATCGATTCCTTCGCACGTGCCCGTTACTGAACTTTGTGCACAGTTTTCGTGTGTAAACGCGACCCAAAAGCCCAATGAATTTCGCCAACTGCTAATAAACAAACATCACAGTCGCCACAGACGCTGTTCCAATTAGTTCCGCAAATGTTGGAACTATCGATTAATACATACATTCATACTTTTTATATATCTATTTAAAATAATACAAATGATGTTAAAAATAAGAATTTATCTATATATACGTGCAAAAATCGAGATAATGCAAATTTATCTTTCGAAGAAAATTAATTTTAAATTTTCTGTATAGTTTTTCAGTTATTTTCATTTATTTGTGATATCAAATTCTTTCAGAAACATTTCATATAAAATGCGATTATATTAAAATATTTTGAAATAAATTATGAACGCATTAAATATAGGCGAATACACTTCTGTGAATAATTTAAGATTTTTTTTTTTGTAAAATGTGGGAGTAATTGTATTTTGTTAAGATATAAATAGAAAAGAAACTTGAATGACGCGTTTTTTGAAAAACTAACTCCCGTTGGCTAGAAGAGTCACGTGCATAGCTTTACTGTTGCAACTCTCTGAATCGTAGGTTAAATTAAAAATCCGGAGATTTTTCACCGGAAGAAATCTCTGGGTGGTTTAAAGCGCTTTCCCCGTTCGCCATTGCTCTGCACGATTCGACCGAGACGAGGGATGAGGGAGAAGAGTGAAATCATTTTTGGAGGAAATAGAATTTCTAGAGGAAAGTTGGGAAGACTTGAAATACATCCCGCCGCAGTCGGGTCAATAATCTTCGGGTACCAGAGAGAAACGGGAGTGGAAAAGTCATCGACGGGCAAACATCATGACCGGATTGCATTTATAAGTTTTAAGTGAGAGCCCAAACGGAAAGCTAACTTCCGCTGCCGCGAACGTGGAACGTGGTACGTGCCGGAGAAGTTTTTAGGAGCGGTGAAGTCGCAAAGTGCTTTGAATAAAAAATTGGGATGCAGCCGACGGATACATGTTTTATAGAGCACGTGGTTTATATATGAGGTAATTACAGGAGAGAGATAGAGAAAAACGCGAGAAGAATTCGAAAGAAACGCCTTGTGCGCGATCAATATGAGATCCTTCAGAAAGAATCTTAACAAGAAAATTAATACATTGAGTATAAAGGTTGATTAGAATATAATATACTATATGTACATAAATTTCTAGCAAACAAGCTGACATTATTTGTCGTCACTTTAACGTTAAAATAATGATAAATAAATTCAACTTATTTGCTAAGAATAAAAAAATAAAAATTATTTTATTAATATATAGTATAATAATATATAATAGTTATATAATAGTTATATAATAGTTATATAATATATATATATATATATATATATACATATATAAAACGTAATTATATAATGCTTCTATTGTGATAAATATATTTGATGTATTTGATATGTCTTTGATATCTTATTTGTATTTGATAACTATTGCTGTTACTTTCAATTTACAAATGGAACGGTAATAGATATAATCGTTATTATTATATGTATGCGCATGTATGTGTATTCTAGTTTGGGCATCTAGTTTCATAGGTGATTATTCTCGCTTAGATAGTACAGACTTACTTATCAACATGAATAAATTATTTAAAAAAAATTTGCAACCATGATAAGAAATATCAAGTTACAATCGAACGCCTACTCTGAAATTTCTATCACCTTGTCGACAGAAGGATATCGATCCTTTTTTTCTGATGTCTCAGCAAAAGTGCGAGACGTGCAACAGGCTGACAGAAGTTATTCGCGCAGCTATCGCAGTTCTTACCTTAAGAGTTTCAGCCTCTTTATGTAATTTTATTGTGATTAAATAAGCGTTTTAAATATAACAAATATAACAACAAACCTTGGAATAAAGTTTGTGCGCGTTATACTAACTTATCCTTAATGTCACGGATACCAAATATAAACTCGACAAGAAGTCATTCTGCTCGGATCGTTTGCGTTCATCATCGCACGTTAATTTTAATTTACAT
>Ga0157364_1008239_pt1:0-2500 | contig 10800 bp, 4 predicted proteins | sample AttsexASBM2_FD_111476 | JGI IMG/M metagenome (GOLD analysis project Ga0157364, IMG submission 111476) | Fungus gardens microbial communities from leaf cutter ant in Ribeirão Preto, State of São Paulo, Brazil - Atta sexdens ASBM2 | ecosystem: Host-associated > Fungi > Mycelium >... | reverse complement strand
GGCGGCAGTGCCTTATCGATCGGCGAAGAAGAGAGAAAATGCCGCGCCCGCTTTATTATAAATTTTCCTCTTTCTTTTTCTCATTTGAGAAAAGATTTCGTAGAAAGTGGTGGAGGGGCCGCGACATTAATGGGAACGTCATTTAATCATTTGCGACTTATTCTTTTCGAATCTAAACGAGTAACGTTATCCGTTTCTGATGAAGATCGTTGCTCTGAAAAATTTCGTCGAGCTTCCGAAGCCGACCGCTAATTAGTTCGCAGGAGTTCGTGCTTCGCTCGGCACAGTGCGGCAGCCACGTGAAATAGCCGCAGTTATTAGCATCGGTTTCTCGGTCATTGAAAAAAATGGAGTTCGAGGCAGCAGTGCTCGTGGCTCTTCATTAAAACGATGCGGCCCGGTATTATCCCCGAGGAGGATAAATTCCTGGAGCGTAGGGGGTTAAAATTGCGAGCGCGCGCGGGTTATCGCACGCTATCGCGGAATCGATTTACGACTGGGCAGGGTACCTAGCCTTATTATCAAGGTAGTACCTCATTTTCCAACATTAATTCTGCCTTCTGACACGAAGCTACGCTTCCAGGACTGAAGAGGGAAAATAGAGGTATCGTTCTCACGCACTAACGCACTGTGTTCATGTAAGTGACGTGCACTAATTACCGTTTTTTTTTCTTACTGTTTCCGTTCCAGAATTTTTACGTTCAACAGTTGACGAGTCACACAGTAACGACGGTTGAACGAGAGTTTTCCTTCTTCCTTTTCTTCCGTACAGCTCTTGTAGCTTTCGTCATGTTATATCCTTGATCTCTTCACTTTTGTTTTTCGCGAATGATTAACATGAGAGACAAAGAGAGTATCTCCGCTTGATGTGAATATGCATTAATATACATGCAGAGACAAAATACTATTAAACTCTTCCGAAAGAAATCCCACTCTCCATCAATCGCCCTGCAATTTTTAATCTTTTCTTGCGTATACACATATATATATATATATATTATAGGGAGAAAGTTGGAAAAGAGTTTTTAATCTTTTGCCTACCTTCTCTTCCTAAAGCAGTAATCTCTTAATTATTTTGCTACTCTCATGGGCAAAGTCATTTATTTATTTAGATATTTAATCAGAATTATACTTTATTATTTCCAAAGATATATCAAGGCCAATCGATAGATCATTCCAAAATTAGATAAAAAATTTTCTTTTCCAGAACAAGTCTCAGAGAGTAATTTTTTTTAGTTTTTCGAGAGAATTCCTCGGAATAGGTCTCCAATTCTCTTCCAGAAATAATTCGATTCATGAAAGAATCTCATCGCGCGCGTTTTCCCGACGCAAATTGACATTGAATCTACGACTCGTTAATTTCCCAAGGGTTATTCCGAGAATGTCGAAGCTCCGTTGTCACGTATAGATACGGGGCGGACCTCGAAAACGAGGAAGAATCGCGGCACCTTCTGTTCTCTCTTGCGTGGAAGTCCGCGCCAGGAAAAGCATTCGTCATCGTTGCTTCCGACGGCCGGGAGTAGTTTTGATCCCGTTGCTGCTTTTGCTCTCTCTCCCTCTCTCTCTCTCTCTTTCTCTCTCTCTCTCTCTCTCTCTCTCCTTCTCTCTTCCTCACCGGGTCTGAGCTGACAGGCTTGTAATAAAGGGTTAAGGCGCGAGCATTAATCAAGACGTAGCAGACATCCGTAGGAAATATCTCGCGCAATATACGCGCCCTGGCGTGGAACACCTCGCGAAACTTCCAAGAGATCGTTTTCGACGAGCCCTTCGAGATCCAATTCCAGCAAATTACGTAGGAGGACACCAAATTTGTCGATGTCGCGGATGCGAGCGATAATATGAGAGTAAATGACATGTAGTTGAGCGGAAATTGGGAAGGGGGGGGGGAGTAACCAGCGAGATTGAAAATTGGATTTTCAAATTTATTATCGACACAATAACAATTTACATTTGTTTATATCATGTTTAATTAATATGCAGCATCTCTCTAAAAAATGGAAACACAAAAGCAAACCTTAGATAAGAAAGGCTATTTGAATTAATAGGTACAGCTTGAAGAAAATAAAATTTATTCGAATCTTAATTTATACCCATTTTCTTGGTATTTCACATTGAATTCTCTAAGAAAAAGCTATGATTATCATGAATTTCCAGCGTTGGCAGTTGACATTGAAGTATTAAAGTCACGCTATTCGTCGTGTCAACGTCACGTCAATATCATTGTCATGAGTGGCACCTCATCGTCACGTTTCTATGATTAGATTTCTATTTGTTCTGAAATTGAAAGCCATTGAAACTGCCTTTGCCATTCGCATCAGTCATAATTCATATCATAGTATTTATTAAAACTTATTATAAAGTGAATTATCATTAGCAATAATATTTAAACGTAATTAGCAAAGTCTCATGCCTTTCAAACAGCAGCAAATAGTTTAATCCGCACGTTAAAATCTTTCAAACGAGATCGCTCAATTATTTGCGCGCGAATTATACTGTCTGG
>Ga0157364_1008238_pt1 | contig 10800 bp, 9 predicted proteins | sample AttsexASBM2_FD_111476 | JGI IMG/M metagenome (GOLD analysis project Ga0157364, IMG submission 111476) | Fungus gardens microbial communities from leaf cutter ant in Ribeirão Preto, State of São Paulo, Brazil - Atta sexdens ASBM2 | ecosystem: Host-associated > Fungi > Mycelium > Unclassified ... | reverse complement strand
TTTGTTGTTGCTTTTGTACATCCCGCATATGTGCGGATAGCTCTCATTTGGGGCTTTCCAGTGCAACTTAGTTTGTGAAAATCAGTCCACTGGTTGTGGAGATACAAGCTGAATGAAGTTTGTGACAAGAACTTAGTATTGAAAGAAGGGAAGGTGTATGTACCAAAGAATGAGGAATTAAGGATAGACATAATCTAGCTGTATCATGATATACTGGTGGTAGGACATAGTAGAAGGTAGAAAACAATAGAGTTGGTAATGAGGAATTACTAGTAGCCAGGAGTAATGAAAGATATAAGAAAACATGTAAATGGTTACAACATGTGTTAAAGAATGAAAAATAGAACAGAGATACTAGTAGGGAAGTTGATGGTGAATAAGGTCTAGAAAAACCATGGACACATTTAATGGTTGACTTTATCACTAAGTTACTATTAGTAGCTGAAAAAGATATAATCCTAGTATGATGTCACAATCTGTTATATATCTGTTACATAAAACATAAAACATAGTAGAAGATTCTGGAACAATAACATCATACAACATATCAACAACATGTAATACACATGTTTTTTAGGGTAAGCTAGGTTTAGTGTAGCACAAACCATCAGCCAAGTGTATATAAAGTAGACACTCTGTAGCTAGAACTCTATTGAGTTTTCTTGTATAATCTTTATACAGGATTCTTCTTTTGACTTAACTATGAGTCTCAAGTTATAATACTTGACAACATTGAAGACAAAAAGAAGATCCATTTTCCAGCATAAAAATATGTCTGCTATAAGTACACTCTTAGAAAGATGCACTAATATAGTTTTTCTAAGGATCCTGTTCACTTTAGTAAATCTCTAGGATTGATTCACTTAGGTCTTCTTGAGCTCCCTACCTTGTCTTATTCAATATACAAGTAGGTGATTATATTCCTTAATAGCTATCTCTTCTATTGTAACATTACTTTTCTGTGCAAAAAGTCTAAAGCTGCAAAAGTAATTAAGTCAATTTTTCAGATGTGGTCAAATACTACTTTCCATCCTGTGAAGAGAATACATACTGATAATGGGAGAGAATATATAATATCAGAATTGCAATCTATCACAAAATGAACTACTTACTTATTTGTAATATCTAAACCTTGAGTATACTCTCAGAGGTTTAAGAGTAATTCAGAAGTTCAATAATATGTCATATGTCAGGTCCATCCATTTGGAAGATATATCCCTATGGTGATACTATGCTCTCCACCTCTATAAAACAAGCCTGTCTTCTGTGATGGCTACTCTTCTTGCAACATGTTTTCATGGCAGTGATGTAACAATTTGAATATCTTGTCTTCTATGACAAGAATACTCCTATCTGACTTGGTCTTTCATAGTAGAGTTCTTTTATCTTACTCCTGTCAGTGTTTCACTACTGGAACCTCTGCTCAGAGCAATATACTGAAACCCTGAGTATCTCTTATATCTTCTACTCATATATAAGACTAGTAGTTACACTGTTAATCACTAGTCTGATAATTAACAAAGATAATTCTTATTAAACTCAATCTTTGGTATTCAATGGCAACAAACCAAATCAGCACTCACCCTCATCCTGAACTTCATCCAATCATCTGAAGTTATGACCACATAGCAGACAGATGGCACAACACATAAGCTAAAGCTAAAGTTATTCCACAAGTTTGTACCACCAAACACAGAGTTTACATACTCTATACACTTCTGAGTCAACCCCACAGACTTTTGCCTTCTGGTGTGAACTGTGCCTGACACAATGGTAATTAAGATCAATACAAATATTAATAATAATGAGTAATGATTATTGATTATTGATGAAAACTAATAATAAATGATGTTGTTAAGTCTGAGGTCTAATCTTCAGATACAGTATTTATACAAAATAGTAATAGTCTATATACAAGCTATTTTCATCACATGATTAAAAATTGTACTCAGTGGGACTGTTATCTGTCATAGCAGATGTTAGGCTAATTTTAAAAGATAATTAATTATGTCACTATATTGATATGCTTGTATCTCTGTAAATACTGATCTCTATATAATATATAGTATATCATTAAAAACCATTTGATGAGCACTTTGCAACATAACTTTCATCATAGGAATTTGTTTAGTTATTCCTAAGATAATAGCCAATGAAACTTGTAGTTACTAATAGTCTGATATCTCAGTAATCTGTTGTTACTTTTGTATATTACACATATATGTAAATAGCCATAATTAAATATATTGACTCTTACACAAAAGAATACAAATTATATAATAAGTTATTAGACAAAATAAGTCTAGAGACAGAGTTATCAATGCTTAGCTCTTTTGGAAAAGATAGACCTGCTCCAGTATCCATTCCACACATATTTATTTCTTCCATTCAAAACAATCCTCCTACTCATTCTCCTTTGCCCTCTCTTTCTTACAAGTCTCCATTTCCCTTACCTATACTAGAGTCTAAAAAGTCTATAGTAGAGATTTATAAGATTGATAATATTAGCTCTAATATTGAGATATAACCTCTTAGTCCTCAATGACCTTTGCAACCTGCTCTGAAAACACTACAAAAAGGTTCTAAATTAAGAAGATCTAAGCATTAAACTCATATACCCTTTATAAAAGGAAATATCTATGAAAAATGAGAACATCCTACTAATATTTTGTGAAATTCTTTATGACAGCTAAGGGAAAGGTTTTCCAACCCTAATATGGCATGTAATATGTATGAAAATACTCAATGATTCTCTAACAATCCACTGTTTAAGATAGTAAGGATAAATGGAGTTAAATACCTATATAACTCATCTGATAACATTATTGAGATAAATAGAATTACATATAATATCTAGTAAGAAGGCCAATACCTAATCATTGTTGATAATAATGGAAGTAGAATGGACACTTCACTTTCTGCAGGTAAATCAGCTAAGCCAGCTATTACCAGCTACTTAGCATATCTTGGAATAGAAGGGAGAGTAAAGTAAATTCACTTTCTCTTAACATAATGTGCAGCAAAGTCTTGTCTGATTCCAAAAAACCTTGAAGATATTACTAAATTACTGGCTATTACATCTTGTATTCTGGCCTCATCTATTCCTACCCACAGATAACTACCTGTTTTCATCTATACCCCAGATCTCTTCCAGTGTGGATCAAAACTATTTCTTCTACCATAGATGTTCTTGCTAGTACAAGACAACTCCATAAATATACCTTCCTTAACATTTGAGAGTCACAAGTAATTAAAGTAACTTACTTAGCAGTTATATTCTAAATAACTATCCTAGGTATACTAACTAGTATATAATCTGGTAGCTTATACTGTAGTAGTCATTCTGAAAATCGTCTAAAACTAGCATTCCTCTTCTAGTGTTAGCAATGATACACCTTGCCATCTTCTGGTGGTCTTTTATATGCTAAGTCTCTAGTCCCTAATCTGAAATATGTAACCATGCAACTTGTAAAAGTATAGTATATAAGCAAAAATAAAGGTCATTTTGCTCTATCTTCTACATTCCTGAATGACACAATTCACTTAGTTCTGAACATCTGAGATATCTTTTCTGGATCTCAGATAATGAGATATGAACCACATCTAACACTGGCTGATATTCAAAAGAAGTGGCTTGAGTTCTACCTTAGGGAGCTGAGATTACTCAAAGACATAAATGTTTATAAAATTATAACTTCTGTAAGGGATAGAAAGTGATTAAAAATCACTAGGTATTCAACAATAAGTCTGATGGTTATTACAGACCTTAACTTGTTACAAAAAGATTTTCTCAGATTGAAGGAATTGACTTTGATGAATTATTCTCTCCAGTTATCCACTATGAGACAGCATGCCTATTTATGGCTATTTCTATCCTTGAAGATTGGAATATTCATAGTGTTGATATAAAAACTGCCTATTTATATGGTAATATAGATGAGAAAATCTACATGGAACAACCTGAAGGTTTCAGGCTACCTAGCAAAGAAAAGAAAGTCTGGTGACTCCACAAAGTATTATACAGCCTTAAGTAAGCTAGTTTATCTTTGTGGTGAACTATGACTAAGTCAATATTAGCCCTAGGATTTAAGTGATGTAAATCCAATGCTGGTGTATACTACTTCATTGATGAAAAGACTAGAAAGCTTATTATAACAATCTTTTATGTTTATAATGTCTACTTTATGGGTTCAAAAGATTTTTTACTTATCTCAGAGTTGAAGCAAAAATTCATGCCAAAATAAGAATATCATAACTTTGAAAAAATTAAAGAGTTTCTTAGAATGTATATAAGTCATAATTGCAAGGATCAAAAGATCATTGTAAACCAATCTGAGTACTTAAACAAAGTTTTAGTATACCTTAACTTAGCAACCAATCTAACAAGTACTCCACTGTTATTGGACTATGTGTTTAAACCTAATGATAAGTAGTATGGCCCTAGTTATATCAAAAGTACTAGCAACTGGTTAGATCTCTGATATATCTAATAATTAGCTTATGTTCTAATATAGGATTTGCTACAGTTAAACTTGCCTAGCAGATGGCAAACCTCTCAAATGAGCATTTTTGAGTTGGATTACATCTCTGTAGATACTTGCTTAATACTTATAAGTGTTAGATAGTCTATTGTAGTATACTCAGATTTAGACTGAGCACAAGATCTAAAATCTTGTAAATCTATGACTGAATACTTTACTCTCATGGCTTATAGAGTAACATACTGGATAAGCTACTAACAAAAGATAGTAGCTCTATCTTCAACTAAGGCTGAGTACATAATATTTTCTGATTATAGCCATCAACTCATTTGAATAAGAAACCTTCTCAATAAGGTCAGCTTTAATATTCCAACTTCTTATCTGTAAGAGCAACTAAAAGGAAGAGAAAGCACTTCAAATCTCCAAAAAATCCTAAGTCTATTGTCCAAGAAATACTGAACTATATACTTATCTCCAGAAAATTCTAAGAAAGCAGAATTGTTACAACTCAAAGACCTTAGAGTGGGTCAATAAAAAGAACCTTATATTGGATTAACACAAGAGAACTCAATAAAGAGCTCTTTACAAAGTAGTCTACCTTATATATATCTATCCACATAGTCTATGCTAGCTACTGTGCATCCTACCCTAAAGTACCATGTGTAAGATAATATTACTTCTTCTAGAACCTTCTACATCCTTCCATGCATCATGTGACTTGTGACTGTCATCACTAACCCTAACCCTAAGTTCTAAAAATAGAAAAATGAAAATAAATCAAAAGGAAATGAAAATAAGAATAAGAAAATAAGAAAAAGCTAAGTTTACTTTCTGCAATCTTAACAAGAATGGGGATTCCTGAAGGTGATAACTACTCTATATAATAACAGGTCAATCTTCATGTGTCATAATTCTGTTTATATAAGCAAGAAATGATGATACTTAAGTAATCAGAAATAGTTTAGAATAAAGAGACCAAATTGGAAGAGAGTCAAAGTGCTTAGTAAATACTTCTAAAGTATGGGAAAGCAAATAAGCAGATGTGCAGATGACACTAGCAGACTTTGGAAGACCACAGAGTATTGTGGAAGAGAAAGAGAGTACCAGAAAGGTGAGTTGGAAGTATTGATATATAATTTGAAGAAGTTTAGAACATGAGAAAGTGGATAAGCAAATGAGTGCAGATGTGGAAAAAGATCATGAAACACAGATCAGCCAAAAAGTGAAAGAGAAAAGTCTTGGAAAAGCTAGTCTCCTTACATTATCTCTATAGTAATAATCTTGGTTTACTTTTCTGAAAGACTAATCCTATACAAAAAAAGTGCTCTAAATATATTGATATTCACTATTACTATATAAGAGACCTAATTGAGGACAAATAAGTTAAATTATATTATATTGATGGAAAAAAGAATTCTGCTGATATTCTGATTGAAAACCTTGGTCAAGTTTTATTCAGCTGTTTTGGTCTATTTCTTGGCTTAGAAATACTATTTACTTCTGCTTTTATTGCTTAACAGCTGATGTCTTAAGCAAAGAGGAGTATTGCAAAGCATTTCACTTACTAATCATTCAACCCATGATCAGTAGTATAACTAATTAGGTAGTCTATGTAAAATTTTTACATAGGTTGATTTTATACTATTATCTTGTCTTCTATTGTCACTTATACTCCTCAGCTCTCTACTACAGAACTTATTATTAGTAAGTAGTTACCATTTGTCCACACTGCACCATGCTGCTGTGCATTCTATTCCTTCAAACAGTTCTTTTTTTAGAGTAAATTACTAATAGACATATTTTATAGGATATATAAACTTCAGTATTATTATATCTAGTGAGTGGTTGTTAGTTGTCTATACTATGTTATTCTGCTGTGCTCTATTTCTTCTAGCACTAGTTGTCCACACTATGCATTTTTACTTTAGGGTTTCTTTTAACAATTAGATGGTGTTCTCTTATTGTAGCCATCAACTTATCTAGATATTGAGTCTTATAAGAGAAATGATTTAAGGTACATTACTACTATGTATGTTATAATCTCTTGGATTGTCATCTTATATCTTACAGATACTAGCCATTCACCACCTGCACTCTGGTTTTATCAAATACATGAGTAAGGTCCTAATAGCCTTAAAAATCACTCTCACAACTTAGAAATTACCCAGTAAAAACTGTAAATGACTAGCATTCAAAAATGCATGTGTAGTCAGGTAATCTACTGACTAAGAAAACTATTTCCTTGCTTCCAAGTACATACTGACAACTATAGGACTGGACAGAGCACATCTAACAGTATTTGATATGTTGGACATGTGTTAGTAGACAATCCATGTCATGTTTTATTAGTAATAAATCCTAAATCCTCTTAAGCATTGCAGCATCTGTCAAATAGCTATCAAATTCTCAGCTAGTGCTCTCTGCACTTGCCTAAAATCCTGCTAATTCTCAGCAGGATCATGATCACTAAGCATTACATCTGAGACTAACATCTCTTCTTTCTCTTGTACTACCATCTTGCATGGTAGTGCTTGTAAGATACTTAGGAAATAAATCTGTTTTCTTTTCTTCAAATACACATTTTCAACAAAGCTTTCAATTACCAACTGTGTTCTTGTCAAATTACACAGGGATGGATAAGTTTTTTGCAGAATCTTCTCCTAACAACTATAATGAGGTGAGAGGTAGAACCTTCTCACCTAATATACAAGTTTCTAGAAACTTGTTGGTGTCCTCCACTAAATCCTTGGTTGCATATCACAAAAGAATAGAACATAATAATGCCATGATTAAAGACATTTATATGAACAATGTTTCTTCTAAGCTGTCATACAAAACAACCCAAGAGAAAGCCATTCGAGTCAGCAAGGCAGCTGACACCAATAACAATGTGGCTTCCACAAACTAACAACATGGTCCACATGAATACCCCAACATGAGCCCAGCACATGTTGATGACACAGTCATCAATATTTCACTTCTGTACGACCATAATACTCTGATGGAACCTAACCTTTGGAATGGAAGTTTCCACTCCATTTCTTTACACAGATTTATGGAACACCTCACTTCAGATACTAAGAATATCAGAGATTCACTCAATTTCATGGCAAAATATATCTTAAACAAACAGGTCAACCCAGCTAGATCTAATGATTTGGATGACTTCAAAGGTATTGGAGAGGTAGTATGAAACCTTGTTTCTTCAGTTTATCAATCTAAATGGGACTCTCTAATCACAGATAAAAATAATAAATCTCTTAGGGAAAAAACAGCAGCCAAACTCACTCCCAGAATTATCCCAACTCCTACCCGTAACAACAAAGCATTGGACATATCTATTCCAGCTAGCATCAAAAAAATGCCACCTTCCATCCCAGCCAAGTCATAGAAAGAGGTCAATTGGATCTCTAAATATTTCAAAAACACTAAACCTATCAACACCATGCCCAACAAGTCTTATGCACAAGCATCAAAACAATCTTATGCTCAAGCATCACAACAGACAAACAACACTCTGGAGGTCATTAAGATTAAAGAAACCTTTCCCACTCTAAACACTCATAAAGTGGATCAAATTCACAAAATTGTCAACAGCACTCCGAAATCCAAACTGAGAATTCAAATAACCACTAAAGATTCTTCCAGAAAGCAAATCATTATTCCAATGAGTAATGATAATATTCTAAAATTCATGAAAGAGAGCTCGTTCCATATTACTAACATTAACCAAGCTCTTAAGAATGCCAAATCAGAGATTTTAGTTGACTTCATTTGCTTGAATATGGCCAGCATTACAGTTGTCACTAATAAGATTGCGATACAATCTGACTTATACATCATAGAAAATTACATAAAAAAAGTTGACAATATTGACATTATCAATGTTGACACTCCTTGCTTATCCCAGTCAAAGTCCTACTTGAAGATTATAGGCATCCCCTACCACCCTCACAACTCGTCCAATAAATGTCTTACACCTAACAATACTGAAGATATTATTAAGCAAAACCAAATCTTTGATAATGTAGTTCTTGTATCTAAACCACAAGTCATTAAAGTCTTACCCAAATCTGATATGTCGATTATTTGGATTGACATTTGGGACATTCAGAGTGGCAGTAAGGCTAAATATCTTATCAACAGGTGCTTTAATATAGAAAGATATATTGCAACTATTTGTGAAGCTAATATGAATCCAGGCATCCTCCAATGCAAGAACTGTTGGCGATGGGGACATGCAATCATGTCATGCCATTTCCAGGGCTCCAAATATGTCAAGTACAATGGCTCCCACAAGTCTGAAAACCATCAACAATTTGGGTGGTGTTGCAAGGTGAATAAGAAAACTAACCCCCCTCACATCAAAACAAAAGAAGGCAATCTGTGCCCACATTCTTTCAAGTGCCTCAACTGTCATGGAGATCACTAAGCAGACTCAAATATATGCCCATTCTGGAAACATAGGTTCCATCATGAATAGCATGTCAAAAAATATACCAAGACCTGTGAAAACAGGTTGAACTCAATCCATTTAGTTGTGAACAACACCTCTCAATGAATTGCAATGTCCTAAAGTTTTTCTCTCAAAACATTAGGAAAAATAAATAAATTATCAATACAATCCTAGAGACTCAATCCCTATATGACATTATATTCATTCAAGAACTCCCTTGGTTGATTATTTGCTCCATCCCTAGTTCCAGCAATTGTGATGGAGAACCTCTTGTTGGTGTTCTTCACCACCCCAATTGGTACACATTCACCAGAAACCTTACCAATCAGTCCAGCTCCCCTAGAGTTATTACTTATATCAATATTTGTATTCTTCATTTTTGTTTCTCTCTTTGAAATGATATTTTAAATCATAGAGACATTTCCTGAATTTCATTTTTGAACCAAGGCTCTATTTACTTTATGCTCAATGTCTATTCTGACTCTTCTCAGTTGGCTTTAAAGTATCTAAAGGATATTAAGGCCAGTATTTACAATGTCATCATTATGACAGATGACTTTAATATTAGAGACAGTAGATGGGATCCCAGTTATTCTTTCCATTCCATTCATAGTGATTCTCTTTTTGACATTTCTGATTCCTTTTCTCTTAACATTTCCAATCCTATTGAAAATGTTTCTACTAGATACTCTGATAATGATCATAATGCTAACTCTGTCTTAGATTTAGTATTTCTTTGCCCATCTTTCCCAGAATTTAACCAGCATTGTATTCATTCTGATTGGAGAATGTCATCAGATCATGCCCCAATTACTATTGAAGTATCCATTTGTGAAGAAAGAATATCGCTTTCATGACGTTCACTAGCAAAATGAAGCAATGAAGAAAAGCAATTCATCAAAGACATCATTCTAATCATTAAAAACTTGAATACATCCTTCATTCTAAATGCTGAAACCCTTGAAGAGGTGGTTCATCAACTTGCATCCAAAGTTGAAGAATCATGGCAAAGAAATTTGAAAGCAGTAAAAATCACAAGACATTCTAAAGCATGGTGGAATGATGAATGTCAACTATCTCTTGATAAATATTGAGCATATCAAAGTCTTGAAAACTGGTGTAGCTTCAAAATCACTGTCAAGAAAACAAAATGTCTTTTCTTTAATGACAAAGTAGAAGAAATCACAAACAAGAAGTGCAGCCTATGGGAACTTATGAACTAGGTCAGAAAACAAAAACTTCCTGTAATTGAAGCTATTCAATATAAAGGATGTTTGTGTATTGAGCTTGAAGATCTTTCGACTGCTCTACACAATTCCTTTAATTCTGCTCAAACAAGAGAAATTGATATTTACATTTTAGATGATATTCCTAACAAGCCAACAGAAAAGTAGAATTTCTTTGCCAAACAAGAAGTATCACAAATAAGATACTCACTGGTTTTGATACTGGGGCTGAATAGTGTTTCAGGGGTTCAGTATAAGGATATGATGATTGACAGATGATGAAAAGTATCAACAGGAATAATTGATGTTGTTAAGTCTGAGGTCTAGCTCTCAGATACAGAAGTATATATACAAAAGAGTGATGGTCCATGCACAAGCTGTTACTATCACATGATCAAAACTCATATCTGATGGGAGCTGTCATCTGTCATAGCAGCTGTTAGGCTAATTTTAGAAGATAACTAATTATGTCACTACATTGATATGCTTGTATCTCTACCAATACTTATCACTTTGAGAAACATCATATACTGTTGAAAATAGATTGATGAGTACTCTCCAACACAAGTTTAATTGTGTGAATCTGTCCAGCCATTCATGAGATATTATTGGACAAAGCTTTTATAGCTACTGATGT
>Ga0157364_1008237_pt1 | contig 10801 bp, 16 predicted proteins | sample AttsexASBM2_FD_111476 | JGI IMG/M metagenome (GOLD analysis project Ga0157364, IMG submission 111476) | Fungus gardens microbial communities from leaf cutter ant in Ribeirão Preto, State of São Paulo, Brazil - Atta sexdens ASBM2 | ecosystem: Host-associated > Fungi > Mycelium > Unclassified ... | reverse complement strand
GATCCAACGCAAAGTACAGCATTCGGCATAAGGTGGGTGATGTGTGATATGAGGTGAGGCATCATGTGTCGTTACAAACGGAAATGAGCATCGCATTGCCAAATGTGGTCAAATATGACAGCACGCCTGATTTTTTTTTTTTAATTTTATTTTTAGAATCAACAATTTATTACACGGCACGCGTAGGTAGACCGTGGTAGCTACTTTCGTAACTACATACAAAAGACGCACCCTAACATGGACTTAGAAGAGAAAGAGAAAAGAAAAAGAAGAGGAAAAAGAAAAGGAAAGGAAAGGAACTAATCGACAAGAGAAGAAAACCCAGAAAAGTAATAAGAGAAACCTAAATGTCATTGAATGCAAACACATTCGGATTGGCAGTCAAAAACATAATGAAGTGATTTAACGTATCTCTTCTTGGGTTCCAGTACCCGTTAAATCTGCAGCACTCGTATAATATATGTCTCCTAGATTCAATAGGATAATTGTTGCATGGGCATGAGAAGTCCATGCACGGGAAAAATCATAATCTGTACTCCCCAATAGGAGCATGACCAGTAATAGCTCTGGTAGCGTGAGCACATAGCAAATTAGATTGGCCAAAAGATTGAAGCCACAGACCACCTTTGACATATGATGGTTCAATGTCATTAAGTTTGTCATCTAATAAGTCGAGGAAATGGTGTTCTTTTCCATCCGATGCTTGGAAAGTCATTTTCCATAGATTGGTGGATTTGTCACAATCAGTTTTCTTGCAAAAATCCCAAGAGATTTTGGACGGGTATGATGGAGTGACTGAGAATGATTTGGAATCTTTGTCGACGTCGTGGTGAAATCTCCATTTGAGTTTGCTAGGGCATTCCCAAAATTCAATAGAATTTGACTCGTTAGATGAGAAAAATGTACGCAATTCGCAGAGTATAGCAGCAGAGTGGATTTGATACTGGTGAGAGCTATAATCGAAGATTTTCTTGGCCGCATGGATGGAGTCGGTTACGATGATGATTTTAGAGACATTATCAATAGCACATGCTTGGTTGATACCGCATCTAATAGCGAAGAGTTCAGCTTTAGTACTTGTTACGAAAGAAGCATGGTGAACAGTTTTGATGAGTGGTTGATTGGCAACATGTATATGAGAAATGGATGTAGCAATATTGTTCTTGATGCTAGCATCTGTGATCACGATTGCCGAGTGAGGAATTGAAGAGAAGCGAAGAACCATATCGTCAAGTTCTTGGCCATGAGATTTTCTGGATTTTTCATCATTTTTGTTTACTAAATTAAAAGCAAAACGATTAGAGAACCTGTCTATGATTCGATGTCCTGGAGAAAATTCAGAATCAAGAGGAGAAATGAAAGAAAAAATTCTGTAAGATTTGATATTAGAATCGATGATGTGACCTTTGGTCAAAGATCATTGGCGATGGGTTAGTGACCCAATGTTGTGATGAGTAGACGACTTGTTTCGAGGAGGGGAGTCATTTAGAAGATTCTTTAATATGTGGTTATCAGGGAGCTTGAAAGGACATATGAGGGACCTTTTCGCAATTTTTTGTAGGTGAAAACGGATGGGCATAATACTCGCAATGGCTTCAATTCCTTTTAGAGGGAAGGTTTTGAATGCGCCCGTAATCCAGATGGCGGCTCGTCTTTGCATTTTATTGAGGATTTTCATATGATACGACCAAGGGGCCTTGTTGTAGTACCATAGTTGAAAGCCATACAAGGCTATTGGGAGAGCACAACATCTGTATAGGAGACGTTTTTGAATCGGGTTAATGCCTCGAGATGAATTTCCTAGAAGCTTCATGCATTTGACCATCGATATTGCTTTGTTAGCGTAGTGGTCAATATGTAGGTGAAACGAAAGTTTTCAGTCAAAAATGAAGCCTAGGTACTTCCACGAGTCCTTGGGGCGAAGTATTGGTCCCCTGATGGGTGAGAGGTCGAGAGAGGGAGGATTGAAAAAACCATGGGATCTGTTAAAATGAAAGATTTCAGTTTTGGAATGTTCGACAATAAGACCAAAACTATTGAGAAGTTTAGAAAGAATATTGTAACCACAAAATAAGTGAGAATTGGAAGTGGAAATGGACTTGTCCTGAACGATAAAAAGACTATTGTCAACAAAAGAAAGGATGGAAATTGGAATATTGAGAATATTAAACCTTTTTTCTATAATATAGAGAAGGGGGACAGATATAATGAAGATAAAATGGGAGATAATGCCAATCCTTGGCCAACTCCGATGTTGACTTCGAATGGGAGAGATGAAAGATTGTTCCATTGATAATTAGTGCTTCTTTGAATAAGATAATTCGCAAAGAATTTTGAGACTTTGTAGTCGAGACTGCTCTTCTCAAGAATAAGGACGAGAAGTTGATGATTTAAGGATGGAAAAAACTGTGAGATGTTGAAGGCTAGAGTACTGGTAGTTTTTTCTTTGGACCATCCTGAATGAATGATATAAGTAAGAGCGACTCCAGCATCAGAAGTGGACTTGAATTTGAGTCCACCCAGTTGGCTCGGATGGATGAAGTCGTTGGACGCAACTGTGAATTGAATTCTTTCAGCGATCACTTTTTCAATGAGCTTTCCGAGAGTGTTAAGAAGTACAATTGGGCGAAATGCTTTTGGATTATTGTATGATGGCTTGCTCGGTTTGGGGATAATGACTGTAGTGGATATCTTGAAATATTTAGGCCAATGGCCTAAATTAATGCACGCGTCGGCGATGTTGATGATCTTGGACAGACAGTCTCTATCTTTGATGATGAGCTTCCAATGATGCCATGACATTTTATCAGGTCCTGGAGCGGAGTTATCAGAGCATTTATGGATAGCAGATTCGAATTCATATCTGGAGAACAGCATCCAGATTTGACTCGGTTTATGGTCAATTTCATTAAGAATGCTGACATCAACCTGACAATGAAGGGCCGTGTTAAACATATTGTGAAGAGTGTCCCACAGACTGTTGGGAGTGAGACAAGGACAATTGTTATATTTGATCACTTCAGTCGCCAGAAGCTTTCTTCTCTTGACCCAATTCATCAGCTCCCAAGGTCCACAGCTTTTATTTGTGATTTCTTGGATTTTATTATCGAAGAATGATCGTTTGGCTTCTTTAATGGTCGATTTGAATGTCTTCCAATTTTCTCGACTTCTCGACGCCCTATAAGAGTTTAGAGCTATCCGGCATGAATTAGTCCACCACTGTTTTGAGTGCTTGGAGAATTTGGATTTTTTTGCATTCTTGTACCACATTCTTTCGATAATGCATCCAACCTGATTGACTATATGATCAAGACGCGTAATATCTTCAATGTTCGAAGTATCGATGGATTTGAGGTTTGAAATAATATCTTCGATAAATCCCATTTCTTGTTCACTTTTAGGAGGGATTATGCATTTTGATGAATGAATGATTTCATCTCCAATAGGGATCTCTATTGAAAGCGGCACATGATCAGAAGACAATCTGGAATCGGGTAGAATGGAGTGGTTGTCAAGTTCCACAGAGTCGCATCGCAAGAACATCAAATTGATGACAGAGTTGGACTCTCCATCAGTATCAGAGAATCTGGTGGGGCCCGGGTTAGTAGGCTTAGATAAAGCAAGACCAAATGTGTCAGCTATCAAAATTAAATCGTCACTAATCGAAGAACGATAAGGAAATGACGGGTCCCATAAGCTGTCTCTTATGTTGAAATCTCCTGTCATAAGAAGAACATTGTTAATGTTGACTTCAGTATCCTTGAGATACTTTAAAGCCGAGTGAGAAGAATCGGAATAAATATTTAGAATATAGTGGCACCTGCCATTATTTATGAAAGAAATGAGATTAATGTCACGATGATCGAAAATATCTTTGCGAAGCAGAAATCAAAGAGGAGACAGACGAATGTTGATGTAGAATATGACTCTTAGAGGATCGTTGCTGTTAGAAGGAGGTCTTGCAAACGCTATCCAGTTGGGGTGGTGGCAAGTGCCTATAAGAGGTTCACCATTGCAATTTGAAGAGCACAGAACTTTTCGGATTTCAGACCAGGGCGGTTCCTGGATTAAGATAATGTCGAATTGGGAAAGGGTTTCGAGGATGACATTTGTGATGAGCGAGTTCTTTTGAACATTTTGCAAATAATTATTGATTGGACAAACTGTTTACTTCAGAACGGAGTGATTTTGATCTGTTTTCATGGATCTCAGCATATTTCTTGATGTGCCATTCCCTATTGAATCGGTGCTTCCAGAATGGACATGTGTTGGAGTTAGCTTGGTGATCTCCTTTGCAATTGGAGCACTTGAATGAATGCGGGCATAGTTCGCCCTTCTTGGTTTCTAATCTGGGGGAGTTTAGTTTGGCATTACCCTTGCAACACCAACCAAATTCTCTGTGGTATTCCGATTTGTGTGGCCCGTTGCATTTGACGCACTTTGCTCCTTGTATTCTGCATGAGAACGTCGAGTGACCCCACTTCCAGCAATTCTTGCATTGTGAAACTCCTGGGTTCATGTTTGCTCCTCTGACAGTAGCGATATAGTTGCCGACGTTAAAGCATCTGTTGATGAGCATTTTAGCCTTTTGACCACTTTGAACATCCCATATATCAATCCAGACTATTGCCATGTCGGATTTCGGAGAGACCTTGATTACTCTCAGTTTCAATGCAAGTGTGATATTGTCAAAGATGTGGTTTTGTCATAAGATAATTTCGATATCCGCCGAAGTAAGTCTGTCTTGCAAATTCCCATAGGGGTAGAAGGGAATACCTGTAATTTTCAAATACGACTTAGATTTGGGAAGTCTCAATTCTTCGACTTGAAGAGCATTTATGTCATTTGAGTTCTTGACATATTGGTCGATGATGGTTAGGTCTGATTGCTGAGCGACCTTGTTCGTGACGATGATAATTCCATTGCTGTCAGATCTGATGTAATCGACTAGTATGTCAGTTTTAGCATTTCGCAGTTGCCTGTTGATGTTAGCCACATTTGTAGATGAGTTTTTCATGAAAGACGACGCATCATCAGCACTCATGGGAATGATGATATGTTTTCTAGAGGAACCTTTCGTAGTCATCTTGATTCGTGGTTTTGGCTTGCTTTGTCTGTTAACGATATTGTTTACCTGGTCAACTTTCTTTGCATTGAGGGAGGGGAATGCTTCCTTGATTTTTAAAACATCAGACATGTTCGCCAAAGGTTTGGTAGCTTGAGCATATGATTTCCCTGGATTGCTACTAGGTGTTTTATTTTCGTCTGATTGATTCTTTGACTGGAAATATCTAGGGATGGTGTTGACCTCCTTCTTTGGTTTGGTTAACAAAGGAGGGAGGGGTGGAGATGCTTTGTTTATGGTGACTGGGTTAGCCTTTGGAATTTCCTTGTTACCATTGCCTTTAGCAGAAGGGATTCTCGGAGTGAATTTTGACAAAATTTTCGATCTAAGTGTATTGGTCCTACGATCCATGTAAAGAGAATCCCATTTAGCCTCATAAACCGATGAGATAAAATTCCAAATAGCGTCACCCATGCCTTCGAGCTCAGTGACGTCGTTTACCTTTATGTCATTGACTTTCTTGTTTAGAATATATTTGGCCATAAAATCGAGGGTAACCTTAATATTATTGGCGTCACGTATAAGATGTTCCATCGAACCATGAAGGGAAATGGGGTGGAATGAGCCACTCCAAAGTTGTGGCTCGGTCGGGGCGTTTGGATCGTATGGAAGTTGGATGTTGATCACATCATCCTCATGTCGGGCATGAGTAGAGGTTGCCTCATTGTTTACATTATGAAGCCTCGTGGGTGCCTGTTGGTTAGCCGCCATACTAACCCTGATTGCCATCTCTTGTTCTGTCTTGTAAGACAGTGCAGGCTGTTCGTTGATAGATTCATTGTTGTCCGGGACAATGTCCATGTCGGTGTCCATCCTATCATGGTAAGAGGTGGATCTTCTAGAGGAGACCATAGAGGAGTCTCTGGAAGAGTTGTTAGAAGGTGCAGGGTTTCTCCTTCATACCTCAGGATTGTTAGAAGAGACTCGTCCTGTCTGAATGTCCATCCCTACATCCTTTTCAGTGGACATAGTTGGTAAAACAGTCTTAAAAGGTGAAGCCGTGGTAGAAATGCTAATGGTTGTGGAAGTAAAAGACAATTTATTCGCTAACTCTCCAATAAGCGCTACCATGCAAGATGGTAGTAAGAGGAAAAGAAGAAACGATGGACAGCATGCCTGATCAAGGGGAAGATTACTATGTCAACACCAAAAATAAAGATTCTTCTCACAGTAACTGTCTCTGCAGCTTATATGCTGTGCTATCTGTCTGCTGCATAGTTGCAACTTCAGATGGGAGAAAGAAGTCTGAGATGGAAGTGAGTGCTGATTGGTATATTGCCATTGAACATCAGAGATTGAGTTTAATAAGAGTTATCTTTGTTGATTATCAGACTAGCAAATTACAGTGTGACTATGAATCTTATGTACAATGAGACACTATAGGAAATACTCAGGATTTCAGTGGTATGGCCCCTATTACTCCAAGTGGAGGTTTTAGTGTTGAGACACTGACAGAAGTATACTCAAAACTGGCACATAATTATCAGAAAAGGAAGCAAATATGTCATATGGCGAAATCTATGCTCGGTTACGAATTGGTCTGACACACAACGGCATACCATCAGTCGGTTCTGTGAACAGCCAGGTCATTCAAATCCAGGATCTGATGAATGCAAAAAAATGTTCAAACATACTCATTGTAATCGCAGCAGCAGGTTTTGCTTGTTGTCGCTCATACGCTACATCAAACTCAAAATTGACAATGAGACCCCTAAAAGACGTAAACGAGTGATAGGCTCAGTAAATGACCCCTGCAATAAGAGAAGGATAAGACGAGAGAAAGTGATCACCCACGCTAGGACCGCCTTCATCTCGATAATCGACATCGTCTTCCCAATGCATGCATGTGGGCCTGCGATAAACGAGAGCATTGAGAAAGTTGGATGATAATCCTTTGGAAGGTGGAGCCATCGTTCTGGATGAAACTCTTCTGCATCTTCTCCCCAGGTGTCCTTCCAGGTGTTTACTACGCGGATCTATCGGTCACATAAGTTCTTGGGCTTGGGATATGAAACTGGGCCGGGGATACGTACAGGAATGTAGAACAAGGTTCCTTTGGGGATAACTATCCCATTCAATATCCCTTGTTCTTTCGCAATCCGAATTGTGAGTGGAACTGGAGGCATTATGCGGAGACTTTCCATACTGGTACATGCAGTTGGGCGAGGGATAATCGGAAAAAGGAGGATTAGGACATACACGACACAATCGAGCCATCTGAGATCTTTGAGCGTCCGATAATCTGGACGCGGGTTTTCTGCCATTATAGGAGAGAGTTCCTGGCGTAGCTTGCATTGACTTTCTTTATCGTTAGCGAGCAGCCATAAAGTCTGTTGTTTGAAGCAGAAGGGAGAGATTGAGCATGAAAAAGGGGATTCGAGAACAGAAGACACACCCAAGTCAAACCAGAAGCAGTAGTCTCATGCCCGGCACCAAGGAACGTAAGCTACACCATCACATTTCATCCAACGGTAACGTCAACTGACAATTAGACAAAAAGTTATTCAGCACTCACAACTTGATCCATCATTGCCTGATCATTCATTGTATACTGTTCCCCGGCTCTGCCTTCCTGGTCCGCCTTTCTCGCGCGCACAAGAATACTCATAATATCTCTCTTTGCATCAGTATCCGACCCGTGCACAGTGGTTTCTTTAAATTTGTCTTCTAACATTTTCTTGGAGAGTTTTCGAATTTCGTACATGGATCCTATCAGAGTGCTGATTTGATCTTGAGAGGGACAAAGATGCCCGAAGGAGTGAGCAGTTTCAGTGAATGTGAAGGGGGAGCGAGGCAATTCACTCACGAAAGAAGCTGATCTTTTCAAAGATTAGCCTATGATGATAGGCCCACTCTGATGCTAGGAGCCGGGGCATACCAGGAATAAACATCAGAAGAGTGAGTTTAGCTAAATTGGGACCTATACAAGTATCAGTGTCACGCATGTGATAATCAACGAGAGACGTGCCGGATTGAAGGGCAATAAGTTTCTCATATGCTGCTGCTAATTCGTTGTGGGGGTTATGTAAGGAATCGGCTTTATAGCCAAACGCTGTTTCACAGATGATATCAAGAGTTACTTTGCTCACTACAGGGGTCATAAAAGCGAGGTTTATGGAAGGAGAGGGAAAACTCACTCCAGTCATACACGTGAAGAACCTTACCCTCAGGTCCCATTGAGGCTAGTTGACCATTGAAAATATTCACGAGGCTAAATGGTGGTCGGCGACGGAATGAGACAATAGTGGCTTAAAGAGATGCCCTACCCTTCAATTGACTCCCAGTACATGTGCGTTTCTAGCCAGATTGTGTAAGGGACGTGCAGTGAGCTGCAGAGACGTGACGATGCATACGAGCCATGAGATTGGGGATAGAGAATGCGGGATTCATCGCTTTTCTCATTTGCTTATGCTCGTCCCCGGTGACGGTCAACAGTCCATATCCTGTCACTATTCCAAGAATATTGCGGATATATCCTGGCTACAATGATATGCATCAGTTCTCCGATAGCGTGATGGAAGAAAAGATTTACTCGAGGATACTGCAACCAATCTTTGACAAGAATCTGATGTAAAGCCTCTGGCTTCATAAACATCAATCGCTCGACTCCCACAGGGCCAACTATACGGACAATAGGACCGTATTGCTTGACCCATTCACGCTGAGGGATACCTGTCTCGCTATTGATGATTGTGCGAGATTGGCCTAGGATGAGATTTCCCACAGGTGGCCCTGGAAGCTTTCGAAGAGGAGACAAGAAGAAAGGCCATATGAATAGTCGGCGGAGGATGAGATAGACGAGATACACTGAAAGAGCATGACAATCAAGTACTTGGACCTGTAGAAAGCATGGGCGTACCGGACACCCCGATCGCGACTTGTCTTGCCTTGACTTCAGGGAGCCTCTGCAAGAATTGAGCAAGGGTTGGAGGAGGTAACGGAAATGTGGGCGACATGATCAAGGACTACCATTGTGGAGATACACATATGTTATCATATATATTAGTCTTCTCATTGTAGAGCACATGTGATAACTTAAACTTAGTAGGGGCAGAAAACAAATCCAAATAACAATGTATTTTGACCTCAATGTTCCCATTCCTCTCGCTCGTAGACAAAAAGAACTAGTATTTCTTGCCTCTCAGTTGGAGCAAATCGAATCCCGCATCGACCTTCTCGTCCACTGTCCGTATCTGGCCCGTCAAGTCGATCTTTCTTCGTTTCTGACTCGATCCAGTAGGATATACCGTTATTGGATTTTCACAGACTGTACAGAAGCGGGTGGAAAAGACACATGTCAATGACCTTGATGTCTTACTGCCTGCACTCCGGAAACGCGATGGAATTCTGTATCTGAAAAGATTGAACATCATCCTCGACCAGGACAGCGAAAAAGGGTTTGGATTGGTACGATGATTGGCTACTGTCGTTCATTGTTTACATGTCTTCTACAGATCAATGCTAGCACTCCTTTGTTCGACACATACGATATCATTGCCCTCATCCCAACAACACATGCTACCTTCTCCCTTGCCTGCCTAACGCATTCTCAGCCCTCTCCTTTGACTGCCCACATCATCGCTCTCCCACTCACATTACCTCGCCTGCCTTTTCACATGAAACACACTCTGGTACGAACGGCAATCAAGAACGGGTCCGTGTTCGAAATTAACTATGTTGGTGCTCTTGGTGGTGAACATGACTCTGAAACCATGCAAGCCGGTGTAGCCGAGAGTGGAGCTTCTGCAAAAAGGAACTGGTGGGCTGCTTCTCGGGAACTTGTGAGAGTATCCAAGGGCAAGGGATTGTTATTGAGTGGAGGTGTCGCTTCGAGTGGGGACTTGCGCGCTCCACGCGATATTGGGAATTTGTATGGTTCCTTTTTATGATACTATACAGATTATGAATATTGTTTTCAGGGTGACTATGCTTGGGTTGCCCCAAGACGTAGCTCATGCGATGTCAACAACTAATGCCAAATCTCTCGTCCTCCGTGCTCGTACGTGCAATGTCTCTTGTTCAACCTCTCAACTTTAAGGCGCTCGGCGTAGAAACTCGAAAAACATATAGGGCGGTGTTCTCAGAACCGAGGTTGGTCGTTCCCCAAAAGACTGACAACGTAACGGAAACAGGCACAAGAGAGGTAGTCATGAAAGATGAAACAACCACGGAAATCCCAACGCCCTCTGAAGGCCCTTCTAACTCTATGCTAACATCGAAAAAACGTACTCGTGAGGATGGGAGTGTAGATCTATCCACCACACTCATTAATCAAAAGATTGCCAATGATGATTCTGCCGATAAGCAGGGGCGAAAGAAGAAGCGGAAGAGGAATCGAGGCTCTGAAAATACATCATAAATTTTCTTGTCGATTTACGGTCATTCAACTTATCATCATCTATTTCCTGCTCGTAGTATCTAATGTTATCTTCGGGCTGCCGGTAGCCCACTGCAAGCGGGTTGCTCAACGGTTGTGTAACGAAATGCTGAGCTTGTGTCTGTTGTGGTGTGGAATAAGTATCACCACAAACGACGTTATCATGGAACTAGAATCCATTTCTTCGTTTCCAAATAATCGTCTCAACAATGAATTGTCATGTCATGTCATGGAAATAAGCCTGGTATGTCTTATGCAGCCATGTGACATTTGATTTGTCTCGTCGTTTAATTTTAGGG
>Ga0157364_1008235_pt1 | contig 10802 bp, 6 predicted proteins | sample AttsexASBM2_FD_111476 | JGI IMG/M metagenome (GOLD analysis project Ga0157364, IMG submission 111476) | Fungus gardens microbial communities from leaf cutter ant in Ribeirão Preto, State of São Paulo, Brazil - Atta sexdens ASBM2 | ecosystem: Host-associated > Fungi > Mycelium > Unclassified ... | reverse complement strand
TTGGTTTACTGGCTTCAGATACAATACTCTGGTCACATTCTTCTACAGACATTGAGGTCCCACCATACTCGGTGTTGCATTTATTACGAAGTCGACGAAGAAAACCAGACGTGGCTGGCTACGTCTACGTTTTTAAATTCAAAAGCGAATTAAATTTAAATTCGAAATCGTCAGCAATTTTTTTAGCTTATAAACTAAGTTTATAATTGAAATTTTTTCGAAAACCATCATTTATGTATTTTTATTGATCAAGATAACTCAATGTCTAAATAAATTGTTTAATTAATGCTGTAAATGAAAATTTGATTTTATAGCATATAAATCTATAAACATAAAAACTAAAAATTTGCAATACTTGTTTTAGTTAATTCTAATTCAGGTGTATACAAAATTTTAGATAATATGCCAATCGGACGAAATATGATCATGGAATATCTATAAGCATCAACTTAAAGGACGTGGTGCGTATGTGAATTGTTATATTGTAGAATAGAAGCTATATATTGTAGAATAGAAGAGCTAGGAAATAGAGCATAATGATTGACAGTTGCATTGATCTGTCACTCTCCGTTGGCAAACACAAATGAAGCATAAACGCTTTCGCGACTTTCCTGTTCCATAAAATTGCGGGCGAATGACATTTATACATATATATATATATTATTATATAAACAAGTTAAAGGCAAAAAGGCTACGAGCCAAAAATTTTTTTTTTATAAAAATTGATAGATAAGTAAAAGTCTTAATAAATTAATTATGAAATTTATTAAGACTTTTACTTATTTACCAATTTTTATAGGTCAAAAAAAAAAATTTTTGGCTCGTAGCCCTTTTGTTTTTAACTTGTTTTTAAATTATTGAGCCATTATACTGTTATATATATATGTATATCCAGTTGATGTGGAAATTGCAAGTAAACCGGACTAGTTGGTCTCTCAATGTATCGTCCCGCGTTTGCTGCCCTTGGCACAGCACGCAAAAGGAATTTCCATTTACGCGACAGTAACCAAGAATATGATTTCACGCCTTTCCAAGTTGCTACATGATATCCTATACTAAAATGGCCTATTGTCATGCACGGATCTAATTTTAGATAACGTCACCCAGACAGAAAACATCAATAACAATATCAAATGCTAATTTTTCACACTTAAAGCTGAATCTAGAATACATTATGTTATCAATAATTTAATTATTCTTTTAAAGTTTTTAATGTCTCAATGTTCAATTTCTTAATAATTATATAAACCTACATCATTCTATAAATGGCTACTTCTTATTGTGCTAAAAATGTTAGATCCACTTTAAAGTTCAAATACAAAATTAATATTGTTTTTTCACAATGTGAAAACAGCCATTTAACTTTCTTATTAATTAAACGCTATCTATTGGTTCCACCATGAATTTATTGGATTGAAAATTATTTAGTAGAAAATTCATGATTAGATCATGCCTGTAGTCATTGTAAAAAAAGATTTTAGAATTTGGATCTCTTCAAGTCTCATTGAGATGAGCCTTTAAATCTTGTTTATTATTTAATAAATAAATATTTGGCAATAAATTCTTCATGTAGATAGAGTAAAATTGTACTAATAGAAAAATATATGGGATATGTTGAATTGTTTAATTACAGAAATTAGATTTGATGATCGTAAAATCAAAAGGCGTGAAAATCGTAATATGAGATACCGAGGGTATTTCTAATATAAAATGACCCATGCTCCTATATTATAGTGAAAATGTGGCTCAAGAGAATAAATGTTATTTTACAATAATAAAGAGGACAACCGGAATGAACGTCAAGTGCCTATTTCTGTGATGCTTGATTCCAACCTACCTGAGACGAGTTCTGAATATAATATATCGCATATTCATTTTTCACACATGCTGACTGTGTTTGTTTACATTTTAGAAACATGAAATAAAATTTTTTGATTGCAATACTGATATATTTTGCGTTTTTCGATCAATTTCTCGAGGCATCTCATATTAAAAGCACAATTTTTTGATTTTGTGATTTGCCAACTTTTTATATTTTATGGTATCTTTAATTTTCAAAAAAATGGGATTTGAATTAAATTTTATATAACGTTATCTCAAAGCTTATTAAATTCTTTTCAAAATGACCTATTATTTTTTTTAATTCTGTCATAGACTTCATTTAGCATTTATCCAAAATGAACTCAATATCTCTTTATAAGGGTCTTTCCTCTATATATAAAATTCAAACATTTATCCATTTTTTTTTATTTTATTGATAATTATTTTTTTTTATTTATCACACATTCTTTTTCTTATAAATATTTCGCTGATTTTTCATCCTAAAATTCAAAATAAATCTGACGTAATAAAACAATTTTATTTGTCACATTATTTTTTGTAATTTCGTTAACTCTTTATTATAATATAGAATAATAAATATTTTAAATAAACTTTTAAAATATAAAACTGCCCTAAATTTTATGATAAATAAAAGCAAAATATATTCCGGTACCGGGAATCGAACCCGAGCCTCCTGGGTGAGAGCCAGGTATCCTAGCCACTAGACCATACCGGATTACAAACAGCACGCAATGCTTCAAATGTAACATTGTCCAAGAGAGATGATGCTTTTGGATCGTTGTCAAACTGCGAGAGAGGAGGTCTCTTCGTGATCCGGTATGGTCTAGTGGCTAGGATACCTGGCTCTCACCCAGGAGGCTCGGGTTCGATTCCCGGTACCGGAATGTTAAATTTTTTACTTTTTATTATTATGTTACATAAAAATTAAATTCTCTTTCCTAAATTTATTTAAAAATATACTAATTTGGTACATTTTTTAACGTTATATAATAAATAATAAATTATATAATTATATAATAAATTAATAGAATAATATATTTTCTCTGCGCATTAACTTAATATATTTAATAGATAACAAAAATTGCTAAGAGAAAAAATAAAGAATTTATAATAAATATAACAATATTGCTACCAGAAACGTGTAATAACAAATTCTAAGTATATCTTATTATAATTACAATATATAATAATAAAAATAAAAATCGTTTTATTTAAATCTTATATTTGTTTGAATTTTATATTATATTATTAATTGCAAAGTTAAAACTCGTCTTACTAATGAGTGTTGTTCAATGCTTTGCAGGTTCCAAAATACGGAGAAATTTCTTGAACGACAGTGGTCTCCCTCACGTACGTGTTATGAATGCTAATGAAACCGCACCTTTCGTATAATAAATGCACGAAAGCGTACGTATTTATAAATGTACCACGACGCTGCGATGATTTCTTCTTTTTTTCATATCCAATACATGCAGTAACGAGACGTTTCTTAATTTTTTTACAAACATTTAGTGATAATGATAACGGTACATAATTTTTTAAGAAACGAAGAAATAAACAGAGGGAGAAGGAATAATTTGTATATACGAATAAACCATGAAAATAAAGAGACGTACGCAAGATTATTTGACGTGAGAAGGATGGAAAACGAAGGAAGAATGTCGTGAATTACGGCATAAAGTTTAGACGTTGTGCTATCGCACTGTTATTTCCGTTGACGTTTCATTCACGACACCATCCGCGAGATGTTGTGGAAAATAAATCGTCATAAAAGCGCCGTGATGTCCATCCCCTCGTAAGAAAAATATGCAAATTAAACGACGCTGCCAATCCAAGTCCAGAGACTTTGACGTACAGAGCCGTTTGGCGATTGTCAGACGGTTGTAAAAGTTCAGCACATGTAATAAAAGTTGCATGAACTAAAAGACAAAGTCTGGAGTTCTCTCTGGATCGATCGATTCCAGAAGAAAATTTCAGTAGAAAATTCCAGTAGAAAATTCTTACGCAATGATTTTTCACACATCGAATTCTCTCTCATCATTACGCAACACAATTTTTATATATGTAGAACTACGTGTATATGTCTGTCTAATTTTGCCGAGAAATAGATCTCTCAGCATATTATCACGATACATTGCGTTGCAACATGTCGTGAACGTAATGCCATGAAACTTGTCTCCACTATAACAATCAGAGTCGACGCAAATAACAATAGATGAACATTGCGGAAGAAGAAAGTTGGCAGAATTCGCTGCGAAAGAAAGCCTTGGCGATGTTGGTCACGGCGAGGAGGAAAAAAAACCGGACGTTCTTCATTCTCGCAGAAGTAATTCGCTTTTCGATTGTGCGGTTCGCGGTTTATGCGGCAGATGCGAAATAATGAAAGAGAAAATGGCTTTTGCAGAAACTGGACATTAATTTAAAGGCTGTTGAGTTTGAGCAAAAGATTTATTGAATTATTATAATTTTGAAGGATTATAGAATTTATACCTCTTCTTTCAATAGCCATTTGAAATAATTAAAACATTATGTAACATAATTATATGTATACATGGAAAGAAGTGCTTAATAAGATTTCAAATCTATAGCAACATAAACGTCGGTTTATTTACTAAAAACGTCACAGAAATATCCAAATATAACTTCGCTACTTTGTATAATTACTTTTCTTTTCAACAGAGCTTTTGCAGTCAAATTTGCATTGCGAATGAATCTTACATGTATATTTTCGTTGGTAAACGTCTACGAATTAATTATGAATCACATTGTACTTCGCGACCGTGCGAAACGAGTTAACGTGAGTTAGTTCCAGGTTTATCTGCACGATTTTCCTGTAAAACGGTGATTATTATGGCTCTATATTTACGTATGTGCGAACATAACGAAAGCATGAAGAGACATACAGCAGAGAATGCCTATGATTGAAACGATGAGAATGGACTAAGTGAATAATTTAAAAAACGTAAATGACCGCAAGCAATTTCACTTTATAATGCAGGATGTAAAAAGAGTCAAAGGTAACGACAGGAAAAATTATCAGTGCGTTAATCGAAAGATAGCAGAATGATTTATATGATAAAATAGAAGAATGTATAAAAGCTTCATACGGAATGTAGGACAAAAAAAGAATATAAAACAAAGAATCATTTTAAAGATCTTTCCCCTGTAAGAAATTGCAATAAAAAATTCTTACAGAACACAAAAGTATTGTGTAAACCAAAAAAGTTACTTGAAGCTTAGATAACAGAAAAAGTTTTTATTATTTAGAAACATGATTGATATAGACATAATCTTTGATTTTTCCGGTCATTTTTCATTCGCAAAAATCCGCGAATTTTCAGATTCAATGATCGTCTTACCGTAATTTTGTATGCCGACTGAATGATCGCTAAGATCAAACTATAATACGACCATCAAATCTCGAATTTAGAAGTTTAAGTCAAAAAGAATATTAAATCAGTTCAAATAATTTATTTAATTTATTCATTTGATCTATGAAAATTAATTCATATGGAAATTATCAAAATTTATAGATATATTGTTAAAATTTCAATGTTTGCAATTTTTATTTATTTTTTTGACCTATTAAACAATAACCTTCCAAATCTGTTCGTAGTCCAAATTAGTCTCTTACAAACAAAACGACTTAGATCATTCATCTCTCTTTCTTTCTTTGTGCTTCCGAAAAATCCTAAGTTCAAAAGAGCCGATTACTGTAATTTACTTGGCAATTCACAGATTTTTATTGATGATTTTCTTTTTCAGACAAAGTATGTTACTAGTGTAATCTCCAGCCAAATTTCTCGGAAGGCTATTTTTGTGTTGACATGCGATCGTTGATCGTAACATGCGATCATCGTTAACACATTAAATCATACGATCGCGTGATACAAATATATTTGAAAACTGTTATAAATTCTATATTTTCAGATTATTCTTTCCTTCATTGCTTTGTGTTTTGATTCAAAAAGCAGAATAAACAAACATGAATTTTGTGCATATTTTTATCAAAAGGACAGTGCCATTTTTTAAATATTTTTAATTATATGACATATTTAAAAAAACTTTTTAGAAATATGGAATAAAAGTCACGATTTAAAAATATTATATAATACTGTATTTACATAAAAACGTTTAAATATTAAAAAAATTCACATTAAAAGCAGATATTTAAAACCTGTTATGTGCGTTTGAAAAAGCGTTTTGTTGTTTGTTTTAAGCAATAAATTATTGGAATGTACATAAAATTTTAAAGAATTTTAAAGATTATTTGTACCATTTTATATTATATTATGCTATTAAAGCGCCAGCCTCGAGCATCAACTTGCTCAATTTTTTAAAGATACACCTGCATATAAAGTATCGAATGTTACCGAGCTTCAGGCATCGCGCTTGCGGTTATCAGGAAAAACTTGTCCGACTGGTCATGCATAAAATACATCGAATCTATTGACACGAGAACCAACAAGAGCAAAGTACTTGGAAGAGCACGAGACTGCGGTAAAACGTACAAACTCTTAATAAATTGCCTTTTTCTGATACCATCGCAGCGCAAAATTTACATAACACAAACTACACGTCTTCTTACAGCTTCTTGTTCTAATAAAAAAACAGGTTCATGTTTTATATATTTATAAATAATGTATGAAATATCTACTAACAATAAGTAAGCTTATATATTAGCTCGCAAATTAATTATTCATTCATAAGATCATAGTGCAATACAATGATTTAATTCGCATGTTACACCGCAAATAATAACAGATGTAGAAAGAATGTATAATAGTAAGTTATGACAAACTAATTATAACTAATTGTATGATAAACACAGAAAGCAACACTGTCACGACGATAGTTCCGACTGATGGCCGATCATTCAACTATGTGAGAAACGGGTCAAACAAGTGTGACAGAAGGTCTGGTAGATATGTGCCACATTTAAATAAATATGTAACCATAAGTTCCTCAGATAAACTTTCATGCGAGTTGACAGTTCGATGGCAAAACTATGACACGTATTTTTTTATACGTGTGCTCATAATTATATATAAATTATTTTATTACATATTTGCAATATGATTATTATTTACAATATTATTATATGTATTTTGATAAACTCAAATAAAATGAAGATAATTAAAAATATCATTTCAAATTTAATATTTTTAATATAAACAATTAAAAAGACGAAACAGTTAACACTTAAAGATGGAAATAATTGCCAAGGAAAAAAAGTATGTTTTAAACGATTATAAGCAATAAGACATGTTCTTTAAATACAGTTTATGTAAGGTTTATTTAATATAGTCTTAAAACATTTAACATTTCAATAAATATAATAAAATAAATAAAATTATAATAAAACTAATCAAAATCAATTTTATCTCTAATATGTGACTAGTATTAGTTAAAATAAAGCTATAAAGCTATAAAGTTAATAAAATACCATGATATTTTTTATTAGACTACTTGTACACTCGACTATATTATACGATGATTACTTTACACTTTCGAGGCCACCAATGGAATGTTGTTACTCAGCGATGATAATACAACTCGCTGATTATCGTGCAGCTCGAAGCCTCCTCAGGGTCACTTAAGTTACATCGTAATGATGCCCAGGCGGCGAACCGGTTACGGTCCCGGACCCTAAGGCCCTGCCACTGCACTTATTTGGCCCCGAGACCGCCCTCCATCACTAAACCATGGCAGACGAAAATAAGAAGAAAAGGGCACGAAGGAACCCACAAAAATTAACCACGCGCTCGCTCGCACCTGGTTCGAAGATGAAAACATGTAGCCAAACTGGCTCAAAGCCCTTAATTACAAGAAAGACTCCAATAACTCTTATAGACACTACTTCTACAAAGTCTATACACACACACACACACACACGCACACGCGCACGCGCGCGCGCGCACACACACACACACACACACACACACACACACACACACACACACACACACAAAATCTATAACTAAAGTAATTGTCATTGCATAAATATGTGCAAATATTGCTACATACGGCACTATAAATAATACATATTGCATGTAAATCTCGCTTAAAGGACTATAGTTAACATTAATTATTGCTCGATACACATACTTACTCAATTCACATACTCGGAGTTAAGATCGATATTAACTTTACGAATACAATACAATAAATATTCTTGTCGATCCGCCCCCGCAATTTTTAATTCGTTCCATTACCTCGACGACAATGGAACGACGATACATCGTTCTCAAGTCCTTTCCTTTCGATAACGCTTCGATTGTAAGTACCTCCGGAGTGCACAATACGCCAGATAGTCGCGCTCCATTTTCAGAAAGATACAACACCCCTTTGCGCCAAAGGGGTTGGACTTATAAATCTAACGATAAATCTATCACCAGCAAAAGCTGACCGATATCGCACTTGTGGCTAGTTGCCAAATCCCGCAAATCTTATATTATACAGTCGCATGCGAGACATTCTCTTTCCTTCTATTTCGCATAGCTATATCCAACTACATTGTCCAGCTCATCTCTTCTCTTTCTCGAATGAGCAAGCCGTAAGAAATAAGATTTATTCTAGTACATCATTTTTTTCTGTTTGCTACTTGATTATTATTTGCGGCCAGAAAGCGAAGCCCTTCGAGCGAATCCTCAAGGACGGATGCTTCCTGCTCATAAATAAGAACGTTCATAAATTCTTTGCAAGATATTAGACGCGCTTTCATATTTACACTCATATCTTATTATGCAAATGAATGAATTCTGCAGCAGTCTATTATTAACATGGAGAAATTAAAAAATAACATAGATAGAGTGAATTTCATTCATTGAGTGTATGTCATTAAATATTATTTGTATTATCAACGAGGCTTGACTTAATGCATAATATTAAGTCTTTTGTTGATTTTTTTTCAAAATAATAAATTTATTTCAGAATTATACAATCATTTAAATGATTATATAAGCAACGTTGAAGTTCTAATAACTCGCACTTCGTTAAACCACTCTACTAAATGGAACGTTTGCGTGTCGACAAATTGTATAACATTGTTAGTTACTCGATGATGTCCACCTATGATATTACAGAGTGTTACACTCCTATAGGGGAAGGTAAATAGGTGATGATCCTACCAACCATCGTCCAGTCACAGTCAGTAATATACATGTGGATCGTCGAAGCAACATGTGCCGCGTCATAATTTGTCGTTTTAACTTCTTCCATATTTCTTCCTGTAGTAAAACATAGTTCAATCGTTGCAAAAGTTTGTTATCATACCAAAGTTCAAAGAAAGTGTACAAGTTTTAAGAAACGCAAAGATGTGTACATAGAATTTTTTAAAATATTAATGAGAGACTTGGATTCGCAAATTGTAGAAAATCAATCAATCTGCTATACATTGCACTCTTCCACTAACATTGGACAATGTCTAACATGTATGGTATGAGAATAGTACACATGCAGAACCCATTCCCGCATATTCAAGTGGACCTCATTACAACAACTAATCCTACCAAAATGAACATCATTATACCAATTATTCCCGCAACCGTGCGTAATATCATGGACTTCACGCTATTGGTGGTAGGCATTAGCCTAAATGCTTTTCTCTTTATTGTATTAAATTCTACCATGCACACGTCCACTAACTGTTACATAGTAGGTCTGATATTATCAAACTTTGTAATCCTGCTTGAACCACTTGAACAAGTACTTAACTGGATTTTCGATATACACTTAGAGATGAATCTCGATTATGTATTTTTGATGAGCTTCGTCACGTCTAACCTGACGATAATTCTACTAAATATTGAGACGTACGTAATCATTTGTCAAAAAAATTCACCTCTTCTCAAGCCGCTTTTAAAAATTTCGACAGCTATAAAAGGAATCTTGTTCATATGGGCAATGTGTATAATGGCAACAGCCATAGAATTACATTTGTATGATCATTTTGTAAAAGAAATTATATACGACATTTACATATCATCCACTATTATGTTTATAATATTCCCGTGTTTTATTTTTATTTTGCTCAACTACTTCATCCTATATGACTTAATATTATTAAAATCAAAAACTGAAACGTTAAGCAAAGATATGAAACGTTTTATCTCTCTAGGTACGTAAAAATTTCATATTAATGCAAATATAGCGATTATTTAAGTCTTCATAGATCTCTTATGCTTCTTCATTATATTGATGAAATAACTTCTATGTTGTGCAGTTGGTATTTATACTGGATTTTTTGTAACTATGGTACCATATCGAATTGCGAGAGCTATCACTCTCATAACACAATCTCACTATAATAATATGGCAATAGAGATAACTTATACGATGGTTAAAATGTATCCGATAATCCTACCAATAATATGTTTCGTAATATGGAAAGAGTCTCGTCAAATCTCTCGAGGTTAGTAGCACAAATATATTAATTAATATAAAAATAATTAATAATTTTTCTATTTCAGACAACATTACATTATCAACGGCATAAAATTTCATTAAAGTAATCTATCCAATTTTTTGATAATTTAATCTATCTTATTGCATTTTCTCGCAAAGATTTATCTATGCATCTTTGGATGATTTATTATTCCTAAGAAGAAAACTCTTACGTGCGATAACCAAGCACATCCGCTCTCATGAGAGAAAAAAACCGATGTGCAATCTGCACACAAATTTTTGAATTCACCGAGCTTTCTGTATGCAAATTAGTTTCCATTTAATTTTCTCAAAAGTCAAAGTAGTATTGTACTTAAGAATCTTTGTACTTATATAAAATAAGGAAATATATTATTTATAAATTATAAATTTTACAATATCATCACATTTTCATATATTTTAATTTTAAAGTACTATGTGAACTTATTAAATATATGCATTTAGAATATATGTATATATATATATATATATATATAAATATATATATATATATATATATTTATATATATATATAT
>Ga0157364_1008234_pt1 | contig 10803 bp, 1 predicted proteins | sample AttsexASBM2_FD_111476 | JGI IMG/M metagenome (GOLD analysis project Ga0157364, IMG submission 111476) | Fungus gardens microbial communities from leaf cutter ant in Ribeirão Preto, State of São Paulo, Brazil - Atta sexdens ASBM2 | ecosystem: Host-associated > Fungi > Mycelium > Unclassified ... | reverse complement strand
TCCCAAAAGCATCCGATATTTTTATCCTTGGACATCCTATTATGAAAAACAGGTATTCAGTATTTAGAGGAGTCCTTGAGGAATACTCCTACTAAGTCCTACTAAGTACTACACAACTCAACAGCTGTTTGGTGACAAACAATGCACAGTTGTGTGAGCATTGATAATCCGAGTGTCGCATTTTATATGACCTTTTATATGACCACCTACTCATTCATCTCACTTGATTCACAGGATTTTTAGGACTTAGGAAATAATCAGAAGAAAATAATCACGGAATATATCTGAACTGTACAGGAGTTGGCGAAATTGAACAATGCCATGTTTAGTAAAAAAATCCTGTGAATCATTGTGAAAAGCGATCATTGAGAAAGATGCTCAAAGTTTTCAACACTCATAACTGCGTACCGTTGCCGACTGAACTGCTTGAGTCGTGCTGCTTGATGGAAATATTTCTCTTGTAAATATTAAATGCCTATTTCTACAATAGACAGAAAAAATGCCCAAGAATATATGTAAAAATCGGATACTTTTGAGACAAATATTGGGAGAGATCGTGTACGCAGATATCTATATATATATGTCTTTAGAGTTATTTTAAATTGATTATTATTATACGTACTTTCTAAATTTGAATCAGTGAATAGTCATTACCCAGTGACATACTTGGCACTGGTAATCAGTGAAATTCAAAAGGAAGAATGTTTGAGCATTATATAACTAAAATACTGATATTTAATACTGATATTATTAATTTCAATCTTCTAATATTCATTGAATTCCATATTCATTGAATTTATTTTTTCATTAAAACAAGGTTCGTTAAATCACATAATAAAGATTAGCTAGGTTAGAGATCTCACATTTAATTCACTAACCAATGGCACCTTGGCATTGATATTAGTGATTATTCACTGATTCAGATTTAGAGAGTACAAATTCTGTTATTAGCGATATTTTCAAACACACAGATAATTTAATGTAATTATATCACAAAAATGTTGTTATCTTTTTACTACTTTACAATCAATTTTATTTTTAATAAAATAATAATTACAGCTATAATGGACTATGGTATGCAGCACCGTTACGTACGCAAAAATTATTATTATTTATAATGCAAAAGGGAATAGTAAACGTCAGTTTAACATGTGGCGGCGTATTTATTGCATCTTTAGAAGGTTTTGCTACGGTAAAATTAAGACTTCTTTAACAACAAAAAATGTAAATTTTAATATTTATTTAATTTTAGCTTGCAAATGCAACAGTATCCTACTTTACATTGATTTATTCTACACGATAGAAACAAGACATAAAATTTATTTTATTAATAATTATTTTATTAATTGGACAAATTTTGATTAAAGTGACAAATAAATATATCATAAATATAAATGTAAATTTATGTTAAGCAGATACATAATTAGAAATTGCGTATTAAATATATGTTTTTAACATTATTTTATACTATTTTTTACTTATGGATTCCAAACCAATCGATAATTTTAAAGAACAAAAAATTTATATTTAAATTATAATACAAATAGTATACATCTAAAAAACATAAATGTAGCAAAATATTGAAACTTACAATTGGCGTAGTGGATTTATCGTTTTATGATCAAATTTAGTTAACATAACAAATAAGGTAAATAAGCTGATGTACTATTCGATGCACCACAAAGTACGTTTGTCACTATGCATGAAAAGACGTGGAATACTAACGTTTCGTGATAAGTTTGATAGTGCTTAAATATTTTTAATAATTATTAGAACATGATGCTCTGCATATATTTCGTACGTACGCATATACTGCACGTACATATATACTGCATAGAACAAAAAATGAAGTAAATCAAATAAACAGTAGCGCACGAAAAAGAAACGCATCTATGGAATGTAATACTAAATTATTTTAGTTTAGTCAATGATAAATTTATTGAGAAGATTAATTTTTCAATAAAAAAAATTTATAAATATAATTTTTTGTCATATTTTATTATTTTTTTAAATCAAATATGCACACTAAAAATGTTTCATACTTTGCTATCAGTCTATCATAATTATATTTACCTAAATATATATATAAATATTTATTTTGATACGTTATAGGAGAATAGAATGAATTCTTTTATCATAAATTAAAATTTTGAGCTTAGCATTGCCTCTACAATTTCTTAACAAATTTGTAATAAAAAAATAACTATTGATATAATGAACGAATGTGTTGTACATTTGATTTATTTTTCTGCATTCTATAATTTAATGCAAGATGAGAAAGATATGCTATAAATCTCGAAAAAAACTGAAGTTCTTTCTATTACCAAGAAGAAAAAAATATTATTGCGTTTACGCAATTATTCAGTTTATACATTAAATAAACATCACTCTCAATTACAAATTGAGATAATTCAGTTCAATTTGCATTTGCTTATATCATGAATGTCTCGTTCCATTGAAAAAATAATCGACTTCTTTACACGATACTTATTACATCACTTAAAATTCATAGAATTTCGAATAGAATAAACTGACAATTAGAAGAGAGACTTGGAGAGACTCTTTTCATAATGTCTCAATACTCGTACAAGATACATGCGCTTCAAGAGCGCCATTACAAGATCTATCAAATTATACTTAAAACACTTGACTTGTGGCCTTATGAACAAACATATCTCACATGGCTACACAAAATGTTATTTGCTGGTATTCTTTTGACATTTCTTCTTGTTCAGGTGTGTTGCGTTACATTTATAAAATTTTATGACAATAATTAATCGGTGACATTTATTACGTACATTCAAAAATTTTTATATTTTCTTTTTTTATTAAGAATTTCTTTTTTTATTATAAGTTCCTCATCTTTTCTTGTATCTTATGCATATAACGCACGATAATATAAAATATTGTTGTGTATTATATTTATATTTTATTAATAATATTGTAGTGTTTTTTCTATAATCTATTAAATATAAACAATTTTCTCTTATATAACAAAATAAATCCTACGTCATCATGTTAGGGACACATTTCGAAGTAAAAATAAAAATAAAAATTATATGATACGTAAAAATTATAATCAATACATATTTTAAATGTTATTTTTAGTTGCTGATATTCATTACGAACCAATACAGTGTAAATCTTCTGCTCAAGGTTTTCTCATTTTTCATTCCTCTTACTTTCATCGTAATAAAATATATCGTTTTCATCATTCAGGCAGACGATGTAAGTTGAATAAGATAAATTTTTCATTCAAATCATGTTTTATAGCAACATTTATAAAGTAAATTATATTTTAAATATGAGCAAGTAAAAATAGCTGTATACTAAATAGTTGAAAATACTATTGGAACAAATCCATAATGATTGGAATTTGTTGAAAGATAAATTAGAAATTGATATTATAGAAAAATATGCTTGCAACATGAGATTGTTTACAATAGTTATGTTAGGTAAGAATATGAGTATTTCATAGTATATTTATATTATACGAAGACATAATATTATTTATTCATTTTTATTAATGAAATAAATAATATTTTTAATACATCGTGAACAATTTCTTTTAATTAGTTACCTAATTTAATTCGAATTAAATTTAATATTTCTCAGCGTATTGTTATATATCTACATTACTTTATGCATTATTTGAATTGTTACCGTTAATCTTTAATATTGTACTACATTAAATGAATCACGGCCGTTTCATCTCCTGGTTCTTACGGAGTACTTTGTCAATCAGGAGAGATATATTCATTATCTATTATTACACGAGATATTAACCGCTTACATAGCAATAACTGCATTATGGGGCATTTGTGTGATAATCGTAATGTTTATCATCCACGCATGTGCATTGTTTAAAATCGCAAGGTAATGTGAAACATATTTTGTTTTTTCTTAAATACTTATTTTAATTAAAATATACTTAAGTAGATTTATACAGTTTTCGAATAGAGAATGTGATAGAGAGAAATATATTAATGGTTCCTAGTCCTAAAAAAGAATATCTCCTTTCTCAAAAGATTATACATGCGGTTGTCATGCATCGAAGAGCTATCGAGTCAGTATCTTTATATTTTTATTATAATTTTCTGTAAATTCGTTTTCGTCGAATCAATATCTAAAAAGATACAAACTTTTATAACTTTATTATAACTTTCTACAATTTATTTCCACAGAATTCTATTTTTCGAAAGAGTTTATGCATTAAAAATAACTGATTATTCTGAAATTATCTTCATAGCACATTTAATATTAAATTTTATTAATATATTTTGCTTCATTGATATATCGTTTTTAACATAATTTGAATCAATTAAACACATTTAAGCATATTCAATCAAGAATTAAATATATATAATATAATGATCGTTTTTAATATATTTTTATTGTGTGTCGTGATGCATACAATATCTTAAGAAATGATGTCATGTACGGAATAAATGATCGAAAAGAGATGAAACTAATCATGTTTTTTTTCTTCCGTATCTTGAGTAATTTTCAATTTCACACAGAATAATATCTGATGATGTCGACAAACTGCCGTCAGAAATATGACAAAATCTGTTAGCATGCTATTGCCAGCTGATTAGTGATAGAAACTAAGCAGAATTTACAATTCCTGCTTGATTTCTGTTGCCATTCTGCCATCAAATTGTTCTCGCACGCAAATGTTGCTCGGTTTCTGTCACCAATCTATTGACATTTCATATCAGCAGATTGTTGTCAGATCCTGAGTCTAATGCGAACTAAGTAGCTATGGATTTATAACAGAATTTGAATTTGTTGCCAATCTGCTCACAAACTGCTAACATTTTGCTATCTGGGGTATCTTGATATCACAGACATAATGTTTTTATAATACTGTCATAGAGTCAGGTTGTTACCGCCAGAATTAAATATGTGAATAAAATATATATATTTATATTATAGTATATAATAGCTTTTATAGTTGTGTTATTTCGCATTAATTATAACGGTAATGTATATGTATCTTGTTTGAATATTCAGCTCTTCCTTAAAGGTATACTGACTTTGTGATTTCCACTTATACAACATTATTTGCTATTCTGATTGTAATTGGCATCAGCTCCTTAAGTATCAATCTTTTTCAAGTAAATAATTTTTTTCTTTTTCAAGTTAACTATTTTTAATTGCTTAATAATTGATGTTTTATCGTAGTTTTTTCAACTTATAAAATTCACAAGCGATATTCGTATAATAAGTATTGCTATTATATTCACAATTAATCATTTGATTTATATGTTTGTTCTTAATTATGGTGGACAAGAATTAATGAATCATGGGTTACATTTCTTTAAAGTAAGGTGGGTATTATATTTTTATAGCATTTTGAAATTATTATATATTTAAATAGAAATTATGATATAGATTTATTAGATTAGTGGTTTAACAGGTACACACTATTTCAATATTTTTCCTAACATATAGTTAATTTAACATTAATTAACAAAAATACTTTTATCTTTCCATTATTTTCTTATTTTAAATTGATTTTATTTAAATTAATTTATAGCTATAATGGACTGGTATGCAGCACCTTTGCATACCCAAAAATTATTATTATTTATAATGCAAAGGGGAACAATAAATACTGTTCTTGTATGTGGTAGAATATTTGTTGCATCTTTGGAAGGATTTGCTTCGGTAAAATTAAAAATTTTTTTTAACAAATAAAATGTAATGTTTATATAAAGTACAATATTCATTTTCCAGCTTACAAGTATGGCAGTATCTTATTTTACAGTGATTTATTCTACGCGATAGCGAATTTGAAAAAAAATTTGTTATTTTAGTCAGATCTTTATTAAATTAATAAAATAAAATAAGTAATTAAAATAATTAGTTGAAATATTTAAAATATATTGATTAAAAATTTTATAAAAAGTATTACATGCGAAGAGTTCGTCTATAATTCTTTTTTAATCGAGTATTATCTAACATAGATAATACTCTGGAAAAAAAACACACTGTCTAATCAAGTTTAACAATATCGTTGAATATAGATGAATGAATATACAATTGAAGATAAATAAATACATATATATAAGTTTGAAGCTCATTTGTCATAAAATTTACTTTGTTATATAGTTCTGTAAAAACTTCGATAAAAAAGAAAATGAGTTGTAAATTCTTATAATTTTAGTGATATTTTAATATAAAAATATTAAAATAATACGTAAAGCATAATCAAATTCTTCATATTGATATAGGATAAATTTACAAAACACATTTTTTATTTTTTATTTAGAGCTTTCTATTTGAAAAAATTTGCATGAGTTATTATTAATTTGTGTTGTCGTATCTGTACAATCTGTACATGCCTCTCAATGTAAAATAAATATAATGCAATACACACACAAGAAATTCTATTAAAATTGACATTTCGCCTTCCTCACTATTATTAATTAATTAAGCACACATCCTAATAAATTATTAATTAGTACATTCAATTCTATTTAGTTAATATATCAATCAACCCCGTTAATTTTGTAAAACTATGATGTAGGGTCACACAATATTTTATCCTGTCTGATTCATTTGAGATAAAAAATGATTGCGTTTAATAATCGTGTGATTATTAAACGTTGAAATTTAATAATATGTATTATCGTTCTAAACAATAACAATAATTATAGTAACCTATCATTTGAATGTAAAAACAAATATAAGAATTTAATATATGAAATAAATTTATAGAATTAAAAAATTTTTTTAATAGTAATTAGTAATATTTATATATTATGAATTTATTTTTAAAAGTTGGTTTTATTTTAAAATTCTTTCACTTTTTTGCATATTAAATTAAAAAATAAGTTAATTTTCTATACACTTGGAATAATTATTTATACTCTTTTTATAATAAAATCTTCACTGATTTGAAACGGAGAGATAATTATCATACAAGTCGAGTTAATTTATTTAACAAATTAATTTGTTTATATACATATATTAAAAAGAACTATAGTCCAGTTTTATAGGAGAATTTAGGCCCCTGATGAACATGCTTAAAATTTTAATTTAAAAAATTTTAATTTTATCAAAAGAGAATCAAAAATTCTATAAGCTCAATTTTATAGGAAAGGTTTCCTGAGTGCTAGAATTATCCAAAGTTCGCTATTATGACCATGTACCACTAATCTTATCCAATTTCTCTGCGAACAAGGAACCTCCCGCGATGACGACGTAATGGATTGTACCAATTTAAGTAATATCTACAATGTATTTGGTTCATTAATCCGGCTAAGTCCCTGGTCGCGATTCATGCCGTTATGTCACAGAAATTCGGATTTGCTTGTAATGACGGCGATACCCCTGGAATTCGCCCTGGGGAGGGGAGGGGAGAAGATGGACAAATGACGAATGTACTAATCAGGATAAATCAGCTTTTGATACGAGATCACCCCGAAGCAGTTACTGGTCGCGATGAGATCCTGTAGGCAATATAAAAAATATTTTAAAAACCAGTCGCGTGAACGTTTGTTGACAGGAGAAGTGCTAGATTTCTTGGAACAAGAGCCTAGTAATTCCATAAGAGCTCAACATATTTAAATATACAGGGTGTTTGGAAATTATCGCCAAATATTTCATGAGCAGATAGAGCGGACTAAACTGAGTCGAAAAGTCCTCTACCTCATTTTGTAAGTTTCCCTAATAGTTAACGAGATATTAATCCTTAAAAATAGCCGAATACTACTGCGAAGTGTATACGCCTACCGATCGCTTGGCGCGCGGGCCGTGGGGATAGCGTCCGAGCTATGGAGGCTTGCGGCGGTGTGCGCGACGCGGGATGCTTGCCAGCCAATCCCCAACTCCCAAGACTCGCGCGCCAAGCGATCGGTAGGCATATACACTTCTCAGTAGTAGGCCGGGCGAGTGCGTGTATTCGACTATCTTTAAGGATTAATATCTCATTAACTATTGGGGAAATTTACAAAATGGAGAGACTTTTCGACTCAGTTTAATCCGCTCTGCCCAAATATTTGGCGAAATATTTCCAGACTCCCTGTATATATATATATAGAGTAGGCTAAATCAATGGAAATTCTCACGTTTTAAAATTATCGTAATCTGAAAATTGTAGAAAAAGAAAAATTGATTTTTGCACTTTTAGATTAGATATTTCAAAATCCTGATGTGCAAATTCCGTGATCAGGGCCTATATTCTGCATTACAGATATTTTATATGGTGAAAAAGCTGCGCAACGACATTAACAACTGTTGGTAGGCGTGTAAAATAGTTACAGAATCGCACCCCAGATTCGGATTTAGCGCAAAAAATTACGTCGGAAACCACTTCTACATCTTAATGGAACAAGCTCGCAAGTTTGCGACATTAATTAATTAAGCGCATCTAATAAATTGTTAATTAGTACATCCAGTTCTATTTAATTAAGATATTGTAATCAATCGTTAATTTTATAAAACCGTGATATATGCACTTAACGTATTATTACGTGATTTGTCCGAATCAGTATTGTTATATATTTTATGAGCGTGTGATATTAAAATTTAGTATCATCGTCATAAGTAATAACGAATTGTAACAAAATTCATTTTTATTTGAGAAACAGAAATGTAAGAATTTAACGTATAAAATTTAAATTTATAAAATTTTAAATTTTTATTAATACTATCTAGTAATATTTAGGGGAGACCAGGGCTAATAGGGCTCAATTTTTATTTTCAAATTTTTACAAACGAAATTAAAAGACTTATCGAAAAAATGAATTCTACATCAGTTACTACATTTGATTGCCTAATATTTTAATAATAAGGGGAAACTGATAACTAATATGAAAAAAAATTTTCTAATGTACTACATTTTTCTAATGTACTCCATCTAATTCAACTAACCCCGGGACCAAGGTAATTTGAAGATTATTAAAAGATTAATGTATTTTAAACTACATCTTTGGCTATTAATAAAACTTTTATAAAAATATATTTTAAATACAATATTCGCTTCGCAGACCAAATCAATGCTTCTTTTTGCAAAATTTATTCATTTCATGCAAAAACACATCGAATGAACCTAGTTTTCGAGATTGGACATGAGGAAACTAAACATTTATCACTGAGAAAAATCTCTTTAAAGGAATAAAATTTTGAATAAGTACTATAAGAGTCGTCACTAAATGAGTCATACAGTTCCATGCTGTGATTAGTCTACTATTCCCATCCATTCATTTTTTTAAAAACATTAACAATACGATAATAAAAACACAAACAAAAAAAATCTATTGGACTTTATTAAGTAAGAACTACACTTACTATCTAAGTAGTAATCAAATATCTCAGACAATCGTATACGATTGTAAAACAAAAATTTTAAGAATAAAAATAATTACTTAGGTGTACGATTTTTAAAAATTGTGGCAAAATTTCTATCATAGATGTGTGTTCGCAACAAAATGTTACAACAGACTTAGCGGCAGTCGCTACGCTGCGTTTATGCGTATCTCGCGTGTTTTGTTTTTAATGTAATTTTGATTATTCTACTTACTCCTACAGTCAACTGATCTTGATCTTCCCTATATTATAAATTTATTTGAGATTTTACTTTATAATTCTTTTATTCTTCGGACTATTAAATTAAAAAATAATTATTTAATTTTCTATATACTTACTTGAAGTAATTACTTATGCTCTTTTTATAACAATATTTTCGTTGATTTTAAATGAAGAAATAACGATTATACATCGACTAAATTTATTCATTAAATTAATTTATTCAATATATACGAATACATAAAAAATTTGTTGAATACAGCGAATAATGTATATATGATATATGTGTATGTAATATATACATACGTATATATGTTTATATATTTATATGTTATATATAATATATACATATATTATAATATACATTATAATATATATGTATATGTGTATTTTAGAATTTTTTTATAAATGTATTTTTTATATTTTTTAAAAAATGTATATAGCAAAGTTTGACTTACATGATTTGCAATGTTCTCTATAGGTAATTTAATGCAGAAGAAAGGCATCTTATGTCGTCTTTAAATAAACTGAAACCCTTTCCACTAAGAAATAGAAGTCATGATTGCGTTTGCGTAAAAAAATTATTCAAGCTATATGATAAGAAACACCACTCTGAATTATAAATTGAGGTAATTTAGACTAATTCGCTTCTATCTATATAATGACATATATTGCTTCATATTAAATTGGCATAAATATCTCCTTACAACTACTTGTATTGATTATTTGATATTCGCAAAATATTCGAGAAAAATAATTCTATGATGCAGTTGTGTTGGTGCTTTCGTATGAAATGCATGAGATTGGGAAACGTTATTATAAGATTAACCGAATAGTTCTTAAAATGCTTGGATTATGTCCTTATCAACAATCATATTTTACGCACATACATAAAGTTTTATATGCTAGTATTCTTTTGACATTTATTCTTTCTCAGGTATATTAAATCTAAAATTATGTGATGTTATATTAAAATAGCGATATTTTTTAAATACACGTATCAATAAATGCTTTTCTTTATTTTGCTACATCTTTTTTATCTAGCATATAATTCATGATTTTTCATTCACATAATAACTATAATATATAATTATATATAAACTATAATATATAATTTATTATAAAAAATCTTATATTATATATAAAATTTTTATAATAAATTATAGTTTTCTCAGTTTTGTAATAAATTCTCATCTTTTGTAATATATTACTTTAATATATTACTTTAATAATATTTTTTGTTCTTTAGCATATTATAATAAAATT
>Ga0157364_1008232_pt1 | contig 10803 bp, 2 predicted proteins | sample AttsexASBM2_FD_111476 | JGI IMG/M metagenome (GOLD analysis project Ga0157364, IMG submission 111476) | Fungus gardens microbial communities from leaf cutter ant in Ribeirão Preto, State of São Paulo, Brazil - Atta sexdens ASBM2 | ecosystem: Host-associated > Fungi > Mycelium > Unclassified ... | reverse complement strand
CGAAAACAAACGATATTTGATTTATGATAGAAAAAAATTTAACAAATCGCAACAACAAATTGCGATTTTAAGAATGCAAATAAATGAGAATGTTATTTTTCGCCTGATTTTAGACTTTTGTTTAATATTTTCACTTAAAATGAAATTAAAATATAAAATTTAAAAGAAATATTAGAATATTTTCGGTCGAAGTGGATCTTGGTGCTTAAATATTTCAGAGAAATTCTTATACATATCCAATTCAGCATATCGCGCACTGAAATCTTTTTCGGTTTTGAAACACGCAATCATGAACAGAATTAAAATAGTAATATCATGTATTAAATTAATAAGCAATTTAATAATTTTTGATGCTAATAAGAATCTTAAAAGGATATTAATAATTTGATGTTAATCTAAACATCTTAAAAAATTGGAGATAGTTAATTAAATTTTTTTGAAAGAGAATCATGTCAATTTTCAAGATGTATCGTTCTGTTTTATCAAATACATTAATTTTTCCTGAAAAATTCAGAGATACGATCTCTCATGAGATATTTCACGATTCGAAATAATTATAAAAGAAATTCTTGCAGTAAATGTTAAAATAAGATTCAACATGGCTACTCCAACGTATATTCTACAATTGTTCGTCATAATCGGATTTATTATCCTCCGAAAATATAGAACGAATTAAATTACAGAAACGTGAGGTACACGAGGATAATCATGGCGCGTTTGTAATTGCATTAAAAATTTTAATGAAAGCAGAGTAATTCATCACGATCGATGATCACTGTTCGAAGGGAACGGCCAGTTTCTTTGGACTCGCCGCTCTCGATAATACCAAGATAATCGCAGCTTCCACGAACGAAGAAACAGCTCAACACAGTTCATTGACAGAGAAGCTGTTTCACTGACTCTACGGGAACACGAACCGATCGAAATCGCCTCGTTCATTGCGCTCATCCACCTCGGGCAAAGAGAAGTCACGCGCTTCGCGAATGGTCATCGATCCCGTTCGATGTACGAAGTGTGATCCGCACGTGCTTACTCCGCTAAATCGAGATTTCATCGATTTTGACAGGTTCGCGATACACGAAGATCCTGAGATATCTTCCGTCGAACGTATTATTCTTCTCGATTGTGGATGGAGATTTCTTATCAATCGATTTCCAGTTATTGATTAATTCCGTACACAGAAAAAAACGATCTTGCTTACAGTGAGTGCAAAAAATATTCATACATAGAAAAAAAAACTTTATTTTTAAAAAGTAAATATTATCCAGCAAAAAATGAGTCATCAAATTGATGTCGAATCGGTATCAATACGATGATTTCAAAATCAATTTGATATCGATTCGATCATTTCTTATTGGGTGATTAATAATTTATTCATAAATAATAAAATAAACTGTATGTTTCTTAAAATTATATATACAAAAGTTGTGTATTAATCATAGAAAATGTATCATTTGAAAAATTAGCGAAAATTAAAAATTGTATGTTTGCTCAAAAAGTATTCATACAGTTGAGAAATTTGGCTTCTAAAGTCAGAAAGCTCGTTTGTTTGTGTTAGAACAGAATGTATTCATTGTATAAAATTGCTAATTAATGTTTATTTTTTACAAATAAGACTATTTTATAAAAAATTTCCTTGTACGAATACTTTTTGCTCTCACTATATATAAAAATTTAATTAACTACAGATCTCAAAATAATTTTTTATTAAACTTTACCACTGAGAGAGAAATAATCATTAAAATAATTTTAATAGTATTATTAAAATAATACTATTAAAATAATTATGCAGAGCGCTTATATTGATTGCTAAAAGACACTGAAAAAATATTAAATTTTAATAAATATTTTTGAATAGTTCTAATAATAAATATACATTTAATACTAAACATGAACATGTATTTATTTGCAAAAATCATTAATTTTATTTAAGTATAATTTAAGTATAATTTTTTATTGAGTAAATATATTTAGTAAATATATTTGAGTAAGTATATTTATTTTTGTAAGTAAATGTTTACTTAGTACTATTCAAAGAAATATGTAGCAAGATTTAGTAACTTTTTTCCAGTATCAAAACTTTCTGCAACATCTAATTACATTTTTTAAATACTTCAGCAAAACCGTATTTTCTATATATAATATGTAGACATGTCTGAACAGACATCGCAATATTTTACGTTTCCATTGTGAGAACAGCCAGCATTATTTTTCATTTTCACGCTGAGAGGAAAATTCGGCGCATAAATCTTCGATTCCTTCCGTCATCACTAACAAATTTTGATTGCTCATTCAGGAGAGTGGATTACGCAACAGGTTACACGGTTCATCGATAGTGAAATAATTTTAAGACATTCGAGATCATCGACCTTCTCAATCTCGACGAAATCTTTTATTTCACACGATTCGTTATAACAGATCAAATTGATTGACTAACCCTATAAAACACAATATCGTTAGAATGTTACACGAATAAATCTTAAAAAGTCCATTTCTACCAATGTAGATTAATTTTGATCTCCACTTAACACACTTTTTTTTCTAGCTCAAGAATCAGAAAAAGATGAATAAATTAAACCGAGATTCAAATAAATTATATTAGCAGAAATAGACATAATTAAATCGACCAGTTCAACCAGTTGGATTGTTATAAACTTATCATCACAGCGTCCGATATTTCGAATTTAGTTTTAGCACAAATACATTTGAACAAAATTATTTCTTCACTGTGATTGTGAAACGTGTTGTTTGAAACATCAAATTGGCATGGATGACGACGAATCGTTTGCAAATCGAGATATCTTGCATTTGTCATTTAAAAATAACAATTTTATCCAACAGAGATATTTCTAAATAAAGCGTTTATAAAGTGTCTATAATACTAACAGAAAGTACTCGGAGATTAATGACAGTAAATCTCTCGCAATTATAAACATTTGCCGTTTCATCTCGGCACAATAAATTATGTTTCACACGTAGCTTATGTTTGATATCTCATTGAAGTCTCTTGTAAAGTGTCGGTTACGGATAAATGAACGTAATATCAAGACTACAGTGTTTAACATCAACCATAAATGGCATCAACTCGTTAAACTTGTATGGAAAATGAGATATAATTTACAGTTACCTCCGGGCGATTGATAAATTTATTATAGAATTCTGTGTGGGTTACTGGTGTGACTTGCCAGGACAATTAAAATGGTCGGTTAAGCACGTGCATAATGTTAATTCTCTACCAACGATATTTTATAGTGGATTTTATCGACTATTTGAATACTGTACGAGATAAAATAATACACAGTGTATATTACTGATAGAATGTATGTGTAAAAAAATGTACACAGTTTCAAGTATTTGTGAGAGAAAGAGATGAAACGGGATGTTCTGACGCATTGCGGATGAACGAATCCTGCAGTTGAGATATATGACAACACAACCGTGTCATGTCAAGGACCGTTAGATGAAACACTGAATAAAAAAACCGTCTATACTATACCATAAAACAGTTCTTTATCATTATACGTTTCAACATTGATACTAAACTTTCATGACAATTTTCTTTCATTATTTATTACTAAAATGTTTATATCATCAGGAACTGTCAGTTCGCACTGTCAATTTAATCGATTTATCTTATTTTTTTTATGCTGAATTTATATTTCATTGAACAGATCGAATTACTTTCGTATACGAAATATTTATAATATTTAACATATAAAGGCACGCAATTTTCTTTATGGATCGTCAATATCATAATGTAAGATGTTTTGCTCCCGAGATGCACAGTGTTGATCAATCAGAGAACTGCAAATGTAAAAAGCGATGTGGCTCCTATGATCTGCGACAGATTAAATTAAGACCATCACATGTAAAAAAGTTTTAATTGTAATCATCAGATCATAAGGATATCGATTAATTATAGTTGAGCGTACAGTTTCTAAAACGTAAGATCGCACTCTTAACTATAATTGATCGATTTGATTAAAACTTTGCGATTAAAATTTTTTTTACGTGTGATGGTCTTTTGTATGTTGCCATTTGAGGCTAAATTTTGATTAGCTGCTCCGAATTCAACCCCACCACTATCAAGCGCAATGAAACACCTTATATTTTTACATCATGGTCAGTATATTCAGTTTACCGTTGTCAATCAATTATGTATAATTCTGCAAGAACATTAATTTGAACAAAAAGCAAGGATTACTGATTTCCAAGGTAAAAACATGCCTAACGGGGACAATCGGGTCGAAGAAGAATCCAACGTGCGAAGATAATGTTTCTCTCTCTAGTTTAATTGCTTAACATCACTTAAATTCATTCTAAAAATTTTAGACAATTTTTTTCAAATTACACATTTATTTTGAAAAACCGATTTTGACAAAGTATTTAAAAATTTAATTAAATACGGATCTAAAAATAATTTTATTGGACGTCAAAATAATAAACAGGAATCTGAAGCATGATGAGCAATGATGCAAAAAATTTTAATCTAATAATCAGTTTGAGTGTTCCACATAATTATTTTCGGATTTGTATCGAGCTAAATTTTTTAATATTTTGATAAAATCAAGCTTTTCGTGTAATCATAAAAATGGATAGATTTACATTTTAGCCACATAAAATAAAAAGTAACAAAATATTTAATTTACGGAATTGAATTATCATTTCTTCTTATTTAACAGTGCAGCGTGACAAATTCAAGCGCAAAGATCCATCTCATGTTACGTTTTCAGTGTTTATATCGATAAGATGATTTAAGCAAATGATGCAACCCGTTATTTCAAAAACTAGAAGGTAATGAAAACTATTCTTAATGTCTCATATATATATATAATATTTTGCTTACCATGACGTTACATAAGTTTTGTATCTCATGTTTCTTTAAAGATGGAAATGATCTTGCAAACTTTTTGCGTAAATCTAAAGAATTTTACGCATGGAGTAACACAAGCATCTGTTTATCGAAAAGATTTGCAAATTTTTTCAATTACGTAAGAAACACAAGTCATACGTATCACACATTGTTTACCATGTACGCCGTTATAGTTTTGCATCTCGCTTTTCTAGGTAGAAACGGTTTTTTCAAGATTTTTCTGTGGGTGTCTTCCATTTAGTGACACAAGTCGACACAAACGTCGTTCTATTTTTCTTTGCACTCCAGTAAGGAAAACAAAACGATACTTGTGTGACTAAATGGAAAGCACTTTGTATACATAAGTCTGAGAATTTTACGCATGGAGTAGCACAATCTATCTGTATCTCTACCGCGCGAAAAGATCTGCAAGCTTTCTCAATCACGTAAGAAATGCAATGTCATACGTGTTACGAGTTGTTTATCATGCTGTTACCGTTTTGCATTTCACTTTTCTGTAAAAGTAGAAATAATCGTGCAAGTTTTCTGTTTAAGTCCGAAGAATTTCACGCATGAAGTAGCATGATATATTTATTTATACCTGTACAGAATCGATCTATCTGTATCAGAAAAGATCCGCAAGTTTTCTCACCTACATAAAGCGGCGTCTACAATAAGATGTAAGAAATTTAGAGAAAATAGGCACAACAGAAAAGTTATCAGCGGCAAGAAAAGTTTACCATTACGAAGGAGATTAAATCTCTCGGTTCGAATCTGGAGGAGCACTCTGATACTTTTCTCGTTTTATTATTGTCGCTTTATTTCTTTCCAAAATTTTAAAACTTTTAAGCGTTAAGTCAGTTGTAAGAAATTGATCAATTATATAGCCGTCATTCTCCTCACATTCGACTGTGATTGAGCAATTTCTTACTTAAGATTCTCAAAGCTAGTTTAACCTTAAAATCTCATTGAAGACGCAATTACAAAATAAAAAAATGAAAAAAACTCATCCACTGACCTTCTGAGAGCGGCGCGCTGCGGGCTGGTCGCCGTGCTGGAAGGCGCGCTGGAAACACCGCCAAAAGAGCTGGAGCACGTCGTGTTGCCGGACACGGTAGTATCGCTGGCCGTGGTCGTGGAGCCGAGGCTGCCTTGCCTCGAGGACACCTCGCGATTTCGCGTCCCTTGCGCTCTACCACCGGCGAACTGCCGGCCGGTTCGGCGGGGCGTCGCGACGCCGGCGATCACGTTTCTCGCGGGCGCGCTCGAAGGCCGGAGCAGCGCGCCAGAAGCGCTGCTACCATTGGTCTGCGCGGCGAGGATCTCCGGCGCGATCAGGGCGATATCCGGTAACGAATTCGGCGCCGAGACGATCGCGGCGCGCCGATTGGCCGGCTCGTTACCGCCGACGTTGGCGCGTTGCGTACCCTCGGGTAACCGTAAATGACGCAGACGCCGCATGGATGCGCGCATCCACGAGTTCGCAGTGGCGGCGACGGCCGCGACGGTCACCGTCGTTGTCGCGCCGTCGCGATTTTCGCGATCGACCGCCTCGTTCGTAGCGTTGCAACGCGCGGTCGCGGCCTCGTCATCGTCGTCGTCGCCGTCGTTATTGTTATTATTACCGTTGCGATACCGACGGTGCCTTCCACTACTGCGACGATTGTTGTTATTGTTGTTTTGACGATCGAGGAGAAGCGCGCCACTGGAGGATGGCCACCGCGAGCCACCACCTGCTAGGGACTTTGCCGTCGCGGTGACGGACATCGCGACACTGCGGCCCATCGCCGTTTCGCGATGCTCGGAGGCGCGCCTGCGCCCCGCACTTCCGTTGGTGGGGACGGCGCTCACCCTCCCACCCTGTTCACTACGTTCACGTTCACCGGTGGTCGCGAGCGACTCCGCGGCTCGCAGATACTCCACTTCTTCGAGCCACGACCAATCCACCTCGGAACCTTCCGAGCAAACGTCCTCGCTCGGTTTGATCGCTGATTCCACTTCCGGCGGTTGTCTGCAAGCATATGAAAATGTGGGTTTAATCTTTAATGGGTTGAACTATGCGGGTATCATCACTTCCACAACGATTAACCCGAATATTGGTGAAACCGTTTTCTTTTGTAGTAATGAGAAAAAAAAATGAGAAAAAAATTGCTGTTTCAAAAGGATATTATTATTCTTTAAATTTGAATCAATGGATAGTCACTAATTATCAAGTGGCATACTTTGCACTAATCAGTGAATTTAATTTCAACTAAAAAAGAAAGAATGAGTATTTTATAACTAAAATATTGATATTTGATTTGTTAATTTTCAATTTTCCAATATCGTATTCATTGAATTTTAGCACTAAAACAAGATTAATTAGATCACACCATAAAGATTAATTAGATTAGGGATCTCACATTTCATTTACTGATTACCAGTGGCACTGATATCAATGATTATCCATTGATTTAGATTTAGAGAGACTTGATTTAACTAAGTACAGCGGTTACGAAGCAAATATTTGTTATTCAAACATGTAACAAATATTTTAGAATTCATTTAGTTTAAATTTTAATTCATAATTGCGTTTCAAAAACTGAAAAAGATTTCGGCGTGTGATTTGCAGAATTGGATATGTATTTAATATATAAATTCAAATATTTAATCTAATATCTAAGAATTCATAAATTTAACCCATATCGAAATATTTAATCTAAAATCTGCTTTAACCGAAAATAAGATTTCTCTTACTTAATTAGATTTATTCTCATCGGTCCAATTTAATATTATAATTGTTTAAATTTTAGATATTAGAAATTTATTTATTTTAAAAATAATTTTAAAAATAATTTTTCTTGATTATTTAAATTAATAATATTAACTGCGTTCAACAGAAAAAGTGGCTTTGCTTTCCTTAGTTTCTCATTCCCTCTAAATGTATAAACTAATCATATTGAAAAATCTTACAATATTTGCAAAAAAGTTTTTTTCCTGCTGAACATAACCATTAATAGTCAATCGATTTTTTACAGGCAACGTTTTTCTCTTCAAATTGTCTTTCACGTAAAAAATTCGAACAATCTCCTTTTGACATGAAGAGAAGCAACAGGTTTTCTCCGCTTTTCTCCCTGAACTCAAAAAATTTTCGTATTAAAGCGCGGCAAATCAATGAACTCGATTTTGTTTTCTCCGATTTTATCCGCATTAAAACTTTAAATTAATAAAAATAGCGCATTTTTTTTGCCGATAACCGCGTCTTCCCATTGGCTATTTTTCTACTGCGTTTTTCTATTATCTCGATCATCTTGGATCTAATTATTTTATCATCCAATAACTACTTATGTTCGTTTCTATCAATATAAATTAACTTTAATCTTTTACTCTTCATCTTTTTCTAATTCTTAAAATCAATTAAAAATCAAGAATTCGTTGATCTGAAATTAAACTACATTAATAGAAATAGACATTAATTATTCTTTAATATGATATACTTACTAGGTTAATATGATGGATTTTTGCGTTATTTTTATTAATATAGAGTTTCAATTCGCACATATTTCTCTTTCCTGAGACTCGATGGAAAGCAATGATAATAATCCAACGCATGCCGAGAACAGTCCAAAAGGAAGAGATTACTTCAAGCAGGGATTTCCTGAACGGAAACTCCTTGTTTCTCGAGAGTAGCACGTGCCGCTTCGAGGGGTTCAAAAGCGTCACGGAAGGATAGACGAAAGGAAGAAGAAATATCACCTTGATGCGGGTTCTACGGCTCGCGCACACGACCCCCGTACCATGACTTCCGGTATGAATAAGCGTAACGCCTGTGAGCGACCACCTAGTCCGCGCGACGCACCCAACATTGTGCGCCTCTAAAGAATACACTCCTCTACGACGATCCCTGTGAGTTCCAGGCTTGCACCCCACATCCGTCCCGAGTCCCGACGTCGACCACCTAGACGACGAAGGATAACAGGATAGGAATCGCACTCTACACGCGCATACCTCCATCGCATTGCGTCCGCCCGCGTGACTTCTATCATCTACCCTCGGCGGGAAACGTTGCGCGATTACGAATTGTGGGAGGATAATCGTAGGAATGTGGGTGGAGAAACTTGGTAATTTCTCCTTGTACCTCGAAACACTGAGTTGTTCGCAAGTGTGCAGCCGAGGGATGGAGAGGAGAGTGGTTAGAGTAGATTACAGCAGATGATTCAAGTCTCTCGAGGAAAGAGGGGAAAATTATGAGAAAGTATGATTGGCGCTATCTATATATATATATATGTATATATATATATATATATTTGTTTTACGTAACATGCGCGTACATTTTATCAAAGTAGATTATTTAAATATATGTATATTCAAGGAATTTGTTTCACAGATAAGACCCCGTTCCGAGAAATAATAGATTTTAGCTATATGTCAATGCTCTTTCATACACTGCAAAAAATATGTTAATTTTAACTTAAAGACATATAGTGAACTTTCTGAGATATGCTAAAATATTAAAATTAATGTTTTTGTGTTTATTTTTTTTGTTTTATTATTTTAATATTTTAATTTGCATGTCTCAGAAAGTCCATTATACTTCTTTAAGTTAAAATTAACATTTTACTTTTTACAATGTATCTACATTTAATGAACTTGCGTATATAAAAACTGTTCATAATACAATGTAAATTTATTAATACATTAAAATGTATGCTAATTTTAATTGCCGTCTTGAAAAATTGGAATATATATTTTAAAGTATTTTGTGATTAAAATGATTTCTCAAATAACATAAAAAAAGATAACATTAATATTGAATTGGCCAATAATTTCACTTATTTTTGGAAGATGACGATATTAATACGAAATAATTTCTACAATGATGTCAATAATAAATTTATTTGCATAATAAATAATTTATATTTAATAAATATTTTAAGAAAAATGATGTTTTAATATTTAAAAAAAGTTTGATAATGTCGAGTTTTGAATATGACATTTTGAATATGAAGAATAAAAAAGTATTGGATTGTCCGGAAAGTTCGTGCCGACTAATCTATATAATTTAATAAATGTATACTAAAATTTAAATTTTCTGCGTTTTAATTTTCCTTCAACATTTGCATAAACTTTCCGGACAACCCAATAATTTTAGTATATTATGCTCTTTTATTTCGACAAAAATACGCTACACAAAAAATAGTACGTAAAAAAGAAACAGCAATGTGCCAAAAATACTTATTCTTATTGTCCATATTCAACATAGTGTCGAATGTTTGAAATAATCTCAATAAAACTTTTTCTTTGCGCGTTGTAATGTTGTCTTTCAGAAAATATTTCTTATAAATAATTAAAATATTTCTTATATAAATAAATATTTATACTATATATAATATATATATATATATATGTATATTTATATTTATATTTATATAATATATATTTATAATATATATTATATAAATATATATTACATTTACTAATGTCGAGAGTTTTTACTAGAGACAATTTTCTCTACAAATAGCATATTTTTGTAGAATTGATTCTCTTTGTTTAAGCAAAAAATTTAGACTATAATCTTTACCTACTCTACTTTCTTTTCTCTATGTTTCTATATCTAATTTGGTCAGTTGGATGCAGAAAGCACGTAGTAATTCAGAATCTCTAGCAATAAGACTTTGGATTTAGTAAATTATTTATTTAAAAATGTTACGTACTGTGGAAGCTTAATAATTTCTGATATCTTAGCATCGCCGAAAATTGCCGAAAAATGTAATTTAAATTATTTTTTACGAGATAAAAAAGTGATATGCAAACAAACGTGATTTCGCACTCTAAACATCCGTACACTGAAAAAAAATATAGTCAATTTTAATAAATATTTAGTTGAATACTGCCAACTAAATATTTATTAAATATAAAGATATATTTATTTGATACAAGAAATATTAATTTGATTTAACAATCATTTTTTT
>Ga0157364_1008231_pt1 | contig 10804 bp, 1 predicted proteins | sample AttsexASBM2_FD_111476 | JGI IMG/M metagenome (GOLD analysis project Ga0157364, IMG submission 111476) | Fungus gardens microbial communities from leaf cutter ant in Ribeirão Preto, State of São Paulo, Brazil - Atta sexdens ASBM2 | ecosystem: Host-associated > Fungi > Mycelium > Unclassified ... | reverse complement strand
CATTCAAATCGTTAATTTGGTACACGGTGAGAAACACACCGCGAAATATATTCTATCACGATAGTAAAACGTATTTACAGATATCTGTTCACGTATACCAATGTATTATACGTAACATTTCACTATGTATGTGTGTGTGTGTGTAGCTACTCAAATATGAAAATTCGACAGTTATAGGGGAAAATACAAACGTACCAAGCACGTTCGATCATATTTAATTCGTCTTACGTCACGACTTTTATACGGTTTCGTTTCCTCAAACAGAACGAAACCAACTGAACCGTATGTTCGACGTAAAATTGACATATATATCCAGAATACAACACAGAGACGTCATTTCGCTCCGTCGCGAACATTCTTAACACGTAATATGAGTATCATATTACGAAACAGTAGCGAAACGAAAAACGAAATCGTTTTCGTCTTCACCTTGTTTCGTATTCACGAAGCTTAGGCACCGATCTGATACATCGGTAGTTTCGCATATAAAGACAGAATTGGCGGTTCAGCAAAGAACAGTTCGAAGTTTTTCAGCGCACGTTTAGCAGCGATATTAACATCGGCAAAAATGAGAGAGACGGTAAAACACTGTTAAATATCAAAGGAGCAATGATAAATCAAACCCGTGAGTTAAATAATCTTTTAGAAGATAAATGCCTTTTACAAGATGATTTAGCTGGATTTTAAATGCTTATATAGTTCTGTGTGAATTTATATATTACGTATATAATCCTTTAAATTGCGCGCCGAAATGACTTTTCGGTCTTGAAACGCAAACTGCATTCAACTACTGCAGTAACATTATAAGTTAAATTAACTAACAATTTAACAATCCATTGTCCATTAATATCTTAGAACGATCTTAATAATGCTAAATGACATATTAAAAATAATTTTATTGCGAAAAATATTACCTTGGTCGAGGTCGAACTTGGATTCTCTTGTATTCCGTAGAAACGTTCTAAGCCTTTAGACCATCAAGGGATGAGTATTGAATTGTTAAATTGCTAACAATTTAACTTGCGATATTACTGCGGTAGTTCAGTGAAGTTAACGTTTCAAGACCGAAAAATTATTTCGACACGTAGTTTAAAGGACTACAAACGTAGTATAAATTCACATAGAATTATACAAACAAACTTAAGATCTAACTTGACTGTTAAAAGACATTTATCTCTTATTGGTTGTGTATTTATACGTACGGTCCTATAAGATTCTTAGTTCAATATTAAATAACCTCTTGTTATTTTTAACTTCTATATATCAAAATCAATCCATTTCTGTGGTTAGTTTCAAAGTAAACGTAAACACACTTAATAGAAGAGAAGATATTATGGCCAGTGTAAATATATTGTGACTCTTAATATCTCCACTATTCAGTGGCGAATTCTTCTTTCTAGCAATTACTTATGGAATTATTTGTTCAGTGCAGATCATAGTTACACCATGACACTAATACATCAATAATCAATAGCCAGCACTTATTATAATGTAATTTTTTACTTTCAATTTCAAAACGTTTCTGAAGTATAACATTTTAGCTTTTTAGATTTAATTACACCTACTTCCTCATTTTTCTTAAACTTGAGCGTATTACCACATGAATGTATGTATTTTTAAGTATGTTGTTTGCTATTTAACATTTTATTTGACTGTATATATTTTGAGTTATGCAAATTTAAACAATAGCAGGCTAATATACCCTTTGAATATTGATTACTCATATCCTCTTTTTTGAGGTTTTCATATCAAAAAATAATTATTTAATAATCAATTTGATAGCTCTACTGTTAATCTATACTTTGTACTACGTGTACTATTTTTAGTACATTGAAATTTTTGTACTATGCTTATTCAAAAGTTGTATGAATGTATATACATTTATTTGCATACATTTTAAAATGTTTATTTTTTTGTTAATTTTATAACCAAATATTGTTTTCTAAACAAAACTAATTTTTCACTATTTTTATGAAAGGCCATTACCATTCTATTTTTCTTTGAATCATTATGCAATTGTCGTCACATTTTTATTAATAGTGTCCTAAGTAATATTTTATAACTTTAAATCCAGAATCGATTTAACAACTATTTAATGAATATGATTGTCGAATTTTAAATTTAAATATTAATTATTAACAAAATTATTGTAAAATGTAACTGGGTGCCATAATATTATCTTCTCTAATAAACTAAATTTGAATCAAAAATACATTTTTCTGAGTTAAATTAACTCCATTATTTTAGTTACACTAAGTTGAGGCCATAGCAGTAACGAGAATTCATAGCAATAATTAAAAATAATTTAAAGGATATAATTAAACATTAATAAATGAATTTAATAACGTATTTAATTTGTTCCCATCAAAAATTTAAAGCGTACGTTTCTCTCACTGCCGAAGAATTTTCGTGAATTAACCTAATTGTTTTAATTGTAATAAATTAAGATCATATTGAAGAAGAGAACAGCGACTTGTAGAAATAATTAAAAATCAGTCAAGTCGAGTGTAATTGGTTATAATAAATTTAATAGTATATTCCATTTGTTTCTCGTAAAGATATTCGACGCGTGTATTTCTCTCGTTACCGAAGAAACTGTTAATGGTCTCGTTAAACAACGGATCTGGCACACTAAGGAATATCATGAACAATATGATCGCCAGATAATGATAGTAACGCAATAACAGTGTGCAAGTGCTTTTGCCAAGAGTTCTGATCCGCTGCTGGCGAAACTGCGAGATATATAGATAATTGCTTTCCATCATGAACAAAACGTTCACTATAACGATGAAATATTATTTACGAGATCTGAGTATTTTAATAGGCAAAAGTTCACGATAAAACGTTTTACATTTTTTGCATTCTATTTGCTAAACTAAAACGTTTTAAATTTCTTTACGAAAAGATAATAATTTATTTACTTATTTTATTTTTCGTCCATTTAAAATATATAAATATGTATAATGTGTGGTAGATAAATGAACAATATTAAAAAGAAACAACTTTCGATATTCGCGAAATATTGTAAATAAACAGACATCGGATGAACGGATGAAAATAACGCTCTGATTCTTCAGACATTCAAGCGCATGTCACATCATCTCTCTTTATTTAAATTAAATCGATTCTCTATACTTTTTTCCAGCTCATCCTCGTTCTCCTTTATATCGGACTAGCGGTGACATCAGATTTATCAGGATATAAGCCCAGGGGTTGGCGTCCTAATGGCCAGCATTTTAATCCCTACAACAATCGATTGCATGCGTATTACGATGCTCCGGGATTACAAAGCTACGGACCCCCGGATACCGCAGCTATCTATCGCGATCCGTTATTCACCACGACCACGACCATACGGCCACGAACCACCACTGTAAAAACCACGACAACACCTCGCAGTAGAGAACCCACGACAGCGCCGAACGAACAATCCGAGGACGATTTCGAGACAACGAATCCAGCTCTAGCGATCGCGAATTCTTTCGCGTTTAATCGGCCTGTGTATGTCTACAATACCTTTCCTTTTTTACCGGCTCAGATTATTGTATAGATAATAATACAAAACGAAGAGTATCTGTATAGCGAAATACATATTGAATGAATAATGAAAATTTTTATCCCATCCACTGATGTGTATATATTTATATTAGAAATATATAAATCATTGCTATGTATATTTGTACCATACTGAAAAAAAATTAAATTTACGAAATTTGAATAAATATTTGTTTAGATAGTACCAATGGAACTATTTATTTACAGTAAAGAAGTATTTATTTAATTAAATAAAATTACTTAATTTAAAAATATCATTTTCTTAATTCAAATAAATATTTATTTTCTGTAAGCAAATGGTCCTATTGATACTATCTAAATAAATATTTATTCAATTTTTCGTAAATTTTTTTTTTTTTAGTACAGTGATATTATATATACAAGGTGTCCCAAAAAAGTCAGGACATCTGAATATCTCGGAAAATATAAGTTTTATAGAAAAGAGTTTCAAACAAAAGTTACAGGGTTCAAAAAGATCTATTTACTGATCTTATTAATTTTCTTGGATGTCATCGCCGAGGTCAAGTCAAGAAATATACCAATCAGATGCAAGAGTTCAATGAGCGCTTAATGAGCGATTGTACTTCTGGTTACACTTTAGTGGCTGCGATTGATTTGGAGACTTTTCAGTACTTTTATTCTTATTTTACGTCTAATAAACGACAAAGACAGAATGATGATTATAAAGCACTTAAAGTGTGTGAGCGTCCAAATCGACCGCAGCCTGTGTCTCGTCAGTGAATTAAATAACATTTCAAAACGTTCTCTCTGAGGAAAATTTTATTCGAACTATATAATACATGTAACGTATATTATAACACGTCGAATAAAATTTTCCTCGAAGAAAACATTTTTTGGAACATAATTTTATAGAGTGAAAAACATATATTTTAAACATTTACCCTGTGCTTACTTTAAACAGTAATATACGAAATATACTTTACCAACAACGGTGTACCAAGTTCACACTAAAAAGACCTTTATTGACAGAGCAGGTGTTTAAACATCTCCACGGGGTAATTTTTACTCTGTAGGCATCTCTTTGTTCAGGTTGTGGCGGTTGTGGGAAACTGGCGGCAGAGAGAAACATGAAAGAGGTGGCAGAAGCTATGCCAGCCTTTTTCCTATTACCGTCGAATCCGTACACTACCGCCAGTATATCAATTTTTAGTTTGGGAATTACGTGACATACATTTTCTCTATTGATAAAATCGGATCGAAAATAGATATGGTTCGTCTCTGTACTAAATCCTCAGGATAGAAGCATGCCGACTATCCATAGGAGGGTTTAATGAGTTATTTGCTTGAACGAAAAAATTTTAATTTCGCATCTCCTATATATGTAAATAAAAGTTATTGAATTTTAATAAACGAAATTGAAAATTCAAACAAGTTAATTTAATGAATTTTGTCTTATATAATATTTATCTTATAATACAATATGTTTTAAAATTATGAAGTTTTATACGTTTCTTTATGCAAATTTCAGCTCGTTTTTACCAAACATAATTATTTTACCAAACTAGTATGTATCAAAGTCTCTATAATTTCTAGCAATTATAGAGACTTTTAATAAATTCAATCTTTTCTAAACATATATTGTTAATTTAAAATATAATTTAGTAAAAACGAGCTATAAAGGCCCTCCACCACCCCCGCCAATTTTATCAGCGGTCCTCTTTTCTTTGTATACTTACCCATAAAACAAACGAGCTACTAATAAATTTAGTAGCCTATTTTCGCAGGTAAGTATATCTTTAATTTATTTTTTAATTTTTATGTCTAATTATTTTATCGTATTCCGCTAATGAAATAGCAATACTTTTTTTAATATTATTCTTTATTATATTATCCTTTATACAATTCGATATTACAATACATTATAAAACAAATTATTTACAATACAATATACAATTATCAATACTGTTCAAAATATAATAAAAATGATAATATATAAAAGCATAATTAATAAATTTTAATAATGCAGAATTATACGAAAATGTCGAAAATACATACGATAACACAAATTTTTCTAAACCAATATTTAATGAAATATTGATTGATGAAAAACGTAGAAGAAATACTAACAATAATTAGATCGTATTTACTATTAATTATTAATTTACAAATATAAAACTTAATAATATCGCGATAAAAAGTCATTAATATATTTATGACAGCACTTTCATTGCGTTCAAGATAACTATCTCAATATCAATATCTCTCCGCCTTGTGATACACTGTTTAGTATCCGATACAAAGAAGAACAATCTTCATAATGGAGAGCAAACTTAATGTATTCTGATTCTACGTAAAATTCACAAGATCCATTTGCAAAGAAAAGTTAATTCATTAAATATCAGTGATCTTGTTACAAGAGAATGTGAATCTCGAATCTTTCAAACTATTTACGATAGTAATAATTTTAGATAGAATGTCAATTACAATTACATATTTATCACATCTTTAATATAATATTAAAATTCACGAAAAATGTTCTGCCACGTATCACTAAAAATCATTCCTTATTAAAAATAAACGGATGGAATGATTTCCCTACGCAACAGTGATTACGAAGAAATATATTTAATAATAATAAAATACATGCGTTATTAACATTTTTTATATATATGAGTACAAAAGTTTCTCGGGTACCAACGGTTCGAGATAAATCGAACCTGCTGTAATGAGATTTTAAAGAACACTATATACTTTTATACAAAAAAATTTATTATATAAAATTTAATAATTCCTTATATTTTGTATTTTCCAAAAATTTAATTATTAATATCCCATTAATATAAGGGTACCCATTCGACTTATCTCGAATTTTTTTTGTACCCACATCGTTTTAATTAAATTCGTGTATTCATGACAACATTATTAAAAAAATATAAAGCATTTTGGTAAAAATTATCTAAATTAAAAATCAAAATTTATTAAATCTTATAATATCGTATAATCCTATAATATCTGCATATATTTTATTATAGAAAAATATATAAATATATATATATATATACTTTTACAAATTAATAATTAATAATATTCTGAGTGGCGGGATGTCCAATACCTAAAAATTTTTTTAATAACAATTAGACAATTAAATATACATTCGTAACCACATTTTTGTTAAAGCAATCATCAAAAAATAAGTAAATTACTTATATAAAATTTAAATTTATTTACTCAATAATTTGAATTTAAATAAATAATCATTCTATTCATATTAATCAAATTAAATTCCTATCGTCATTGAGACAGTCTATTACTAATAAATTATTAGTGGGAGAACATTTAGTAAAATTAAGAAAGTGATGAAAATTGTACCCTAAAGTGTACACTGAATTAATTTCGCAACTTTAAAATATATATTAATTGTTATTGAATCATTGATAAATTATTACTTCCAGGAATTGACGAGAAAACCCGGAATTAATTCTCGGATCTTGTACAAGAATCTCCAATAGAATATCTAAACTAGACTTTGCGAATGAATTTTACGGAAAGCAATAAGAAATAACTCTCCATGATGAAAATAATTACGATTCTCTATCGGTACAAACCACGCAATCACTAGCATTCATCTGACGCGAAGAATAGCAATGAGGTCTTTGTATATAATAAATTAATCACTAAGATATTTATGATTCTATAATGTTAAAAATGTAAATATCAAAAAGCAAGCAAGAAGTTAATATTTACCTATTGCTTCAGTCAAAGCTTCAATCTTTATAATTTATTTAATAAATATATCATTATAAATACGAAGAAAAATTGACGATTCTAAACATCAAATTTTTAATTAGAAGTCACTCAAAATTATTAATGACTTTTTGATATTCAAAATAAAATCCAAATTAGAAAAAAGTTTCAAGATAAAACATTTGTCAAACTTGTGAAATTAATAAACAATTTTTGTTATCATATATTTCATCGATTTCGTATAATTTACATAAATAAACAAAAAATTTGATTTACTACGACAAGATAAATGCTTGCAAATGTTTGTATTGAATAGATATTCAATACTGATATACATATACATTCCAATAAATATATAATTTATTAGTGATTATTGTGCAAATTACAAAAGTAAATATGATGACATTTATCTGGACATAGTTTACATAAATTGTATATCACGTATCTATTATTATCACACATATATTTATTTACAATAAAAGTAATTACGATATTAACGCGTTACATAATTTGTACATGTATAGAATTTTACAAAAAAGCTTAATTTTAGGGGAGCTGAAAAGATAATGAAATTAAAAATTAATTAAAAATTTTATTTAATTTTTAATCCTTCCTTTTCAATTATCAAGAATGTACAAATGATTTATGTATCCCTATCTACATATTATACAGTTTATTGTTTAAATTTATTATGTGATATTTTTTTAGTTTAATCATATTTTATTTTTTTATTTTTTAAATAAAATTTAATTATCCGATCGCGAAATTTATTTAAGTGTCATTTAATTTGTAATAATTTAATTTCTTAATTTGGAATGATTATATTTATCCCTACCTATCCATACTTATTGTCTCTACCTATCCCTACAGTCCCTACTTATCCATACTTTATTGTTCTACCTACCCGTATTTTTATTTATTTGTTGCCTATTCAAGTATATCTATCTCCACGTGTATCCCTACCTATATATTATCTTCATAAGTATGCAATAACACTGCAAATATATGTAATACGTTAATAAATGCATTCATCAGAGAAAATAACTTTTCAATTATTGTAAAAAATTTTTTAACATGATTTGATTTGATTCCTTATGGATTTAAATATAAACCAATCATGTTAAAGAATTTTACAACTGTTGCAAAGCTGCTTTCTCTGCTAAATGCAGCTAATTCTTAACCATCTTCTATCGTATGCTGATAAATTCAACGAGATGACCTAATCGCGATCATAATAATAATAAATAAGTAATAATATAATAATATAATAATATAAATAATAATAAACAGTAATTATTAAAACAGGCTTTCAATCTTTAAAATACAAAAAATTAATAAATAATTATTAACAGGGCTAATGAGAATCAACACGGATAATCAAACACAAGTTTTGTAGATTAAAAAAAATCTTACGCATGATTATCGCGCTAACTCTCATTAGCTCTGTTATTTATTGGTTTTTGTATTTTAAATATAAGCAATATTTTAAAAAAATATAAGAACTCGCAATTTGCGAGCAAGTTACCCTCCCGAATATTCAGTCTTTATACACTAAGAAAAAAAATTTGTTCAACTACACACATGTAGTTGTTTGAAGATTTTATTAATTCAACAAATTTTATTTAATCGAATTTAACCGTAGTCTACTTAATATTGAACAGTTTGTTCTACAGAGCAGACTACGGTTAAATTCGATTAAATAAAATTTCGATTAAATAAAATTTGATAAAATAATCAAATCTGCAAACAACTAAATATGTTTAATTCATTAAATAAATTTTTTTTCAGTGTACATATACTTTTAAAAACTGAAATTGATGTTACACACCAATCTACTTTATATACTCTTAGATTTCTTTTTTCTTCTGGCCAGATTGAACTCACCTTTCGTTGCTCCTGGCCAATATTCTGACTTCATATGCCAGAAATCGACAAAGAGAAATACTCTGCCGACTACTGCCGATTAATATTGCCGGCAATAAGCATAAGATTTTATGCTTATGTATGATGCACGAAACACGAACGCGTCGCGAAGGGGCCATCATATCAATGAATTTGACTAAATAATAATATGAATAATTATCAATAATAATAATAATAATTCCATTAATATACAACAAAGAAATGTCGCGTTTATTCTCTATTCACGTTTATTCTAATTTAAAAATGTAAATATAAAATATAAATAAATCGACTAAAATAAATCTAAATTTTAAAAATCTTTAAGTCAATAACGTTATTTCAAAAGTCTCGAATATTAAACTAGATATTAAATTTTTTAATATAAACATTGCTATATAAAAAAAAACAAAATTTTAATTTAAAAATAAACTGGAAATGACTAAATCGATTATCATCCGATAAAAATTCAAGGCCCATGTATTTTTAACGATTCGAATGATTTGTTGCTGAATTTCATCTCAAAGCATGCAAAGATGAGAAATTCAGATGAATGATGTAAGATCCAAAAGGAATAATTTTCCCTTGCGTCAATAAATATATCTTTTTATATTTTGTAAATTATTAGAATCATTTTTGTATAATTTATTATTTTAATATTAAGTATTTTTTTATTTTACAATAATATTAAGTATTTTAAATTATGCAATATTCTGAACATGATTTTAAAATAATTACGAGATAAAATTCTTCTATTTCTTGATAAAATGAATATTTTGGATCTTATATCATATTACTACTTTAACTGGTATAAAATCCAGTTACTACATATGGATAAACTATAAAAGATCAGGCTAAAGTCAGTGCATTAAAATAAACAATAATATAATTAGTAACTATAAAATGTCTTTTATAAAAAAACGAGATCACTAATTATATACGTTATATAACAATTTTCATTGTTGTTTCATCAGTAACATATACGAAGTATAAATAAGTATAAAAAAATAGAAGAAATTTTTTAAAAAACAGTACACATTATACATATATGTATATATAGATATTGTTTTTTTGCACTAACTTGCATAAAACTTAATCCTGAATGAATATTTGGGAATAGGATAGATAGGAAAATTAATAAAACAATATTTGTTTATTACACTGTAACAAACGCTTTTTCATGTTATGATATTCACGCATAGATAACAGTTTCATTCATTCTAACTTATTTTATATAAATTTTTTTTTTTAATTTTATGTATTTCATATATTTAAGAAACGAATATTTTATTCTTTTTTATTTTTATTTCCAAGATGTATTCCCAGGAAAAAATATTTTATATATAATTATATAAAATTATATAAAATTATATATAATTATATAAATTATATAAATTATATAAATTATAAATTATATATAATTATATAAAAATATATATAATTTTATATAATTGTATAAATAAACATATTTTATATATAATTGTATATAATTATATATATTTATATATAATTATATACAATTATATATAATTATATATAAAATATGTCCATTTACATACAATTATATAAAATTATATATAATATATATATACATATATATATATATATATATATATATATATATATATATATAAAATATATATAT
>Ga0157364_1008229_pt1 | contig 10806 bp, 6 predicted proteins | sample AttsexASBM2_FD_111476 | JGI IMG/M metagenome (GOLD analysis project Ga0157364, IMG submission 111476) | Fungus gardens microbial communities from leaf cutter ant in Ribeirão Preto, State of São Paulo, Brazil - Atta sexdens ASBM2 | ecosystem: Host-associated > Fungi > Mycelium > Unclassified ... | reverse complement strand
TCTTATGCACAGGTTTTACATAATAAAAAGAATAAAGCAACAAAAAAGGAGATGGAGAATGAAAGATGTTACATTTATCTTACATTATATTATACAAAAAAAACGTTATTATACAAATTGTCTGATTTGGCCAATATAGTAGACGTTGCGTTGGTTCGTTTATTTGTTTAAAAAAACTTTTATAGTGAGTGTTATTCAATGTTAACATTGACAACTCGTGATTCTAATTAGCCACATGAAATTTATACACTTGACAGGGCCAATGTCACATTGATATATTTATACTTGGCTCAGTCTTTACAGCAAGATTGATGTTAATGTCTGTGTTTATGTTAAGATACCTATTTCAATTCAACATTCGACTGAATATCTTATTTCTTCACGTTGCTCCACGTATTTTGCTTCGAAAAGACGCGCGATTTACAGAGTTGCGGTAATAAACGGCAGGTAAAAGCGTTTCATTTAATATTCCGAGGCAAGGGTCGGTGATAAGAATAGCTAGATGGGGCTCTTCCTAGATATACATGTACGCAGAAATACTCGCGAAACGAGCCGTAACGAAGGTCTCGAAAGAGTTGTCGGTGAGTTCAAAGTATCATCCCTTTTGCGCGAGATCGTCGTCAAAGGGACGACGCGCGTGTCTGCTCCCCCGTTTGCGATTTTCACTCGGCTGCCCGTTCCCGCCGTCTCGTACATATTTTCGTATATAGTTTCCACCCTTCAAGAGCAGTTAATAATATACATATACATTTACAATCTTTTTACTGATAGTCTCTAACTATCTTACGAGACGCTAACTATTAATTAGTGAAAGTTACAAAAATTTAAGGGCGGATACTTACAATTTTTTGTTGTGTAGAATACATTTAACATTGAAAAAGCAAAAAATTAATTAAACTATAATTAATATTAATTAATAAAAATAATATAACTTCTATATGATTTTCTCTAAAAAAAAAATTAAAAATAATAACACTGTTCTATCGATAAAACGACGAAGATAAATTTTTCTTGAATAATTTTTTAGGGAATTACGATTCTGTTTACTTATTTGTTTTATCTCATCACAATTTTCAGAAATTTGTGATTAAAATTGCACAAATAAGTTATTTTAATAAATTATAATTGTAATATATATATATTATTTATTATAATAGAAATTCAAATAAAATTGTAAATTAGATTATTCAACAAAAATACACAAAACCGATATTATATATATATATTATATCGGTTTTGTGTATTTTTGTATTTGTGTATTTTTGAATAATCTAATTTACAATTTTATTTGAATTTCTATTATTAAAATTAATCGAAACATAAAATTTTTGATATAAATATCCTATGATAACATTGTTAAAAAGCGTAGAAGAGACATTAATTAAATATAACATCTGTGTCATTTAAAATGTTTATAATTCCTTTAAGCAATGAAGCTTCACATGAATCGTTCCTTTCGCGTTTTTCAAGCGGCGAAATTGAGTGAAAGATATCGCAAGAGAAATCGCGAAATAGAACAAAAAAAATAGAAAAAAAAGAAAACAGAAGAAAAGGAAACGATATAGTTCGCCTCCAAGACGGGGTGCCTCGCGCGTGTTTCCGTGATGGCACGACGGGGGGGTTGCGCGGTCCACGACGGGGATGCCGTTTTTGGAACCTGTAATTTGAAATCTTCTCAGGAAAGGTTGCTCGGGCCCGTTAAACTACACGCACTGGGGGCTCGCGATAGGAAAGAGAAAGAGTGATGAGGAAGGGGAGAAAGACGAGAAGGAACTATAACCAAGGCACCCCTCCCGCGTGGCCGCAAAGCGCCTCCCTTCATATTCTCGCGCAACAATGCAGCAAACTCTCGAGAAATTCACCCTGCAATCAGCGACGAAGTCAAACGTTCTCAGGAAGCGACAATGGCGGAGGGCGTTGTCGACGCGCTGGTACGACAATGAGGTCATTACACAACGCGGGGCACCGCGATTTCTCGCAAGGTAGCGCCAACCATATACGTCCCACGTTGGGGGTGAGCACTTAACGCGTTTCGTATAGATTGCACCGATTTACTTTCGTCATTTCGGAGACGTTTAACGTGTATTCTGCAAATTTATGTATAACATTACGAATTAACGAAATTAAAAAGCAGATGAATTAAAATACAGAAGAGCGAAACAATTGCATTGCAAAAGTATATACCATCAACAAAGTACAAATTATTTTAATGTCAGTAAATGTACGAGATACCTATTACATATTTTTAATTTTAATAATAGATTTGATTTTAGCTTAAATTAATTTAGCTTATGAAATTAAATATTAAATAAACAAAGAAATAATTATGCTTTTTGAAAATGTAAATTATAGTAATATTACACATTAGTAATTATAGTAACATTCAAAGATAGGTTCGCATTTTTTACCATAACTTAATTTATGTTTTTTTATTGTACTTTTAAGAATTATAATTATACTAATTGTAAATTTAAAATTAAAAACAATAAAATCAATCCTAACAAATAGGCTTCTCTTTTATCTCAAAGAATATAAATAAATCTTTTATATTTATTCATGGAAAAATATGACGTTAAGAGGTTAATGTGCAAGAAGACGGTTGCATAACGGTGTTTAATAAATTTTACCCGGTCGGGGCTATTTATTTTCGCTGGATACCAGTGCGAATCGATCGCGGCAACAAATCCGCGCAGCGGCGATAGTCATGTAGTAAAGCTCGTTATCGCATTATCTCGAACACCGTTGGCCCTATGGGGGACGAAAAGGGAGGAGGGGGTCAGATCTATTCTATGGGGAACTCGCGTTTCACGCGGGGGTCCCGCCATCCGATCGACTCCATTATGCCATGCGGAGCATATCGCTTCGTGTATCTATGTGCTCCACTCTGCACGGACGGCGCCGATAACATTGACGTTGCGATAATTTTGTAATATCGTCCGGCGTGCATACGTATTTATACATATATATGTGTGTGTGTGTGTGTGTGTGTGTGTGTGTGTGTGTGTGTGTGTGTGTGTGTGTGTGTGTGTGTGTATCTATATGAGTGTATACATAAATATATATGCGTGCGAGACACGACACGAGCATGCTGTGGATTGAACCTTATCAAATTTTCGAAATCGCGGTGAACCCGAAAAAATACGATAATAGGCAGAGAGCATTTTGCCTTGTAATTACAATTGTGCACAATGCAACGATTATCTCGGTTATAATTATAAGATATCAGTTATAAAAGATATATAGATACGTAGAAGATATAATCATGTAAAATGCAATTTCTTTTTTGCAATATTTGTGTATAGATAATTTCCAAAATCAGCGAATAAGTTTCTGTATCGGATATTTTTTGGGCAAAATTATTTATATTTTTCATTTATATAATTTATAATTTATTTATATCAAAGATATTTATAGCTTTCTTCCCTTTTTTTTTTCAAAAGAGAATAGAAAGAAACTAATTAAATTGGATTCGATATTTGTGCATGTTAACTTTAATTAAATAGCACTTATTTGAGGTGATATAATTACTTTAATCAGAAAAGTCTCAGAAAACCTTTATGTTTTTTTTTTGGCTTTGTAAATAGGTTCTAATTAAAATTTTAGACTGTAGTTGATATTTAGGAGCGTGTAGAAATAAAAAAATTTTTCTTTTCAAAAATGTAGTAGACAATGAGATGGAATAAATTGAAAAAAAGATATGAAGGGGTTGAAAATAGAAAATATAAAAGAAAGTAAAAAAAGTAATTCAATTTATTCAACTAATAAATTATTTCATCTTTTATAGAAAAAAAGAAAGAAAAAAGATAGATATAATCATTATTGGAGCGATCTCTACAATTACATCGGTTTGTTATGCTAAAAAAAGATCGAATTATTTATTTGAATACTTTTCAATAAAAGGCAGAGCTCACTTACTTTTTTACTTTCACTTTCAATCTTTATATCTTTTTTTTCCAGACATCTTATCTTATTGTTGACTAGAGTTTTGGTATAATTCTTTTAACCCTAATCAATAAAAATTTTAATTAGAGTTGCGAATTTCAAACAAAGAAGCGCGTAGAAACATCTCGTGAAACTTACTCAGTTAAATCTACTATTATTTAAAAAAATTATCAACTCAATATTATATATTAAATAAATATATCTGATTCCCTTCCATATTCTATATACGATCGGTTCGTCGCTATACCGATGCGTAACGGTGAAATACGTAACATCGTGATCAAATAGCAACTCTATGTGTTCATTCAGATTAAAAGGTACAGCGAAGAGGAAAAGTGACCGTACCCAAAACGACGGACACGCATACGCGACGATATGTATACGCTGTGCGACGCGATTCATTCGGTGGCGACAATCCGATAAGGCAGCTTTTAAAGTCCTTCAAAAAGCAATACATCGCACCGCTGTCGACCCGATGAAGGGCGAGACAGAGAGGGTGCACTCAATAAATGTTCTGCCAGATCCTACTCGCACGTGACTCCGTTATCTAACGATCTTAAATACTTGGCTCGCGCGTGTCGATCATCCCTGATCATCGCATTAGTTCTCACAAATAATCCTGCCTGAGAATCATATCTTACTTTACAATCCTCCGAGTACGATGAAACATATTCGGTAATTTTTTTTAACTTTTATTTGTTTTCATAAACATTTTTGACACCAAAACAAAGATATCTTATTCTTAGTTCAATTTTAATAAATTTTTTTAATAAATTTAAAGTTTTTAATTTAAAACTTAGTTACCAGAACTCATTGACGCAACTCATGGACGAATGTGAAATAAGGATAAACCAGTTGGCGCAAATTTAAAAACGTATAACGCACACGCGATCGCACGTGACTTACCCTTCGTACCTGATCACAATATTTTCGACTATGCGATATGACAAAACGAGAAAAGTCATCGAAAATAGCGTGGCGTAAAACTGCGATGAGCACAACGACAGTTTCCAAGATCTCTGGGGAGTACAACACCGCGTTACAGACAGGCTACGCGAACGCCGGTGTTATGGGGTTGTCAAAGCACCGACAGGATGACATCTCTATTATCACGTACCGACCATAAAGCAGGACAGGCACGAGATAGGGGAAATGAAAGAGCAAGAGAGAGATTATATGAGAGTGACAGAGAGAATTGAACGAGAAGAAGCGAGAGATTCCACGCGGAACGCGTGCCACCGAGATAACGGATCTCCCGATGATAATCTTCCTTGGTGTCGCGTAGGACCACATATGGCCGAACCCCATGACTGTTAAACAGATCTCCGCGTTCACAGTTAAGAACGTGTTCCGCACGTTATACGAATTTGTCATCGGACTAATGTCAATGTGTTCGTCTCATGTCTCTAATAAGTAAAAAAAATTTGCCATTTTTCTGCTTTTCTGAATAAACAAATCAGTTGTAACTGACATAAAATAACAATTATTACACATATATTAACAGCACAAACTCGATTATGAAAAAGGAATTTAACAAATATGATCTACTTAACTTATGAATAATGATATATATAATGTTAATGAAATATAAAAATTTTTTAATATATATTTTATACGTATTTTAATATTTTGATGATGAATTATAAAGAAAAATTTCTCCTTTGTCAATGATTTTTTTTTTCTTCAAATAATGATACCGTCGTCTCTTTTATCCTTATTCTTAAAGTTACGTTTTAATGAACTGACGCGTCGCATTAAAGTGACGTATTCACAGGAGATCACAGTGAAATAGAATAGGACCAAACACATTCGTTTGGGTTCTCGAGTGGTTTGAATGGCAGCCACTCGAGAGGGACCGAATGAGAGAAGCTTGAAAGCTCACCACCGTGGCTTCCGGTCAGCCAGCACATAATTTCGTTACTTTGCACAAAATTGGATTAAGGGGTTCGTTAAGGGCGCATTAAAGCACGTTAACGTGTTGCACGATGACCCTGAACCCCGAATTACATTGTATCGCTCGGTGAAATTTCAATAGGCGACCACCGGCAACCCTGCTGCGTGTTCCGGATATGCTACAAGTTTCTCTGCGTTTCACTATTTTTCTATAACCGTTTTCCTTAGATTCGTCATCGCGTATCCGTCCAACTTACATTTGTCGTAACAACTGAATTTATTCTGAACAAAATATTATTATAACATAAGCTATTAATGATTCATTAATTATTTTATTTAAATTTCTTTTTTTTCTATAAAAAGATATTAATTGTAATATTTTAGAACCCAAATTATTAAAAAATACTAAAATATGTATTTGACATTAAAACCAAAATTTCCATGATAAAGTGAATAAGAATATCTCTGAATAAAATATTACAAAATAAATATATAATTAATTCTGTATTATACATTATTTAATATTATATTAATAAATAAAATTATAAAATTATATTAATAAATAAAATTTATCCTTCTTTCTATATATATAAATATAATTTTACCTTTTATTATATTATTCGATATAAAAAGGTAAATATATATATATATATATATATGATGAGTGTGCGATTATATCTTATATAATTATGTTTAATTCCACTATATTAACGTTAATATTTTCATCAAATCGGATTTGAAATCTTAGATTGATCTCCGAATAATCTTTCAACGAAGACAATCATTCCGTCAATATACCAAGTTCTTGTTTTGAATACCTTTCCTATTCCGATTGTCGCGTCACAATATCACAGTACGTGGTCGTCGTCAATAAGGAAGGAGCTACGTTGAGAAAAAATGCGTGTGTACTGGTTACAGTAACCAGTCGTGCAGCTTCCCGCGCGGAAAGAAGCGCCGATAGCCGTAGTTCATCGCGCATAGTTCGTCCAAGTCGCGTCGCTCCACGCCGTCGGGATCATCGCTGCGGGATGCATATACATTGGAGATGCTAGATAAATGCCTGGCCGCGGGTAAGGCCTCTTAATTATAAAGCTCACCGGCGATAATTGTCGTGTAGTTGAACTAACATTGTGACGGCATGTTTTCCCGCCACGCCTACCTTGCTGTTCGCCACAGCAGGCGAACTCCTGTTTCTTGTCCCTATTTGCGCCCGTGAGACTCTAAGCTTCTCCTTCTCCTCTCCTTCTTTTTCTCCTTGTACCTTGTGCCGAGACTCTGTACAAATATCGCGAGATGATCTTTCTATTTAATTCCGTGATTCACGTGGGAAAGCGGATTGTGGATCGAGATAGTTGCGAAAATGAGTCAAGGTAGTTCAACAAAATGAGAAATCAGTAAACTGTATAGTAATTAATTTAATTTAGATACACAATTTTACCTTGCGCGATTGAGAATCTATAATTTTAAAAGTATGTATAATGGGAAATAAGAATCTATAATTTTAAAAGTATGTATAATGGGAAATAATCCTTTTGTTCTTTAAATTATCCTTTGTTTTAAATTATTTTGTTTTGGAATAAATTTAAAATTCGTGTTCTCTTTGAATTACTTTGAAGGATCATTCTTTATAATTACTTTTCAATCGCAAGGAAAACGAATCATGCATTAGTTTGTCATCTTTTGATTCAACACCGAATAATTTTAAAGTCATTTGTTTTCTTTCAACACAAATAAAGTGAACAGGAGAGAAGGAAGGAGAAAAAAGGCGACTTTCCCTTGTCATAGGAAACTCGATAGCCAAAATATTGAATTTCTGCTGAAAAGAAAGAGGATGGACATTTTCCCTCGAAAATGGTAAAGTGAAAAGTCGAACAACAGAGTGGCTCTCGCGCTACCTTTTCTTCCTTTCACTTCGCTTTTCTTACAAATACAGCCCTCCTATCCTGATCTCGCGTTCCCTGTCGCGAAAGCAAGACTTCTCCCTTCGAATTGCACGAGAAATCCCGCGGCGACGACCGATTCTAATCGATCTTTTGATTCCTCACCGTTTTAACTCTGCTCCGCGGGCATCCCTTAACGAAGACGTCGTTAACGCCCTTTTCCCCAGTCACTTTAGCATTTTTTATGGCAAATCTCGCACCTTTTTTTTCATCATCGTTTTCGCTGCTGTGCTGGTGGGAATTCCGACAATTCCAAGCACGCGAGAAATGCTCTGATTGCGTCTACGAAAAGTAAGCATTTAATATTTCGATAATTTGTATTTATACCTCTCAGAAATTTCGTACATAAAAATAAAAATAGGAGCAATTAAGAGAAAAAACAGCATCTCTAAAAATTAAATTTTAAAACGAGTAAAAATATTGTTTTACATATAAAATATTATATGTAAAAGAAGTGTATTGCAAATTTTCGTTTAATTGTACTAATATATGTAATTATATTACATATGTAAGTATAATTATAATTGTATTTTTTGCCAAGATACATATTTTAAACAAAAATTTACAATACACTTTTTTACATATAATATAATATTTTTACTTTTTTCAAAATTATATACACACATAATATAATTCCATACATAATTACATCTATTATATATCTACATAATTTATGTTTAAAATACACTTTAAGATAAGAAATTTTTAATTACTCCAAAGAGCAAAAGTTATGATTGTGTTTATATAAGATATATATAATAAATTCTTAAAATACAAAGAAAAATTTAGTACATTTGGTAAGATAGATCAGATTTTGAGAATATACAATTCTAAACGTCAGTTAATCTTTTACAGATGTACAATGCGCGAAGTCATTGTGTGAGAGTGCAATATTCGATTTCCGAAAACGGGATATCACCGGCGATGATGGCAACGCCGTCACTGACGAGGCTGCAAGTAATTTCAAGTGATTTCAATTTCAATTTAACCCTCTCAAGCCGATTTTGCCGGTTCTCCATTACTCTATTTCGAGAATCGCCCGACAGAGGAGTAATTATCCGATATTGTTGACGGCAACGAAAGCTCTATTACGAATTCTCCCGCGCATGACTAATTTCACCCACGTTCCGCAAAGTCCGTGGGCTTAATAATCATCCGTATGGTTTCTCTGTGTACGGCACGGAAACTGTACCTATTTTCGGCATTGCTACAATTATTCATGAAATGATTCGCGATAACAAATCATATTTGTCTCTTAAAAATAATTTCTACAATTCGTCTTTCTATTAGATGTATAATAAACATTATGATTTTTGTTAATTTCTCAGTAATGAATCTTACCCTGCAAAAATAGCATAAGCGTATTGTTTTTTCTTGTCGCTTTTACATCTTAATCACATAATTCAAGATAACTCAAATAACCGGTGCTATCACGCGAACACATTTCCTCGGAATTTATTCAAGATCCTTGACAAATGCGGAGCGCAAAAAATTGCGTTTGTCGAGGGTGGAGAGATTCACGGGGGTGAATGTGCCCGCCACGCCGCACCGGTAAAGCTCCGAAAGAAGGTTGCGGGAGGGATGCGGGGAAAACTTCGGGGAGATGGAGATGGAGGATTCTTGGGTAAATTTTCGGCGACGGCACAAGTTGGGTGGAGGCGGCGAGAGACTTAAAGGGGAAAGGAGGGATGAGGAACGACAATAACTTCTCGGCTCGGCGTACAATTTGATTTTATGCAACGCTTGGCACGCCTCTTAACGCGAGATATCCTTATAACGTTTAACTAGATTGTTATGATTGTTGTCCCCGGCACCGTTTCTCTTCTCCTTTTCTCTCTCTCTCTCTCTCTCTCTCTCTCTCTCTCTCTTCCTCGCCGACTCATCAAGATTTGCCATGGTATACACACAAACGCTGAGTAGTATGTACAAGTGCACAGACAACGTGCTGGCAGAGGAAAACTCGCAAACGTATCCTCGACACTCAGCCTCCTTCCAAAGGAGCGTGCACATCTTCATGCTGTGCGCAAATCTGCGTTTTGTTTCTATCTCGCAGAGGAATACTGTCGCATTGCAGCTGTTAATGAAATAACGAAAGCCTTGTATATGCCGAGGATTAACGTAGCTTTTGATTAGCTGAAGATGAAGATTTATCCTGTAAGAATAAAAGAGACAAATACTTTTTTATAAATTTACAAAGACCTTTTAAAATATGAAATACATTAATAATTATTATTGAAATACGATATTCTATACAGTTTTTTAATTTTAAATTAATTGCTCTCATAAAATATTCTCTCATAAAATACTCTCATAAAATATTAATATATATTTGAAATATGTATTCATAATATGTATTCATATTATATGCGTTACTATTAAGTTAATCTTTCACTGAGCGCTACGTAGCTTCCTTTCTAAGTCCCTATTTCTGCATCTAACTTAGTATAACTTCGATTCAATGTAACTCTTGGTAAATGGTACTTTGGATACGAGTCTCTCCAGTCTCTCGAGTCAGCTCCATATCTTCGAAGTTCAAAGAGAGAATAGGGACAAGCATGCAGTGCGGTACACCCGCGAGGTATCGTTACCGAAAATGCACTCCGCCTGCGAGGTCGAGAAACCCGAATTTCAGGTCGGAGATCTTCGACCTCGACTTACCCGAGACTTAATCCGCGAGTTCGTTCGCTCGTTCCCGCGCGTTTCGACGTGCTCCGCGCTTTCCGTTCGAGACGTGAGTACGTGGGAAGGCGGAACGGCAAATCCGAAGGCAACGTATGATATTCATATTCTCGGCGGAGTCTGCCCCCGAGGGTGAGAGGGAGGAAAGAGGAGGCAGCTGGCGAAGGACGAAGACACAGGGGAGTGTAGGGAGAGGGCAAGGTGGCAGAGGTTGGCTGCTGGTAGTGGTTGGCAGAGCGTCGAAGGCAGTGGTGCAGACCAGTGGCACGATGGAGGCAACCCTGGTATTCTAACCCTATAACCAAGGGGGTCGGCATTGCCGCTGGAGCTGCTGCTGCTGCTGCTGCTGCTG
>Ga0157364_1008228_pt1 | contig 10806 bp, 6 predicted proteins | sample AttsexASBM2_FD_111476 | JGI IMG/M metagenome (GOLD analysis project Ga0157364, IMG submission 111476) | Fungus gardens microbial communities from leaf cutter ant in Ribeirão Preto, State of São Paulo, Brazil - Atta sexdens ASBM2 | ecosystem: Host-associated > Fungi > Mycelium > Unclassified ... | reverse complement strand
TCTATCAAGAATACTTTTGATTATATAATCTCAATATGACACATTTTTATTTTGTTAGAAGTTTTTCATTATGTTGTTTGAAGTTTTATTACAACAGAGATTAGTATACAATATAGTAATGAAAATGCAAGAACAAATCTATTGTAAATAAGTAGAGTTATTGAATTATATTGTCTGTCAATAATATTTTTGATAAACAAATTGTTTTAATATCCATTATTAGTTACTTGTGAAATTGTTAATGACAGAATGCCAACTGATGCCGTAATTCCATCTACACCGTTGAGTCTGTTGCCATTTCTAAATAAAATAAATGAACAATGGAGTAGTGACTTAGAGACCCCACAAACTCAGTCTCATGTGATATCAACCATTAACACAACAGTTAGTAATACATTTTTTTTAATAAACTTTGTTACGCTTATGTATTGTTACTTACAGAGATTTACTTTAATACTGAAAGATAGTAATCAACTATTTATTTTGAGTATTAAAAATACAATTCATTACTTCTAATACTCAAAATAAGTAATTAACGATGGCATTCAGCAGAAAAATTTCGTAACTGTTATAAAGTTCTGTGATCAGTCTTGTGATCCCTTAGTTCTACTTATCCTTAATTATACATTTAGAGCCTCATTAGATCTAAATGTATAAATCTATCATTTTAAAGAATCTTATAACAGCTGCATTTTTTGTTGAACACCACAATTTATTACTTTTCATTATTAAATTGATCAGAATTAAATTTCTGTATAATTATTGTCGAAACGACGATTGTAAAACGTTCCGTTTATCATTAATATTTCAGACAGAAGAAACACCTAGAGGTGAACAGCGTACACCCGATGTTTCAAGTGTTAAAAGCGTAGAAAAAATTATTTCTGATTCTCCTGTTATTGCTTCTAGAGCGTCGCGGAGACGTTCGAAGCGTCGTATATTTAGATCTTCTATATCTATAGACCCATTGGCTGTAACTGACAATGAGGATATTACTGCAAATGAACAAGTAGAAACACCTGTTATTTCTGACGATGCTAATTCTGTAGCACAAGATGACACTACAAATGCTGCAATATCCACTTCTCTTGAGACTGTTCTTAAAGATGACGAGCCAAAAGTTCTCGGTAAAAATCAAGACACATGTAATGATGAGGAATCAAAAAATGTTACGAATGATGTACCTGATAGTTTAAACACATCCACGCAAGAGTTCTTTAGCAATGTCTCATTTAGTAAAATAGATGAGTTATGTTTGGACACTTTTAACAATCAAAAAACAATTGAGACTACTGTCACACAATGTAATAAACAGAACATCGACAAAGAAAGGAACATTGAGGAGGATGAAAATATAGGGTTTGTTACTGCTCGTGGTACTTCAATTAATATATCAAAGCAAGCGTTATTTAAAGCGAAGAGACTATTCGCAGATATGGATGAATCCACCTTTGATATGGATGAAATGCAGACGAAGAATTGTGAACCACCCGCTAAAAGAAATAAATCTAATGAAGAGAAAGATAGACATTTACTATTCTCTTCATTCGTTAATAACGTTTCCGTCAACATTGCGAAAGAAGTGTTACCCAAACCGAAACCGCTTATAGAACAATTGAAAAATTATGACAATGTGTACACTGCAGATTGTAAAAAACCACTTGTAAATAAAAGTTCTAATGAAGAAGTCAATGAAACTCCTATTTTATTATCAACTGCTAGTGGCAATCCTATTAACATATCGAAGAAAGCGTTATTAAAAGCAAAAGCGTTATTAGCGGATGAATCACACAATATTGATGACGATGAATTAATAAAATATTATGAGAGATCTACCGATAACAAATCTACAACAATAAAAATTAAGACCCTACCATCATTTTCTGCAACTAGTAGTAAATTTATCTTAGGAGAATCACCAGTCAAGGCAAGAACATTGTTCGCGGAACATTTGGATGATACAGTAGAAGTAGTCGTTGCAGAGGAAACCAATGCTTATAATAAAGAAACGAAAGGATTAGAGATAAAAATGTCAAATATTAAATTTAAATCTCCTGGTAGCGCTGTTGGTATTTCTGAACAGATATCGAAAGTAAAATTCGATAAACGATTGGATGATCAAGTGGAACCAGTAATTGCAAATAAAGTTAATAAAATCAACGAAATAGAAAACATGCAAGAGGTAAAAATTCCAAGTATTGGATTTCAAACCGCTGGTGGAACATACATTAATATCTCAGAACGAGCGTTATCCAGAGCAAAAGCGTTATTTGCAGAATTAGATTGCCCTTTAGAAATGGATATTGTTAAAAATAGTGATCGCGATGAAGAAAAGATTAAAAAACGCGACTTGGCAATTCCATATGGTGGATTGCAAACTGCAAGTGGTCAAGAGGTACCGGTTTCGAACAATGCTGCATTAACAGCACGAGAATTATTCTCCAACGACTGCCTGGATGAAAGTAATCCTGACTTGGGGCGCGCATCGTTGCAAAAGCGCAAACTAAGCGAGACTAATGTAGACGGGAGCACACCGCAGGGCAGGAATTATACGTCCGAAACGAAAAGGGCTCGTCTCAGCAGCGAATTTCAAGCAAGAAAATTATTTTTTGATAATACGAGTACTAGGACGGACAACGACGAAAATCGAGATCCTGATAAAAAAAGGCAAGCCTCTTCTGTTGTAGAGTCCATCTCAGGATCGCCTAAAACGGACTCAATAGAATCAACAGAATCAGAAATAGCGGGTAGTCCTATTATAGGAAGGCAGTCCAGCTTGAGGAAGCGAAAGAGTTTAGGATATCAAAGGGATGAATCTAATGCATCGCGAGCTGATAACAAGATGTTAGATAATGAAAATGCAGCGTTGCAAGAGAATGTTGTGCAAGAAAGCGCGACTTGCGGAAAGATTGAGGACGATAAATTAAATACGGAGGAACCAACGCAAGCCACGCAGGAAAAAGCAAAAGGCAATAATGCGGGATTAAGCGAGTATGGCAACACTCAAATGATGATGGATTTTATTGATCAATCGACGAAGGTTTTACAGGATCGCTTAGCAGCCGCGTTAGAACAGGAGGCGATAATCACCGCGAAAAGGAGACGAGCACAATCGGAAGGATCGAAGCAATCAATGGGTCACCTGTACCGTTATAAGCAGATTAATTCTAACGCTCGTTTGTCGATGAGGCAGATCGGCGGTGGCGCACCGCCCATACCGTGTTCCTATCAGGAGCTTATCGATCGACGGATATCACCGAGAATCCTGGAGATCACCGCTGCGACCGCCGCGACATACAAATTCCGTTGCTCGGACTTTTATGGGGACGACGTGGCACATAGAAACGTTCGCGGAATAGAGATGGAGGACAGTGTACGTTTAATCCTGGATGAGAATGGATATACGGGAATCTGGGAGTTCCTCCGTGCATTTCTTGCCAGTCCGGGTGTAGATCCAAATCTCGTTCCCGCACGCTGGGTCGAGAATCATTACCGATGGATCGTGTGGAAATTAGCGTCGATGGACCGAATGAAGTTCGGTTCGGTCAAATTACCCAGGTATAATACAGGGTGAATCACTTGATGATTTTTAAAATGAAATATATAACATCAAATATAAGTAAATTACCCATATGAATTAGTGTGTAAATAATATCTTTATAAGGTGATAAGATATAATTTGCAAACAATTGGAATTCTTATCATCCAAGTTAATTGTAAATATTTTGATTCTGAATCCTCTTCAGTGCGGAAGTCAAGTACAAATTATAATGAATATTTTTATTTTAATTATAAAATATAACTTAAATATTAATTTCTTGTTTTATAAGGGTAGAAAATAGAATGCGTTTGAATATATTTGAATAATGAATGTATTTAGCAGATAAAAAGTAGTTGAGCTTTTACTGATTTTTACTGTGATTAGTTTTTGCTTTTAACTTTTTTTTCGCTGGATCTAACAATAAGTGTATAATTGTAATAAAGAATCACTGAAGCTTATTGAACTGTTTTGTGTGAACGCAGTCATAGCATTTTGTTTCCTATTATTGTATAACAAGAAATTAATATTTAAGTTCTATTTCATATTGTTATTTCATTCTGAAAATCGTTCTACTTACCCACTCTGTATAACGAAATCAGCACGCGAACCATCTCTAAGCTAAACTAAGGAACCGGCATAATATAACGAAACTGGTTTAGTAAAACAGTTTCTAAGCCGGGGTAGAGACGTCTAGGTTACGAAAAGGATTACACAATTATTTTATATGGTTTTTATACTTCAGGGCATTAACTCCTTCATACGTTATGGCACAATTAAAGTATCGGTACGATCGAGAAATCGACCGGTCTCAGCGACCGGCAATAAGACGCATTTTGGAAAAGGACGACGTTCCGTCTAAGAGAATGACTTTATGCGTGTCATCTATAATAGAAGTAATATATATCAATCATATTGAATCAATTTCATTGGCAAATTTTAGCACGTATTTCACGTATTTTAATTTACAGAATAATAACGTAAGTATGGAAATAGGGAAGAGTCCGCGTATAGGAGTATCGAAATGGAGAATAGAATTAACCGATGGCTGGTACAGTACAAATGCCTCTATCGATATAGGCATGGTGAAGAATATATCAACTGGTAAAATAAGAGAGGGCACGAAATTGCTGTTGTCCGGCGCAGAATTACTCAACTGCGACCAAGGTTTCTATCCACTCGAGGTAGGCATCGATTTTTATCGGAATTGGAAGCGAAAAGCAATCAGTTAGTTGTTTGATTTCTTATCGTCTAGGCACCGGCTGACGTGTGTTTAAAATTGCACACGAATTCAACCAGGCGCGCACGATGGGACACGAAATTAGGATACGCGCCGCGTTCGGGGCCGATACCCATCAAGTTACGTAACGTGTGTCCGAGCGGCGGTTTAATCGGCAAAATGACGATTGTCGTCGCTAGAGTGTATCCGATGTTATATTACGAGAAAACTGCATCCGGAGATTCGAGTAAGACACGTTTAAATCTAACTCGTCCCAGAGGGAGAGTTAGCGATCTAATTTTCTTATGTCTTACTTTCCATGACAGTTGTCAGAAACGCTAAAAGCGAAGAGAAAGCGCAAAATAAATACGAGCAGCAATGTTGGTCCAAGATAGAGTCGTTTTATGCTCAAGCGGAGGACTTTCAAGGAAAAGGACTTTCTGGCGAAACTGATGATATGGCAATTCAACTGAGCGAAGATTACGAAAACTTGTCTACGGAGGTATATGCGATTCGATTAATCTTATTTGTAAATTCTCTTTGAAACCGTCAATGTATTCGTTATAAATAGGAATCCGTCTCTAAGAAACGACATGATGAATTGCTGCAAGAATTACGTCAGAAGGAGGAACGATTCAAACAGAGGATGCAGTCAAAATTGCGCGAGAGCTTGCCGGGACCGCGACAGGTTTCTCAGTTGCTCAAAGTTCGCGTGTGTGATGAAAATGCGAATGCCATTCTTTCAGTTTGGTCGCCTAGCGAGGAGATTGTCGATGCTCTCAAAGAAGGCGCGTGTGTTTCGCTCTGCAACATTGTGGCTTCCGGAAAGAGGTAGAATTCTCGTAAAAAGGAGTAACTGTATCGCTGCGCGGATGTAATAGCGCATAATGTTGGATTTTACGAGCGTAATTGTTCAACAGGGGTACCGAATTGCAACTCACCGCGCGTCGGTCTGCAATCTTTAAACCGGGAAGGATGCGCGATGCGTCTTATCCCGCTAGAGTGTGCACATCGCTAGACGAAATAGCAAATTCCGAGTTCGTTCCACCTTATGGAGAGTTTGATACGGTTGGTTTTGTCTGTTCAGTCGGTCCTGCTCCTTATGTAAGTGTTATCATATTTTTTGAATAAGATTCTAAAGTACTCTCGAAATTGTAAAAAAAAAAATATGAAAATGATGGCTAATTAAAGTTTGAACGCGCTAATGAATTTATAAAAATGTTCAAATTATTTGTTCTTTATTCAAATTACTTGGTTGGACGTTTCGATTCTGTTTTGAATCATCTTTAGTAACAAATTAAAAGGTCAAACGTTCAGAGAACAAGCAATAAATATAATATTTTTTCTAGTTATGTTCTTGATATATATATATTTATCTTTTAATTTGTCTTTTTTATTGCTGAAAATAACTCAAAGCTAAAACGTCCAATTGATTAAAGAACAATTTTACATAAATTAACAAAAGCTTCAATTATCTATAAAGTTAAAATTCTCATTGGTCCCCGTTGTTACGTTTTAATATTTTCTAAAGTTTCTACGGTAATTAAAAAAATAACGGTTTGCAAAATATAAGAATGTTATAATAAAATAGATAATATATAGTTTGCAAAGAGATATAATATTAAGCAATTAAGTAATAGAGATGTTTCGGAATTTTTTTACTGATTTGAGTCATTTTGTATCTACAATTCTTAATATAATATTCTATATGGAAACATTGTAGGGTATGAGAGACTTTGATGCTGTACATTTGGCATATTGTAAAGCAGGTTCGAACGAATCTTCGTACCTTTCAATATTATTTTGGCAAGGAATACCCAATTACGGTTATACAGAGATTCTTACTGTCGGATCTATCGTAGCTTGCAGCAATTTAGAATGGCGGAGAGCCACTTCATGGAATGTCCCAGCAGCGTATTGCACGGATAGAAGTACTTTTACGCTCAATCCTCGCCGAAATCATTTATACGAATCCTTCGAAAATCTGCGAAACCGAATCATGGTACGCTATATTATCTTCGCTTTTTATCATATATTTTGTATAATTTATAATTTTAATATAATAATTTTCTAATCTTTTAATTATAGGTTTTTTTAAACAGACCTAATTTTTTGTTTGTAAACGTACTCCGTTAAATTCAATTCCTATTTTATTTTATTTTTATAAAAATTTCTCAATTTATAAACGTGTTAAATTTAACTTTTAAGGATCCAATTAAGTACGCTGAAAGCTGCACTTTCGAGCTTAACGTGGAATTGCAAAAGAAGTCGACGCCTACTCGCTACTCGGCGGGTAAAAATACTCCGATTAAAATGTACACTTCAACGTCAAGCGCCGACAAAAAATTTGTTGACTATACGTCGCCGCTGGCGACGCCGAAATTGGGAATGGACAACCGCTTGAGTTTTATCCCATCTAATCCTTCGATTAAGAAACGACTCGAGAAACTCCAACAATACGGCGAGGCGCCCCAACTATCTCCTATTATACTAAGAAACTCAAAGAGGATATGTTTGGATTTTCGATCACCTATCCTTCCCATTTCAGATGTAAACTCGACAAAGGAGACAACGAAAGCTAATCAACCCGAGGAATTAAAGTCCAATACCTCGGAAAAGCATTCATAGTTATTTTACATTGTGTTTATTCGTTGTTATTAATTCTAATGATAAATGTCATAAAGGTGTATATTTGTTAATAATTATTAAATGTTCATTAAAAACAATAACTATTTTATAATTATAACAAAGCAGTTTTATTACTTCTGCATTTTCCTATATTTTCGATCCAGCTCTAATTCAACTAATCTCCTTGATTTTATTACGAACATAATTAAGGACATAATTATTTTAGAATTTATCAGAAATATCGAATTATATAACATAAATATTATTGTGTTAAAAATCAGTAGAAGATACAGGAAATATTACCGAAGACAAATTTCTGTTCAACCAAATTACGGTTAAAAAATATTAAGAAGCAATATAATTGCGATATTCGTAATCAGGAGAATCGTTTGCAATTCGCGAGCAATTTTTTGGGAAAAGAAGACAAACATTTTATTCTGATATCTATATCATAGTAATCGAGATGCAGATAATCTTATTATATTTTAAAGACTAAATTACAAAATAAAAAATCCGACTTTTTAGCAGGTTTCATAACTTTGTAAAACTTTGTAAATAAAAAAGTCTTATGACAAACTATTGCTAGCTTCTACGAGATAAATATTCAATTTAATTATATTTACATCACAAGGCAAGCAAATTTTATTTATAATATATATTTTTCAAAATTGTAAAATCCAAGTCTTTAACAACTTTTGTAGCTTTTTATAAGAAGTAAGCTAAAAAAAGTACATGATGAAATATTTCTTCTACAAGAAAAAAAATATACTTAATTTTTACTAAATTTTTATTTAATTTTTATTTAATTTTCTCTGAATTCACTATTATGATTTATAATTTCTAAACTATTCAGAGAGAAAGCCGTTCGTAAATCCGCAGATATATCCAGGTGTTAGCCCAGCTGTTACTCCTCTGCAGCTGGTCATTTTCACTACATCTACACTCGCCTAAACATTACTGATTTAAAAGGTTTTGAAAATTTTCTGGAATTTCAATTTATGAAAGTTGCATTTGACATAATTGTTATAAATAGTTAACATTATTATATCTATAAAATATTGAGGAAGAAACAAAAGAAAGAAACTTAACGATTTTAAACTACATAACAAAAATTCCCTCTTGACTTTTTCACACGTACAATTTTTAATGCTTTACACTTTTAATATTTTCGCTTATTTTTCAATTCGAATCACGCGTGTCTCGTGCCAATAAATGCCGCGAGAGAAGACAACAGTTTTTCTCCTCTTCTTGTGAATAATACCCGATATATCGAGCGCGGGGACCCTCTCGGACCGTCATGCGATTGGATCGCATGCGCTCGCAGCAGACAGAGCCGACAGAGGCAGGAGAAACTAGAAAAGGACTGCGCGTGGAATTGGCGCTCAGTTTAACACGCGCCGGCGTACCGTGCGTCTCGTTCATAATTTTCCCTCCGATCGTTCGATCACCCGGTGGATGGATGGCGATTTAAAAGGCAACGCGCGACGCGTTGGATACTAGGGAGACAATTCATCGTCGTGTTGTGTTTTGTTTTCTCTCCTCGACGCCAACGGCCGAGGGATCCGTGCGCGCGGCGATGACCCACGTCGCGAATGTTCGCGTCATCCGTGTGTAGAGCGGTGCACCGCGGCTCGCAGCATCCGTCAGTGTTCCCGCGGTGCGTTTAATCGTAGGGTTTCGTTTCCTCCTTTACATCATCGATGCAGCGCGAGATGACGAGCGAGACCCCGAAGGTGGAGTTCGTTCTCGGCAGCGAAGTCTCGCCGGGTCGCTTCTTCAAGAGCGCGTTCGCGCGAAATTTCATCAGTAGCGGCCGCGACTGCAAGTCCCTGGATTACGAGCTGCTCGACAACGTCGAGAGGAACGAGGGTGACCGTAACAACAACGGACGGAACAACAATTTCTTCTCGCTCGTGAATTTCGCGGACGGCAGACCGGCGAACGGCGACGACGCGGCCGCCGCGGCGCGAACCACCACTCTCTGGGAGCAATCGAAGCCGAAGGAGGTGAATGCCTTTTGTACTGTTTTGCAGTCTTTTCTTTCATAACACGATTCTTTCTTAATATTGCGGTAACAGTAACTACGCACGTGAAATATCATCTACTCCCTGGAGATGATGTTGCGGTATTCTGTTGTATATGTATGAGGGTTATAAGAAATGATACTAAAGATACTATCGATACTAAAGATTCTGGAGCGTGTAAAAATAATTTCGCCCAAAGGAATGCGCTAGCCGCATTGTACAGGTGAATGCACAAAGATTATACGCATTTCCTTTCATCTGAGAATTCATCTTTTTATCTCTCTCTCTCTCTCTCTTTGTTCAGTTTAAAACTAATTCTTGTTAGGAATATATATTCAATTAAACTTGAATTAATTAAAAAACATTACCTGGTTTGTTGCTCTTTTTATGAATTTCTAACTCTAATTAGTATTCTAATGAGAGTCAGTGAGTATTTTTTCAATTACATTGTGAAACATTGTTTATAAGGAGTATTTTCATAATTTTAAATAATTTTAAGTTACATATTTATCTTATTTCTTAGATTTTGACTTTCAGAAATTAAAAAAATTGTTGAATTATAATAACAAGCAAAGATACATTAATTTAAATTACTAAATTCGAATATTATTTATATTGTAAAAAATAATATGTAAAATTATATAAATAATAAGTGTCAAAATTACATAATTTAGAATGGAATATAAAATTATAAAATTTGTAGAAAATTAATACTTTTAATTGTGTAAATATATATTTACAAAAAATTATATATAATGGCAATATTTTATAGTTTGTATTTATATGTACAAATTTTTTTTGTAATTTTCCATTTAATATAAATATATTCATACAATTGGAAGTAAAAGTATTAATTTTTATAAAAGAGCATAATTTTATTAGCGAATTCATACATAAATATTTTTAAAGTTAACTTTAAATGTAAATTTATTTTTATAAATTGTTTAATTACTATGTAATTTCATTTGTAAGCTATAACTTTACATGTGTGTACATCTTTAATGACTTTCAAAATTACTCGCTATGATTGTTGTAATTTTACATTTTTTTACAGTAGGGAAATTTTAAAACGAATTCCAATTAGAGTTAATTTTAATACAATACTATTTTAAACACAATTTTTAATTTTTTTAATTTAAAGAATAAGTCTCACATCCACAATTTAATTAAATTAAAAAATTTTATGTACTTTGAATAAATTCACTCCAAACTGATTCTGCTTACGCTGCAATTTCGAGGTACATTGAAAAAATACTTAATGATTATTTATTTTAAAAGTTTTAAACAAATATTTATTAATATTTACTGAACCTATTTACTAAATACAAACATATTTATTTGATGCAAGAACTGTTAATTTGATTTAACTGTCATTTTTTTAATTGAGTAAATATTTA
>Ga0157364_1008227_pt1 | contig 10806 bp, 5 predicted proteins | sample AttsexASBM2_FD_111476 | JGI IMG/M metagenome (GOLD analysis project Ga0157364, IMG submission 111476) | Fungus gardens microbial communities from leaf cutter ant in Ribeirão Preto, State of São Paulo, Brazil - Atta sexdens ASBM2 | ecosystem: Host-associated > Fungi > Mycelium > Unclassified ... | reverse complement strand
ATAAGAGTATTTTATTGTTCACTCTCTATATAATAAATATATATATATATATATATATATATATATATATATATATATATATATATCACATTTTTGAGCTGTACATTTTAAAAATTTATTTTATTTTAGATTATTTCTAAATTAGAAATAATCTCTTTCTTTGTAATTACTTGTTGTTAAAAGATTTTTTTTTTCATGACAATTTTATATAATTAATTATATTACTTACCGACATAACTACCACCATAGGCACTTCCATATCCACCATAGGTACCATCTCCATAGCCACCATAGGTACCGTCATATGGACCACCATAGCCTTCTACATGCGCTGGACCAGCGACTGATGCAGTCACAACAGCTGGCCCAGCAACGGCGCCCGACACGTGAGCAGGACCAGCCATCGATCCGGACAAACGAGCAGGCCCTATCGCTGGAGCGGAAACGGCAGTGGCACCCACATGTGGACCCGTGACACTCGCCGCTCCAAGGATTGGTCCAGTAACAGCTACTCCATGTGCGCCGTAGCCTAGACCTCCGTAAGCTCCATAAGCTCCGTGAGCACCATAACCTCCATGGCCACCATAATATCCGTGACCGCTCAAAGGCGACGCAGCAACAATGGTGCACAGGGCAAACGAAATGAACTAGAGATGGAGAATTTCAATTCGAGGTGAGTTCAGCAATAAGTTACATAGCTCGATATAATATTGCACTAAGTGTTTCTTCACTTAAACGATTTAAAAAATTTGATTTTGGGAGGAAACATCACAAAAAAATTTAATATTGAAGCTATATTTATTGTACGATGCCAAGTGTAGAGTAGATCCCGGAACTCCCGCGCGATAAAATTATTCAGTTATTGTACTACTTGCTTAATTCTTCGACAAGAATGAACTACGTATTCGCAACGCGTTTGTCACTTTATGTCACTCCATCGTTCCGCTGAAAGAACAGTGGTTCGATTGCGGCACGTTGATTGCTTGGGTAACAAAAGAAAGAAAGACAGCGCGCACTTCCGACGATGAATACTTACGAGGGTCTTCATCGTGCAGACCGGCGATTGCTTGAATGTGCCTACAACCGACTTCAGCAGACTTTATATACATCTTCTAGGATCTCCGACCGCGCCCCCGCTGATCCCTTCAAATCATATCCGTTGATGATGTTAGCCTCTCGTTCATTGTGTAAGAAGGTCACTATCCGACACACCCACCCACCTTTGGACATGGACCCTTTACGTGACCTTCGCTGGGAACTCTTGGCTCAGAAATTTCAGAAACAACCTCCTTTGTCTGATCTGTATGTATTAGACTTGCTGACTAGCGCAATCGTTATACAGCGTGCAATTATCTTGCGATACTTTGAGATTTGAAATTTATGGAATTTGTTTATCGGATTCTTCAGCGCTAGCTTTTTTTCCACGACTAGACTATTTTTTGACTAATTTATATATAAAATATTTCATAATTCATTTATTTCTAAAAATTTGAGATAATCTAAAGGAACGGTTGAATATTTTTTTAAGTTTTAAAAATATCAATAAAAATAAAGTTGTGAAATTGTAATTTTTTTTTCTGTTATCTTTCTTGAAATCGATACAAAACTTTACTCTGAAAAATATTTTTTCTCACCATCAAAAGAAACAAAAGTATCTTTTTAAATATTTTATTCTGAGTATGTACGTCACTCTGTATACCGTTGAGATTGCAAATCTCTCTTACATTTTTCTTCTTCAAATGCAGAATTACTTTCATATTTTTTTTTAATCTTTCTCTTCTTTAATATGCAAAAAGTTGGACAGATGTGAAACAAATATGTAATCTCAGTAAGTTCTCATTTCTTTTGTCATAATTACACGTATTAAACATCCGTATATGCAATCTTTGCATATATGACTCAGTTTATCCTTCCAAATCACGCTCGTTTGCAATGGAATCTCATTCATTGTGCAAGATCAGCATTTGACATACCCACCCTCGGCTCATCGAATGACTTCCATGGATGAAACTCTGGGAAAAAGTTAAAATAAGTTCATTCGACGCCGGAGCTTCGAAAAATATTTCTCTCTCGCATAAAGTTTGCCATCTATCGATTTTCATGTACGGAAAGTAAATGGTGACGAAAGTAAGTTTTCGGAAGATATCAGGAATCACACATTTTAGTAAACAAATTGCTTGAAGCTCTTCTATGCTACTTTAAAAGAGAAAATTTTAGGTCGTGAGATAAATTCATTTTTTAATAAACACAAATATGATACCTTATAATTTTATAACTTTTAATACAATTTTGAGGAGCTTACTTTAATGGAGTTTACTTTAAGAAATTTGTTTATAATAATTACACATATTTAATTGAATTGTTTTTTTTTTATTATTACTTTAATTGTATCATAATTATATTTTATTAGAAACAAATTGGCAGCAATTGTATATTATTTTAATTAATTGCCGTTCTATCCACAAACGTGTATCAATTACACTGAAAAATTAAAGAGGTTTGCATCAGCATTGCATCAGCTAATAAAACATATCAGAGATCAGAGAAATCATTTCAACCGTTATATTGAAAGAAAAGTAATTTAATTTTGATCGAGGTAAGAGTTATAAACTTTTTTGAGGAATTCGCTACTTGGATTTCAAATCTCAATTGCGTGACCACGTAGCAGCATAGGTCAATCGCGCGATTGAGTCATTCAGGAGAAGGGTAATCGAGCCTTAACCCCGGAGATTACATAGAAACGGTTTTGTAATCTCATCAAAAATTTCCTCGTAGTAATAGTATAAGAAGTTTACGTGTAAATAAAAATTTACGTAAATATTAATGAAATAAATGTGCTGAAGAAAATTTACACATCACAAACAGATGCAAAAACATCACATAGATGTGTCAAAATATGATATAATATGATGAATTGATTCTACGCATATGTTTCGCATATTTAATCTGCAAATATAATACGTCTTACATATTCAGCAGCGTTATACATAATTATGCGAGGTTTCAGGCAACGTCAAAATAAATGTAATTACATACGCTAATACTAACTGTTCGTTATGAGAGTGTGCATATATTTCAAGACCATAAGGTCACATTATGAGCATTAAGTGTAATCACAAATAATCATGCTATATGCGCCACATACTATAGTATGTAGATAAAATTTTATGCAATTTGTAATTACATTCGTTTGCTTCACACATGCGCAACACTAATAAAGTTTGATTGTTACATTCAGTCATAAATCGAGTAAAAAATTGAAGTTACATGAAACTATTTAGTATAACAAGGTTTGGTACAAAAAGATATTTTTTATGGTTTTGATCGTTCCGAATTTTATCCATCGGCTGAAATTAAATTCCTTTCTCGTTTTGTGCATTAATTGCATACTGATATATAGAGAGAATAATTATTTTATAAGTATATTTAACACGATACGATGAATACCGCTATAATGTAGTAATATGAAGTTCTAGGTTGCAATTTATGCGATGCGCAAGGTGAATCGACGTGTTTGTCGAGAACAGGCTAGCTGGGAAAGAGCTGCGCTCTCAGGAATTAATGGGCTTCTCAATGCGATATATAATCGATGAAGCCAACCGACATCGCGCACTCGACCTTTAACGGGTACGATGAAAGAGACGTGAACTCGAATGCTCTAATTTCACGTGAATATTATGGTATTCAAATAAAAGTTATTGAATACTATGAGATTTTCCATATACTCATGTCTTGCGAAAAGAATGATTTTTGTATAAAGAAATCTTTTATATCGTTTACTTTTGCAATAGTCCACTGTCATTTTATACTGAAGAAAATATTTTTTTATAATAGTTAAGTGATAAAATGCAAAATTTATTTTTAAAACATCTTATACAATTTTAAAATTGATCTCGTATGTGTTGCCATTATTAAATATATATATATATATTTATTTAAACATAAAATGTTTAAATAAATATAATTAAAAAAGAGAATATTGTAATATTGAGATATCTAAATTATATATTTATTTATAAGTAAATATATATTATTTATAAATATATATATAAACTTAAATATTACAATAAACTCATACGCATCATTATTGCACAAAATATTTTGATATTTAAACCTGCTCTTTACAAATACAATTATCTCTCTTTCTATAATAAGTTTTAATGCGAATCTAAAACTATGCACAAATATATTTTCATGCAATGAAAGCAAATTAAAGAGGTACTTTAAATTTGTTAGCAGATAAATAGAGAAGGCAAACGACGTACATCCATGAAAAAAATCGAAAATTCAACCTTTAAGTATGATCTTTTCTGCTAAAGTTGCACTACGCGTCTGTAAATGTTTCACAAAGTGTTGCGCCGTAATACGACTTTATCCGCTGCATCACGTTCTGAAAATTCGTACTTACGACGATCAAAGGAGGTATGGTTACTCCGCTGCGATTGAGCGTGATCAGTGCTAATGGTGAGACTGACATTTGCAGTTATTGTCTGCAGCGCAATACGGATGCAATGCACTGTGATGTTTATGGGAGCATGCAACCTACTCGCCGCTCTGTGTGAAATCATGGGAAGTGTAAAATAATTTGTATTTAATCAAAGTTCAATTTATCGAAAAAAGAAAAAGACCGCGATTATAATCACAATATAATTTTAGAAAGATCTCGCAAATGTAGGTGCTTAAAGAGTGTTAGAAAATGTGTCTGACTTATATCTTCTGAAGTGTAAAGTTCTTAAAAGAAATATCAATATCTCAACATAAATTTATATTTTATTACAATTATGAGCGTGTAAGGCTTGTAATATATAGCATAAGAAATTCTTTAAAAGCGAAGCAATCTTGACCGTAAAAGTGGAACAATCTTAATGCTTTGTAAAAAGATTTTTCTGAGAAACGCGTGCAATAATCGCTGCACACCCCCGAGAGTGAAAGGACCGTGCCTCTTCGTATCCGGCACTCTGACATCTCCACTAATTATTCCTTGACGATCGTTACGAAACGTACGTTTTCCATGACACAACTTATGATGCTTCGCAATAATATCATAATCGCCTTTATATTTTCTTCTTCCTTTACACACTATTTTACACATCTTACGCACCTTCCTTTACACATTTTACGCACTATACGAAATCCATATAGGTTAAATTGATATTTTCATAATATATTCATAATTTATATTCCTGATAATAATTTGTTAAATGTAATTATGAGAGAGAAAGAGAGAGAGAGAGAGAGAGAGAAATTTGAAAAAATTTTTATTATATATGTCTAATAAAAGTAGTAAATAAGAAAATGTTATTTCTGATTTTTTTATGATTTTGTCTTTTTATTGCAATTGTTGCGTATATTATTAATCCATTATTAATTTAAAAAATTTCGTTTGGCTATTTATATATTCAATTGTCTTGAAATGATGACATAATAAATGACGTAATAAATGTTTAAAATAATGGTAAAACGAGAAAAAATATTGTAAAATAAGAAAAAACATTTGCAAAATCTTGCAATTCTTATTTTCGAGAAAATAATTGTAAATTTACTACTTCGTTCAACTTTTGTTACGCAAATAAAGTCAATATTTTATAGACAACCCAATTTGCAGATTTGTTAAAAATAGTTAAATCATTAAATAGAGAGATGGATCATTGAAAAAGTTACATTGTTAAAAATTGTTTTTGCACTTGTTTTAATTTCTATTCGCCGCAACGATAAGTTAGAAATTTCAATGCACAGTGTTTTATAAAAAATGGAAACCGGTACCATTTGAATTTTACGATATTTATTTTTGAATTTTACATCGAATATAGGTTTGAAAAACCAAAGCGTTCATCTCGAGAAAATATGACTTTTTCCATGTGTCGAGCGAGATTGGAAATCGATGCTATTTTTATCTCGCAAAAATAAAATGGAAAAATAAAAGGTAAAAAACCAGAATATAAAAAAGAGTCTGCATCTTAGCGTATTCAAATTTCATGCTCATCGCTACACCACCAGTCCATGTTCTTTCGCTGAAGAGATTCTATTCAATTCCACGTCTTAGCACGTGCACTTAATCTTTTTATTTTATTTGTAGTACGTTGAGGAAAAATGTAAAAGCATTCGTATCGTATGTATTCAGTATTCAGAAAAATTTTATAAGTCTTTTGTAGATATGAGAATTTATGACAAATTTAACAGAGTGAGATCTCTTTGTTTTTTAATAAGCATACTGCAATAGAATGATCAATTCAATTTATGTGAAACTATATGTAAAAAATGGAAATTATCTCATACACACATATATGCATAATTCGTGCATAATTATTCGGTTTCAAATTATCATATTCATCTCACAATTTCACAAGAAGCTCTCTATGCTTAAGCGAGAATTATTTGCTTCTAATGGAGAAAGCCAGTATGGCCCGACGACTTTGTAATTAATTTGATTTAATTGGCATCGTTAACGCTCATTCATATCAAAGCTAATACCTAGACGACATGTCTGGTCGATTAATCTGTTGAAATAACGAAGTTTATACCTTTAGATAGTATTTTATCCTTTAATAAATGAACGTTTCGCGTAAAATGATAATAAGAGAAATGTAGTATTAATGTGTAATTATAAATTTGCAATTTTATCGATTTTATACATATATTTCATTATAATGTCTCTCCGAATATAATCAAGTAAGAAAATACTGTGATTGATCAATATTTGATGTAACCTAAGCGAGTACCTTTTTGTGGTTCTATTAGCACAAATTAAATAGTGAAACTTTGAAATAGGTCGTATCGGCTTTTAACGCGGACATTAGCAAAACAAATTTCTTTATTACAGAAGGCTAATGCAACAGGCGGTCCATTTGCAACCTAATGTTTTATTAAAAGAAGGTTTTTGATCTAGTATTTTTGTAATTAAGATAACTTAATAGTGAATATATGACTAATAACTATATGAGAAATAATTTTAACGTGCTAACGACTAAATACATTTATATGTTCCTTTACTACAATATGTAAAGTAATTATTATTTTATACTTAACTTTTTCACTTAGAAAAAAATAAAACTCAATAACGAATTTTAAAATAAACTTATTAAAAAGATGTTACAAAAGATAAAGCATACTTTAAATACTAAATAATTTACAATCTGTGTTTCATAATTAAGCACATTTTAATAAGATGCAATTACATGCAAATAAGGAAAATAAGAAAATCTTTCATACAAACAGAAAATTCAAAGTACAAAGTTTTAATGTTAACGAGTTAACAAGTTCTTTAATAAATAATTAATCCTTTCGAAGTAATTCGTAAATTAAGATTAGATTATACATTCTTTTCATTCCCGTTATTCTCGTCTTATTCTTATTTTTTACTGTTTGTTTTTGCCACAAAAAAGAACATTATATACGTATTATAAAAATACTAAATTAATATAGATATTGTTTTCAACAATTTATATTAGAATTTTCATTAGTTATATTATATTTATAATCTTCAATATTTTACAGAATGTTATATTGAATAAATTTATTAATTACGTGCATAAGGGACAATTAGAGCATTTAACCTCGTAAACTTATTATCGGTTGCAATATTCATTCGGTGTATCATTAAAAATCAGTATTAATTATAGATATTCGATACATGTAGCAATATAAAGTGTACATATTACAACATTTGTTATGTCGTAGTCACCTGAAAAAATTAAATTTATTAATATGTAATTGAATAATCATGATCATAAAATTTTTTTCATAATATTGTATTTCAGTAAAAAGTAGTATGCAAAGTTTCTGATTAATATTACTTAAAATTTTCAATATTAAATGTATTTAAAATGTTCATTAATCATATTTTTATTAATTGCTCCCTCACATCACAAATGAAATAATTAAAAAATTAAGTTTCCCAGAAAAGGTAAAAAAGTAATTTTTAATTTATCAGAAAATTATTGACTGATCAAATATCGACAACAAGAATATATTCTTAATATGATTAGTTTACTTTGATGGTTGATAGGATAATGTTTATCTTAGTTATTTATATAATGATTAATTTATATAATGATTAATAAGATATTATTCCCTTATTTTAAAAATGATACAGTTAAGATTTTACATCAAATTTCCCAGAAAAGGGAATTTATGTAATAACTCAGATACATAAATTCCCTTTTCTGGGAAATTTGATGTAAAATCTTAACTGTATTACTTTTAAAATAAGGGAATAATATCTTATTAACCATTATATAAATTCCTATTTATATTAAAACAATACTTACAATTGCAAAATCAATACTTACAATTGCAAAACCACCCGTATAGCCATCTTTTATGAAGATTACAGTTGATATGTGCGTGGGAATGTTGATATGTACAAGAATGTAATAAAATAAAATGAGAGAGATTAATTAAAAGCTATTATTAAGAACTATTGTTGATTATACAAATTTTCTTTATCTTTTTCTTTGTTTCGAATTAATTGTCTTAAGTAAGACAATCAATTATTCTAAGTCCACATTATTTTTTCTCTTCTTGGTTTATTCATTGTCTTATGCATTAATTCAATTAATCGTTTTGTATACTGAAATCATATAATTCGTGTCAGACGATTTAATAATAGATAATTAATTGGATTCTAAAAATTAAAATTCAATAATTCACATGTATTATCAGATACATTGAGTAAAAAATTTTAATAAATATTTATATAGTGTCAACTAAATATTCACTTATAGTAAATAAATATGTATTAAAAAAAAAATGATAATTGAATCAAATTAATGATTTCTTGTATCAAATATAAATCTTTATCTTTATATTTAGTTGGTACTATTCAAACAAATAATTTAGTACATTTCGTTGAATATAAATATTAGCTTTCGTAGAGCTAGACCAATATATATATTATAAATCCCGTATTATTGGTACACAACATGTTTAAAAAACAGTCATATACTTAATATGATTATATAATAATTCTTGCATTTCACACATATATTTCTTGTATGCGTTCATCACGCTCTTACTGTCATTATAATATATAATATAAATAATTATTTATAAATGCTAATTATAAATGAAATAATTAAATTTTAACTGACTAGTACTAAAAAGGCAATAAAGATTTAAAGATTAAAAGCTATATAAAAAAGGCGGCTTAAAATGCACAGGAAAATAATTGACAATATAATCTATTTGGTAAATGATGAAAGGTATGCGAATAGACACGAATGAGTTTTAAATACTGATGCTTTATTTTATATAAAGTATTGTATAAATGTATAAACGCTATAAATATGTGGTATCTATCTATGGTGGTGGTGGGGTGCTAGTCGTGATCGCAAAGAAAGGGTATGACGAGGGCGGGCGGGGTCGGGGGCCGGCGGCGGCGAGCCATCTATTTACATTCATTCACTCATGAGAAAGGCTGACCTACCATAATCAACCGGTCTCTCCTTTTCACTAACATATAACACGATTATATAATATATGTGTAATTGTGTGAATATATACGAGTACACATATAGAAATATAGTGTATGTGTATGTGTGCGCGCGTGTGACAATGTGTTCATATATATATATACATATATATATGCGCGGAAGTAATAGGTAATAATATGTATACATATATATATAAGAAGAACATATGTGCAACGCGAGTAATAATAATATGTATGCTTGGGGTGCGGCGGTAAGTATAACAACATGCCGGGAACGTGCGCGTAATGCGACCGACCCGTGGAAAAAGAGAGAAATAGATATGTGCGTGAAGAGCGGCGGCCTTACGGATGGTGGAAGACGTAAGAGAAGAAGATTCAGCCGGAGCAATGGTAGGTGTTCAGAAAACAGAACAGATCCAGTTGGTCCGATGACGAAGTGCCAAAGCTTGTCCACTTGCTAGGTCCATGATGATGCAGCGTGATACGCGTGTGCACGGGATGGCTTTGTGACACACGGTTGTGCAACTCGGAAATGCGCATTGTATGTATTGTTGTGATATCCGAAAGACGACGTTCGCTAATTTGCGGATGAAAGTTCTTTGAGGAGCAGCAAGCTGTTCGTGTGTCGAGAAATCGATAAAACGCGGCCCGTGCCGAGCTTCCTTTATCATTGGTCTCGTGATGAACGGTAATTGACTAAATTTTACTCGGTTGTAGCGGGTCGAGACTGGGGGAAAAATGACTCGAGGCCGCGGATTACGTGTGGCCGATATCTCAAGTGTCGTCCTCTTACAATCTTATCCGTCTGTTTTCCGGATCGCGCTTTATCGGCTCGTAGTGTACGTAAGTACGACCGATCGACCGTTCTGTGTGTATTCCAAGTGTCTGACAATCATATCACTATCGCCAAGGGTGCTCCGATCATGCTCCGAGATTGGACGAAGCTTTGGGAAGAAGACGTTGAGCGCGTTTGAGGATCGTTCGAGACCGGTAAGTGACTGTGGTGGGTTGCCGCCGTCGCCGAGCCGAGATCGCTGGGGTCTTAAAACGTCTACCACTTGCCAATGGGCGCGGGGATGACAGCTCCGTGAGCACCGAGTCCAGCATGGATGGCACCAGACGGTCCGTTGATCACAGCAATTCCGGCATCATGGCCACCAAGGGCACCACCTCCAAGTCCAGCACCACCTCCGATGACAGCGATTCCGGCACCACCAAGACCAGCACCAAGACCGCCACCAAGGCCAAGTCCAGCACCACCTTTTGAAGAAAATATTATCATTAGCAGGAGGCTCAAATACTTAGCGTAGTGAGCGTAAAAAGAAAAATGAGGGAAGACTTTAAAATTAGAAATGTTTAAAACATGTAATTTATTT
>Ga0157364_1008226_pt1 | contig 10806 bp, 6 predicted proteins | sample AttsexASBM2_FD_111476 | JGI IMG/M metagenome (GOLD analysis project Ga0157364, IMG submission 111476) | Fungus gardens microbial communities from leaf cutter ant in Ribeirão Preto, State of São Paulo, Brazil - Atta sexdens ASBM2 | ecosystem: Host-associated > Fungi > Mycelium > Unclassified ... | reverse complement strand
TATATTTATATATAAATAAAATATATATATATAAATATATTTTATATATATATATATATATATATATATATATATATATATATATATATATATTGTTACATAATATTACATATATGTATATATAATTTTACATTTTTAATTTGCTTTTTCATTAAAAATTTCCTAAATTACAATTACAATATTTAACAATCAAATAAAAGTATTATTTTACATATTTCGGTTTCTTTATATTTTGTGCTATTAATATTATTTCATGATTTAAACATAAAATCGTGGTAAGTATTTAATTTTATTAAATATATCATATCATTTTCTAAACTATAGAATAATTGTTTTAATTGCAAGTGTAATGTATAATACACAATATAAGATTTTTTTTAATAGAAAGTACAACTTACTGTTGGTGCAGGTGATAAAGATAAATTTTCCACTGTCGCCCTCAATTCATCTACACTAGCGCTCATGGGTGCACCACCATTGCTAAGAGGCTTTATTTCCACTCGTATTTTACGTTCCCTCTCATCTTCCGAATCAGTATCCGAACTGGAATAAAATCCCTTTTCATTTTCCCATGGATCCGGTTTCGGTCTAATACAAAAACCATCTTCGTCCACCTCTGGTGTCGGCGTTTCTGACTTTCTGCTGTCTTCTTTGTCCTCCCTATTGCGTTCGTGAAAATCATTTAAAATAATATACTTTTGTAAGTTCCAGCAGGCCCAGTGCATTACATAATAAAAACTCTTTCATGCTAGAAGCGTGCTAAAATAATACAATTGTTGCGCTTATAGGCGTGATACGTGAGATAACTGAAGTTAATGAATATCAATCAAATATTCTACTGCACTGATAAAGAAATACTATACATGAATCCATGAATGCTTTCTGTTCGAATTTTATAATTCTTTAACTTTTATATATGGCTTTCAACAGAAATTCAATATCGGTTCAACAAACAAAACATCAACCATGACCAATAAAAATTATTTCTTTTTTCATTATTGCTTGATATCAACTTAAAATCAATATAAAGCTAAAGGTAAAATATAAATATGAAAGATCTGTTTTTAAGTAATTATTAACTATAAATAAATAAACTAAGATAAATAAATATACTAAAATATAATTCAGGAAAGATCATATCCATGATAAAGAAAATTAAAATTATACCTATCGTTATTCAGTATTTAATTATCATTATTTAAAACATCCTATCATATTGACATTGCATGATGTTTACTATGTTTGTAGGACAATCCTGATTGTAAACAATCAGGAAGTTATTGAAATTAAATATTCATTATTTTGAATATAACGCATAGACGGAATAAAATAAATAGAGGAAACCAATTATCTCTTTATCTATCTTATCACCATGTAGTTCAAAGAAATAGAATATAAATAAATTTATAAAAATAGACATTATAAAAAAGAAACAATATATAATTTAGTTCAGTAATATATTTTCGAAATGCTGATTATCTAAACTTACAAAAAACGGTTATTTAATTTCAATACTATCATTCTGACAGACGTGACAATTCATTTGAACATAGCATATACCAATACAACGTACAACTTTCAACATCTATAATATGAAAAGAAAGTATTTGCAGATTCATGTTCAAAACATTTTTAATGTATGCTGTATATTGTGATTGATAATAATTGATAAAAAAAATTATAATATGTAATATATCTTAAACGAACAAATAGAATATCTAACAACAAAGCATTCCGAGTCTAAGATTCACATCCAGCAAAAATATTTAATTTACGTTAAATCTTTTAATTAAATATGTACATCATTTTTTTAGAGTACAGATCGATTTTGTCTGCTGGTTATGAAACTGACTCTATGTGCACTAGGTCTGCTGTGCATGCATGTACTGACAGGTCAGACTTTTCTTCTTTATTGCTGCTTGTATCCATGAGATCCTTCTTCTTCTTCGCCTTCTTCTCCTTTCGTTTTTCTCTCCTACTGCGTAGAAACCCTGTTGGTCGTGGATACCCCAAATGTAGACAATAGGATGGTATATGTACTGTGATATATGTACTAGCTACTTATTAAACGTATGCTTTATGCAAATTACATTCTTACAGTTACACCAAATTATGAATTCATCTGTATCTGTGAAATTAATATACTATTCTTGTTAAATTCACTACAAATATTTATAAATTGTTCACTTAGAAATAAATTTTAACATCTATTTTTTATTATTTACTATTACAAAAATAGAATTTTGCACAAAAGAAAATAAGATATTTATATGATTTCATATTAATATCATGGAAATATAACAGAAAAGAATCCTGTTAGCATTAAAAAAATATCATGGAATAGATGGCATTTCTATTAATAATAAAACTAAATTATTTATAAATAAAATAAAAAGCAAAATCTACTCTATAGTTGCATTACTATCTACACGAATATGTATCTATTCAAATCTACAGTGTAAAGTTTAAACAAGAACTGCTGTTGTTTGTATAAAAAAAAATTATACAAAAAGTTATATTTCATTTTAACATTTTAGTATTTGAATGGGCAGTACATAATATACATTTAAAAAACTTTAATGAAAAATTAAGATTAAAGAATTTACTTTCCAAGTGATCAAAATGTAACACAACATGATCAAATAATACGAAACAAATCGACGTACGTCGTATTAACTAGCATTCCTGTATGCATTTCTAATTAATTAATCAACTTCTATATTCTTTGATGATGCTGACACGAGTTTCCTTGCAAAAATCAATTTGCAACTATATTAAAATAATATCTCTCGATTTAAATTATATAAACTATAAAGAAGTCATATTTCTAATGTATTGGATTGGAACAAAAGTTCATAATCACTTTTTCATTTGTACCATATTGACGTGTTTTTAAAAAATTTTAGCAATTATACTGTTCGATACAAGTTTTAGCGTTAAGAATCTGTTTTTTTTAATTGCAGTACACGCGCGCGATAACTTTGAATGGAGTTGTAATCAAGGTCTCCTTTTATTTAATCCGCGATAACTCAGTAACAAAAATCTTAGAAATATTTAAAAGATGATCTTGTAAAAAAAACTTTAAGTTTTCATGTTAGAAAGTTAAAATTTTTTGCAAATTTTTTTTTAGCACAGATCCATAAAGTAAAAAATATTGTTCAGCTTGTAGTTTTCTATTTGTAAAAATGATTAAATTCACAGAAACTTAAAAGACCTTTCAGTAAATTGAAAGACTTTTCAGAAAATAAAGACTTTAATTTTTTAAATCTCATTTTTTAATTCAAATTTTCATTCATTATCAACAAAGTTACATGTATTTCTTGTATTTCTTGTATTTTGAAGTTCGCTCTATGAATTTGTATTCCAACTCAATATCTTTAAAAGTATTACCTTTTCGAGGGAACGCATGTCAGCGTTTCATAAAACAACGACTAAAAATGTGAATACCTATGTCGAACGAAGGTAGATAAAAGAGTGAAGTATACAGAAAATAAAATTCAGTAGTGGAGTAGAGCACGTCACGTTAGTAGAAATATGAAGATATCCCACGCACCATCACCATCAAAAATCCTACAGTATCTGCATCGTCTACTCTCTTCTTAAATTGTTTTTCTAACAATTACTAAATCTACATTGACACTATAATAAACGCATTTCGTTTTGAACATTCTTATCCGTGCATGTCTCTCTTTGGAAGATTATACACAGAGGAACACATATCCTCTGCAAGCCAATCTAACGTTGCATGCAAAAATAGTCTCAAACATTAAATAAATAAATATTTAGAAGAGTAATCTACAGAAAAAGAAATATTCTATAAGATATAAAAATATTCTAATAAGATAAAAAAAGTAATCCATCAATTGAAATGAATGTAAATGCTGCCGAAGATGCTACGGGAATGATTGTCATCGACGAGAACATAGTTCGCAATAATAGTTGTTTTCAAAATTAATATTATGTTATTGGAAAAGAAAGAAAGATATTCCTGCACTTGGAAAATAAATGTAAGTATAAACACGTGAGCCATGCGAATTAGGAATTTTATAAAAACGGCTCACCTGAGGCCCCCGTCAGTAGCCAACCCCGCACTTGTATCTCAACATTATTCAAGTCCAACTCCCTTTAGTTTAGTTATATTTCTTTTTTTTTTAGCTCAACTGCATTGATGTTTACAGAAAGAACTTTAGAAATATAATTATATGCTGCAATTCATGTAATTACAAGTCTATTCAGGACGGTCATTAGTGGTACGTGTTAGCATTTAGATCACTTATGACATGTAAAAAAGTTAGATGTATATGAATACTTGTATGTACCGCGATTGTATAACCCATCCATGTACTTATTCATGATTTTATCGGAAAAAAGATAAAGAGACAGAAAAAATAAATGGAAAGACAAAATTGAAGCTATGTTAAATACATCCATTAAAATCTATGATATTTATACTTATGTTTTAACAACATGTTATTTAATCTTTAATCTTCCATGGTTATATTAAAAAATGTATATATAAAAGTTCGAAGTTTTAGCGAATGTTAATTTCATAATAAACCGAATGCACTCGATAATATAGTTAATTATAGAAAAATATATGTACAAATATTTTATGGATTTTCTTATCGTGGTTGTGTAAAATTGATGCAAATCGTATGTCGCCATCGGATAATATATATATATATTCCCACAGAAAGGATTGTTAGAAAAACAATTTATAGATGAAACTTTATGAAAATACGAAAGTAATTAGAGTCCCATACATTTCTAATGCTAGATAGTGCCTATATTCTATTTAAGCGTTTTTTTAATGTTAGTAAAATGCAAACAAAAAATATTTCTTCTTTTAGTTCAAACTATCTTCTCAGTCTTAGGTCTATTTCAAACGCGGAAATAAATTAAAGTGAAGAAATATTTTGCATAGATGTTATATGTGAAGCAGAAATTAATGTTAAAATAAATGATTTGTTTGGTGAAAGATATATTTCTAACATTAATTTAAAGCGTTTAGACAATGTTAGTATACGTACATCGCTGTTCTAAAAGTGAGCACAGTGGAGGAATCATAATACGCGCAACCACTATAAGTCAGTAGATAATTTATTTAACCATATTACGTTCTGTTCAATTATAAGATATAAGAGGTATTTAAAAAGAAATAATGTCTTTGTTCCGAGCACCATAAAGAGAGAACAACCGATAGAGAAACATTATAGATAAAGAGCTACATAGGAAATGCTCGAATAAGACTGATCCTGTTAGAAATTATGAAAGAAAATAATTTTAAAAATCAATAAATATGAAATAAACTTATATATGAAATAAACTTATATATGAGAATTTATGTGTCAATATTTACGATAAATATTTTTATATTAAATTTTCGAATAATATTAATATATATAATATTAATAGTTGATCATTCATATTCGAGCCAACACATAATAGATTGTCTAAATAAAATCCTCAATTAAAAAGTGACAACTGTGGCATAGTTGAAAAATTGTGCGCAAAGTTATTTTACGTTTCTTTAAATATCTTTAATAAAAGAAAGAAAACGAGATAAGTAGAAACCGTACGAACAGAAGCATGACAATCGTTAATTGTCATATCAGCGAAAATTAAATACAGAATATGATTATTTTATCAATATACTCGGCAGCTAACGTCAGTATCAGTAATCTCTAATGTATGTTGAATACTGTATTCTAACAACAAAGTCAGAGGGTATGGTAGAGGAGGTATAGGAATAAAATGTAAATTGTTACATTTAGATCCTCTGAGAGGGTTCCTGGAGATGCTGGGAGGTGGAACAGCAGGAGGCAGGTTGTTCCCTTGAGGGGTGGCAGGTGCCGAACCAGACGACCCTGCTTGCTTCTGTTTGTCTGAAACAACACTCATCATTCTCACGTCTTTGAATACCTCCCCATCGACTGATGGCCCCTTTTTTTCTCTCGCTCCGTGTCGCACTATTATGCACGTTAGTTGTACCGATTCAAATTTTAATGACCTTTGCAACTTTCAATGGTATTTTAGAGCGTTCCAGAGGGGTGAGAGTATTTTAAGTAATCATATAATATCTCCATTCATATATAGTTTCGCATCTGAACATATAATTGTAATAATATTCGACGCATAAGAGCAATTGTATACACAAATATACAAAAATCGAAGACAGAATTAAATATCATAATTGTATAAAAAATTATAAAATTATAGTTATAATAAATTTTCTGTCTGACACGATAATTAATTGCATAAACAAATTTATTGTTCTTCTGTTTATTTTCCATGGACAAAATAATAAAGTAATATAGCCTTTTATAATAAAGTATCTACGTATAATATATCCCCCCTTGACATGTAATATACATAAAAAAATACATAATTTGAAATATACATACAAGAGTATAGTTAAAATTAAAATAAAAAACAAACCCTCTGGAACACAATGTATTCTATGTCATCCTCCACCTAATGTTAGATCGTTACGTATAAGCAAGTATAACACAACAACCACATAAGCGTAAATAAATCAATAAAAATTGTCTGCTTATCATATTCGAATTAATATATCTGTGATCGAGTGCTGCAATTCAATTGGACAAGTGTATAATGTGACCGATGATGGTATACTAACAGATATAAAATTAAAAATAACAAAAAATAGTCTACCTAGACATATGCAATGTTATGCCTTGTTTGAATGTTTATATTGGTCTACAAAAAGAACAAAAAGCATATTCGTTTTTTGTAACAATTTAAAGATATAAGAGTGTATCGATGTAATGTAAAATGTTTCAAAAAATGGAAAAAACATGTCTCATATGAAATGTAGCATCTCATTGCATCAAAGCCAAGATAGATTCAAACTATTGCAATTAAAAAGATAACGAAACTTTAAAAAAATTTATGTAATTTCGATGAAAGAGAGAGATAGAGAGAGATAGAGAAAGAAACCTACCATGGGAGTTGGACATGAACAGGTTGAGTAGCGAGGTAGTACGGCGGGAAGCCTTGGTGGTTTGTGCATGTGACAGTTCTCTGTCCTTTTCCTTCTGTTTTTCTTTTTCTCTATCCTTTTCCAATATCACCCTCCCCCTTTCCCCGTCCAGTACCCTCAAAGTACTACCCTCCCCCTTTAATCCCTGATCTTTCTTTGAACTGTGACTGTTACCGGCTACGCCTGTTTCGCCATTGGTGCTCTTCGACGTTTCCTTAGGTGTCTCTACGCTGCCTTCTGACTGAGAGTGGCTGGTCATTTCCGCTAAACTCGTCATCACTTCTTCGTACTCAATCACACCTGATTTACAGATATGTCATGGATACTGAGGGGAACAAAGATGAAAAAAATCTTTTAAATATTCTTTTTACCTGGTTTTTCGAAACCCGTGTATTTACTTTGAACGAATTGCTCTAATAACTTCTCCACCGTCATATCAACGCATTGTCGTTTGAAGTCGATATGAACCTGGCCAACTTGCTCGTGATTGGTTTGCAAAACATCAGCGTATGTATTCAGAAATTCCTTCATGTGCTTCAGATGCGTCTCTTCCACATCTTGGAACCTCTTAGTAACGAAAACGTACATTGATTAGTACGCTTCGCTAATCGCTTGCGCAGCAATATTATCTCGCAAAGCCTAACTTCTATATTTTAATCCAGAATTAGTACCCTGCAAGCTTGAGTCATTTTTGCCTCGAAGTCGTTTCGTATGACCGTGTACTTGTCCACCAGCGTCCTATAATCATCTTGTGCCTTTTTGAACTTGCCTTCCGCCTTCTCCAACTCCCTTTGACTGGCATTGTCCTTCCTTAATTTTTCTAATTCCAGGCGTTTTTGCATACACATGTCTTTCGCCTTATGTAACGTTACCGTAATGCTTTGTATACTTTGTACAACTTCTAAAGTAGACGATTCTTCTTCCTTCACCTAGATGTTGTCGGTATGTCATTTCTTTAATTAAACTATGTCAATTGAAAAATTAACGCGAATCAATTTGATTTGCATGTGCAATTAATCTTATTTATGTGTACACTTTGATAAGACCTCTGCACATTGCCGACTTGATTGTTTGATGATGAGAACCTACTGACCCAACTGTGGGCGGAGACTGATAATTTATGGAATACATATCTGATAGCATATTGTAGTACAGCAAAGTATGTAATTATGAATAAAAGATAATACCGTATTTTACTGTGTAAGACGCAATCAAATTAATGAGAAAAATATTAAAATTTTTCAATAAAAGAACACAATTAATCAACGAATTATAAAGAGAAAAATATAATTACGTACAGCCTTATGTTTCTTGTGTAGTTCGTCCGCATATTTTGACACATCTTTTATGAGTTCGGACACCCGCTGGGCCATTTGAAAGTGTAAAACGGCGAGTTTTTCGGCGGCACCTCTCAGAGCAGCCCAGACAGGTGCGAATGTCCCTTGCGTGCTATTGCTCGCCTGTTTCGCTACCTTACTAAGAAGTTTATAATTGTTTTCCTCTATGGCTGATCTTTCTCGCAAAAATTCAGCCAATTCCTTGCTGGCGATTACACCATGCTTCATGTTATGATACAACACGTCAAATCCATTATTCTTTTCGCCCTTAAATAATAAAAAAAAATAGTTTATATATATATATATATATATTTATTTTAATAATAAAATTTAATTTGTTAAATTTAAATCGCTTAAAATGATATTCACTTTAATTTAATTACTTCAAAAACTTTTTAATTGTTCAATTAGATAATATTATTTTGAGAATGAATTGAAGGAAATGTACGATAATTTGATATTGAAAATGCAGTTATATACATGTCTAAAAAATTATAAAATAAAGAAAAATTTTTAATTTTTCTTCACATCTTCTATACAAAGTTCAAAGACTTAATTCGAAAAACAAATTTCTTTTTAGATATGTACTATTTATTATAATATGGCAAAACCAAACAATAATATTTCAATTTTCAATCAAAATTGACATTTTCAAAAAAAAAATTAATTTTAGGAAGTTGAAAAAGATCATGATTTTTGTGAAACATAATGTTTAAATCAGCTTTTATCAAATATTAATAAATATTAAAAAAGATTTCGTATTTCGATTTAGATTTCGTATTTCAGATTCAAGTTTTTTAAAAATTATGATGTATATTGTTCCAAATGAGCGATAAACATTTTGCATGGAAAATATTAAAAAATAGAAAAGTGTCATTTTGTTTTCAGAACATAAAATTATATAAATAATAATAAAAAATTAAAAATTCTACGAATAAATACATTTTTAACGATTTCATTTAATTGACTTCTAAAATTACATTTTCTTATCTAACAAAGTGAATACTTTATTTTAATTAATATTTGTATACATAATTTAATTATTATTTGTATACATAATAATAATATTTGTATAAATATATAATATCCTACAACATTAGCTACTTTAATTTTAATGTGAAACTCTATAAATTTCTGATAGACACTAATAAATTAATCAATTTTCCTCAATGAAAATATCTCAATGGAAAACTCTTAATAATATTTAAGTTACTAGCGATTGAAAAATATTTTCGGTTAATTAAAGGAGGCAGATAACGAAATCTTGAAAATAATCTTGAGTTAACAAATTTTAATAAAATTTCAATTCAAAACTTAGTTGTAAAGACACATGACGACAAATAAAAAATTATGATAAATAACGATTTTGCTTGACATTTTTACTAAGAAAAAAATCGATTCCACATTTATAAGAGAATCTATAATTAAAATTCCAAATGTGGTATAAGTCACGCGTATTTTATATACACACGTAAATGGGCATGTTTTAAATTTCGAAATTGAAAAATTAATACAAATAGAGAAAAGTTAGATAGCTAAATTATCATTTCTCAGGAAAAATCCTTAAAAAAAGTTTTACAATTAGAAAACTACGACTGAAAGATATATCGGAATGGTACTTAAGACCACTTAGCTATTTAACACTTGAACTCTGATCATGCAGTAAATCCACATTGAGCAGAACCGCTTAAGTGACATTGTAATAAGCTGTTATTACATATTATTGCCCTTGTCATCCTATTGTACCGATTACTTGCGGCAGTTATACGTCTCAATTTTTGCTTTGATTTTATTGCAAAAGAATTTTTCGCAAACAGCCCGTCTGATATTTATTTATTTATGATGTAAGAATATTGTAAAGTAATTATATTATAAAAGAATCTTCCGCAAACAGCCAGCCATTGCCTGATATTTTACAACGCATTTGAAATGATCTCATATACGGGATACTCGCAGTGTCAAAAAAAGGAAGTGACAACTATCTTATCGACAACGTGCATTCAGAAAGAAAGTTGTAGATAAATATGTAACATTGGTCAAATAAATATCCTTAAAAAAAACCTAATGACGAAATATACGCAGTCAGATATTTATATATATTTTTAACACGACTGCGTTAAAAAAAAAGCAGCTTTGCAACTCTCTTTGTTTAATAAATTCTTTAATTAATTTAGGCCCGATTGCATCAACGTTACTTTGACTTTAAGCGAGGCTTAAAACTCTCTCTCTTTTTCTTTCTAAAGCCGAGAGGGATACCGAAGAAGACAGTTTTAAGCCTCGCTTAAAGTTGAAATTAATGTTGGTGCAATCGGCCTTGTATTTAAATCCAATGAGGAACTAAACAAAACCAAATGATATCAAAGAATTGCTTTTTCTGCTAAATGCAGTCTTTATGCTTTTTTGTTAACAATAAAGTAAAAGTCTATAATAATAATAATAGTAATAATAATAATAGTAAAAGTCTTT
>Ga0157364_1008225_pt1 | contig 10806 bp, 5 predicted proteins | sample AttsexASBM2_FD_111476 | JGI IMG/M metagenome (GOLD analysis project Ga0157364, IMG submission 111476) | Fungus gardens microbial communities from leaf cutter ant in Ribeirão Preto, State of São Paulo, Brazil - Atta sexdens ASBM2 | ecosystem: Host-associated > Fungi > Mycelium > Unclassified ... | reverse complement strand
TAGACCGTAGCACACACACACACACACACACACACACACACGCGCACTCACACACGCCCACACACACACACACACACACGCACACATACACACACACACACACACACACACACACACAACGCACACACGCACGCACATAATACAGAAATGTCCTCTCGAAATGTTAGATATTGTAAAATCTTGATAATCTAAATCTACTATTATAAATCCGCTAGCGATTAGATGAAATAAAGTCTGTTCTTCATGCGTAAACAATGACTACATTTACATTCATTCCATTCTTCAGAGGAATAGCTATGATTGGTCAGCTTCATAATATAGATGTTATAATCATCATATCAGTGTAACTCGAGCCATGTAAACGTAGTTATTGACGACGCGACGAAGGCATTGTCATTAAATAAAGCTAAAAACAAAAATAGGCGACAACATTCACACGTGCGAACCATAATACAAAAAAATGTTATGAGAAAACTAATGAAGTTGCTACGTCTTTGAAAATGTAATTTCAATCAATTTGCGTATAATCGCGACATACATTGTGTATTATCGCTCATACTTGTTGCGGGCAACAAAGTTAAGTTGCCTAATTGCCCAATTCGTCTTGCACGCGAAAAAAAAATTTTTCATTAAATCTATTAATAGAATCTATCACATTCTGAAAAAAAAACACTCACATGCGTACACCTCACTTCGAAGTTTAAAGTTTTATAATACGCGTACGATTGCACACCATTCGATAAATGAAATTTTAATAAATGTTCAACTTTACACAGCTCACTTCAAATAATCTCTTTGAGGGTCAAGATCAAAATCAAGGTCACTCGGAGGTCACTTGAAGTGGGCTGTGTAAAGATGAACATTTATCACTTAACTTTTTACAGAATAGCAAAATACATAACAGAAAATAAGAGCGATAGGTGCAAAAAGCGCGACAGCAACTAAAAAGCTGATTAGAAGATACCTAATAATATATATGTTAAATATCATCTATTAATTCGTGTGATATCGAATCCTTTTCTTCATTCTTATTACACATTTCATATTTTAATGTAGAATTTAATAATATTCTGTTCTAATTTCCTCTTGTCTCTTTTTGTTTTCTTCATATCATATTGTATATACTCTGATAGCAAAATGTTAGCAAATGTTTGAGGCCAAATTGGCAACAAAGTTGATTAATTTTTTACTACAAAATCATAGCCATCTGTGTCCACATTTGACTATAGATTTGTCAACAAAGCCTGCTGACAAGCTGTGTTAGCAGATTGGCAAAAATCGAGCAGAGTTTGCTCGAATCAAGTTCTACTCTCAATCTGCCATCAAGTTATCCAAAACTTTATTCGATTTCTGCTACCAATTTGCTAACAAAACATGTCTAACAAGCTTTGTCATATTTCTGACAGCAATTTGCTGACAATGTTAGATAATACAAACTCTGAGTACAATTTATTGCCTTTCTACTAATCAAAAATTGATAGCAGACTCTGCTCAAAATCTGTTTCAAGCTTTGTTATAAGGGTATTAAGTCTAAAATAAATGTCTATACATATAGTAACATCGTATTGAAATGAATTCGATTTATTCAAAACGTATGTATTGTGTTTAGATATATATTTACGGAGTATTATTCTTCACGGAAAATTATTCATTCAAGTGATGTTGAATCAAATTTCTAAATTTTTTAAATTTTTTCTATCCGTAATTCACTTAAATCAATAATTATGGATTAGTTATTTATGTTCTCAATGTGCAGAAATGAAACATACGACCAATCCAGTTAAATCCGTATTACCCAGCAAACAAGAATAGATTAAAATGGATTAAAATTTGTTTAATACGTACTTTAAATGATCCATGAAAATGGATTGAATGGATTGAAATGGATTGGATCCGAGCTGAGCACTAATTTAATATTCGAAAAAAAAAAACATTCATATTTAAGGATTACAAATTTTATTCCTAAGACATTTATAATAATTATACCTAACTACTTCAAATTGGTATTAAAAAACGCATCTTGGTGAGATTCGAATCTGGGACCTCTAGATTATGAATCTTCTACGTTACCCGCTATATCACTTTTTCAATTGTAATGTGTTATTCATTTTTTTATTTCAATCAGCTAAACTAGTAATGAAATTATATAGATATAATAAAAATATCATCATTTAACAGATATAATAAAATATAAACAATTTACATTACTATAAGACAACATTGGGTAAGTGTCAGATAATCTAACCTCGCATGACCGATGTCGCGCGCTGTGATTAGTCTAATATTCCGGGCTTGTTCGACTTAATTTGCGGGTGTTCACAACCATCGATCATTCATTTTACTTCTAATCAAAAAGAAACAAATGAACATAGCTTAATTATTTTTACGTTACAATTTTTTTGAACTTAGTTGAATTAAAATGAAAAATTTCCTATTTATAATTTTAAATAATTTAAGTAGCATTTATGATCCATTTTTAAATAAAAACTTTTTTTATTCAATTAGATTGAAAAACTGCATTTCAGAATATTAAATTGAGCAGTATTCACGTTGCACAGAAATTGCTGATATTATTTTTGAATTTGAAAAAACCGTACTTTCTATTCACAATTCTGAATTGAGTAGTATTCATGATGCACAGAAAATGCTAATATTATTTTTGGATTGAAATAGAGATATGCTCTATGCAATGAATAAAAATGCATTTAGGATTGAAAAGGCATAGACATTTACTTTATGCATTCTTATAAATGAATAAAAATGCATTCAGGATTGAAAATTCATGAATGTTAAAATGACAAGGATTCATTTTAACATTCATGAATTCGTATTTCTGAAAATCTGAATCCATTTTAATCCATTTTAATCCATTCTCGTTTGCTGAGTGATAATTTATTTTTGATATCTTACCCAATATTTAACACAATGAATTAATTCGTTTGAATTTAACGCGCGGTATTGAAGAAGATTGTCTAATTATTAAGGTCATATTACATGCATCCGTTTTTTGTTGTATGACGAATTTTTTAAGCGTGTTAATTGGCTGCAATAGAGAGGATTCTCTTTGTCTATAGCTAATTAACAAGTTTAAAAATTTGTCGTGCAACAAAAAACGAACGCCCATAAATTGGCATAACATGAGATATTCACCAACTGTTAATCACCGATCTCGGCAAAATGATATCGCTGAAAAGCACGCACCGAAGTGATATACATAAGTCGTTACTTCCCAAACAAAAACTCTAGTGATATACAGAATGTGTAATATTGCGGATCCACGGCGACAAGGTAATTTCTAGACATAACTCTGATCATGGCAGTGCAGATTATATCCGGGAGTCATTCTGTTGTCGTAAATCCATAATGTTTACTCTATGTATAGTACTAGAGCTCATTCGAGAAGAAATGATTCATATATCTGTGATTATCTTGGTGCATACTTTCCAATAAATTGGGATTGCAGAATCTACCATTTCATTTCTGAATCCATATGACTCTACTAAAGTTCACATTATTATACTTATCTAAACGTATAGGAACGGATTCAGTGTATTCAATCTCTACAAAATTCAACTTTTTCGCGAATAACGTGGTTTCGAAAATATTGATTCGTATAGATTTATCCAATCCAATCTGTTTTCGTTTGTTAGACAAATTCGAGTGCTGCTGTTGGAGAAAACTGTGAACTTAGATGATTTGATAAATATCTTTTCTCCCATTTCTATAAATTTATGTATTTTCATGCGTAGAATATATTCTGAGAAGGAAAGTCCTGTTTTTATTCTTTTGAATTTCAAAGTTTTTTGATGTCGATAAGTTAAAAAATGATAATTTAATCATAATTTATGACTATGTATAAATGTATATATTTTTAAATAAATATTGATGCATTTATTATTTAATCAAATAAAATTTAATTTTATACAAATTGGAATTTCTCTATTAAAAATAAAACGTGCATATATTTATTCCGTATGCGTTATCATATATGATATATATTGCCAATTTTTCTCGCAACGATACTAAAATCATCTCGATGTTCCATGGGTTTTTCGACACCGTGTTTCGAGCCCATTTTTATCCTCGAGTTTGATCTCTTTCTTTTTACTTGGATATGTGGATATATTTATGATTATCGATGAAAAAATAAAAGATTGTGTTGATTTAATTTTTATTAATCAATTTAACATCGTACTAGCTATTGCTTAGTTTTAATTTATACATATATGCATAAATCTTTGCATATTATACATACATAATTCTCGCTTGCAAGTGATAAATAACTAATTTTAAATCATACGATCGTAATGCACTGAATTAGAATTCTAATTTTATTAGACGCATATGTTTTCTCCATATATATTTTATATTACATATAATATGCCAAAATTGATATATTCATCTGATTTAATTTATGTTACTTGAAAGATTTGCAGCATTGTAATTCAGAAACAACAGACCCTTGAAAAATCTGCAGACCTCAAAATTCTGATGGTAATGAGACAACAATAATCGACAGAATAACATTATTGATTGGTAAAAAAAAATGTATTTATAGTATGTGTATATGTCAAAAGATAAAGCATCTCATGTCCATTTCTTAAAGCTCTATATTACTAAAATTTCTTTTATCTGACAATGGTCGGTATTCATAGTCGAGTCTTATTTCAAGACCGTCTTAAGTAATGTCTTAAGACGCTACGCAACCTTCTGACTTCTTAAGACCATACTTAAGGCTATCTTGATCTGACTATGAATACTGGCCAATGAACCAATATATCGATAGCCTTCCTATTGGCTATTTGACCATCACCTAGTCTCTAGTAATAAGCGCTTAATATTATTGGTACATGGTAAGATCAGTAAGGCCAATATCAAGGCAGATTAATGCGCTATTTTAATAATATAGAGCTTTATTGTTTCTTAGAAGTTCTCAAGTAAGGGACTGCGCACAATGAAAGGAATAGAGAACAGGGAACAGAGAATAAGAATTTCAACCAATCAGAAACTGTATATTCCACAATACATGATTTCTCTGTTCCTTATTCCTTTCATTCTGTTCAGGCCTTGGCCACAGGACAAATATGGCGGAAATACTTCACTTTATATTGCAGAAAGTATATATAAATATAATGCAACATTTGGCTCTGTATTGCAGGATATATAGGGTCACATAACCTGATTTAAGATATTATCACCGAGATATTATTAAGAGGATCCTAGCCATCTATATTACCAACTAAATCATAATTTTGTATAACAATTATTCTTTTCCTCTTTTACAGATTCGAAAATCCTTTTTCAGAATTAAAGTATACGCATTAATATGTGTGTTTATAAGGTGGAATTTATATCGAAAACGAACAAAATTTGTCTTAAAATTTCAATTCCGAAATTTTTTGTCGTTCTTGGTATAAACTCCGCTTCATTCTCCGGTAATACATACGACTTTAGGATCCCCTTAAAGATTGCCAACCCTAAGCAAATTTTCAGCCGTATAAAAAGGGTCCCAAGGGTCCGGAGATAATCGAAGAACGCTAACATTTTCGATAATTGATATAAATTTGCTAATATTAATATAAATATGCATACGTAAAGCTATAATATCTTATATTGCAGAAAAATTACAACTTTTTCTCTGCAGTTATCATCTCTATTGATCAAACTTTGATGATAACATTGAATTTTAAAGAAAAATCAAGTATTATTGAGTGCATAAATACGTCTATTAAACTAATAAATCATAAAATTAGTACAATATAATATTATCAATTTTTAACTCTTAATCACTTCAATATTCACAAGGACGCAAATTTCCATAAAGATGTTGGTCTTTAATATTTTGTCAGTGATATTATCCATGAATACGTGCTATTATCCATAACAAAAAATTTCATCATCAGACAAGACGCTATAAAAGAATTTATTAGTAACAAGAAAAATATCTATTTGTTGTGTGTCCAATTGTAATAATTCAAGTAACAAAGGATTTTCCATGAGAAGTTCTGTCATGTTTGTCTTATTCAAAATTGTCCTATTAGAATGTAATTGAGAATGGTCGGACTCTTACTTGAGGGTTTCTATCGTTTCTTAAAGCTCTATCATGAAGTAAGAGGTAGAAGACTCAACTCCGTGAAAAAAAGTGGAACTATTTCGTAAGCCGAATTAGGAGGGGATCCGTTACCGAAATAATCTACTAATTTGGACGTCATTTGCAATATCATTCTTACCTCACTTTAGGTCTGTTTTCTGTGGCTGAACTAGTGTATACTTTTGGAACTTAAAGTAAAATATATAACTTAAAGATAGATATATTTGATATTGAAAGAGAGTTCTAGAGCAATCTAGTGCAGGAACAGAAAACAGACTATTTATTTGCTCGCTTTATTATCATGATTTATTCATTTTTATCAGTACCTGCGAACCTCTGTAATTCTTAACGCAAATATCGTTATCATTATAACATCGCTGCATAACTCTTTTACTATGGTAAAAAAGCTGCGCAACAGCATTATAAGAATAACGAAAGTTGAGTTAAGAGCTAGGCCGAGCGTTGTCATAAAGAAGAATAACTTTATCATGTTTTTGCTCGTATTCCGACTGTTTTTCTCGCAATGCGGCTCAAACGAATCAATCGTAGCCGATACCGATTACCCGTAACGGAATCGCCAGCAGCTCATAGTAAAAACAAGATCTTTTTGGTTCCACCAGATACAGAGCATGATCTTCGAACCATGAATGTTCGACCGTGATGTTGATGTTGAAGTCGATGGCAACGATTGACCGGGCTTAGCGTAGTATTTTTTCTTTTTGGGGTTGTCATAGAATATCCATTTCTTATTTCCAGTCACAATCCGATGCAAAAAATCTTTTCTCTGTTGTCTTTGAATCAGCTGTTCGCAAAAATCGCCTTTCAACGTCTCTCGGTTTCAGTTCATAAGGCACCCAATTTCCTTGTTTGTGAATCATTCCCTCTCAATCGTACAGAAACGGCTTGTTGAATTACCCCCAATGATTCTGCAAACTCCTCTTGCATTTGACTCTTCTTCGAGTAATGTCTCTAATTCTTTGTCTTCGAATTTTTTTTGACTGTCCAGAGGCTTGTCTTCAACGCTGAAATCTCTATCCTTGGAACGTCGAAACCATTCCCTACATGATGTATCAGTTGGAGCACCATAAACTTCGACAAGCATTCGATGAGCTTCAGCTGTACTTTTCTTCCAATTAAAGCAGAAAATCAAAACCCAAATGCTGCTTAGTTAACACAATTCGACATTTCAAACACAGTAAAAATTAAGGTTTTTGTATGAAACTCAAAGCGATATAAACTGAATATTATTAGCAGATGTTTAACCTCTCTGAAATCGCCAAAATCAGTTGTCACTATGAATCATTCACAACAGCTAAAGCCATCTTTAGGGAAACGGACCAAATTAATTTGTACTTCCAATACAAAATTTCAGCCGCTGGACAAATCTGTCGCTCTAATTGTTTATTTTAACAACACGTGAAAATGTACTTCAAAACAAAAAAGTAATGCTCTTTTTTTGATACGGAACTCGACACTTTTAATGCGATACAAAATTGTGTTCTTTGTATCCGATCAAATGTTACATATTAATTATTAAAGCCTATTGACGGTACTTTCATATACATCAGCAATCACTTTCCTATACATCAGCAATTACTTTCGGCTATATTGAAATAGCACAAATATGATGCAAGTAGACATGGAGTGCTTTTCAATTGTAATATCCCTAGACACTTTCGTGCACGGTGACACAAGTTGCGTTCCAATGTCCGTTATCATTGACACAATACTACAAATCTGTACTACTCAGGCTGCTCATTTAACGCTCGCAAGAATAGTTTGTCCTTATTTAACATTTGATAAACGACAAGAATGAAATGATTTCACGAGTATTATGAACATTACATGGAACGCAATCTCAGTCAAAGGCTGTATAAGCTTGTGTTTTCTAGTGACAATACATATTCCTAATTGCGGTGGCTATAAGTGAAATTGGAAGACATTGGCCCGTACTTTTATTTTTTTTTTTTGTTTAATATAGGCGGAAAAAGCTATATTTAATTTAATTCTATCCGAAACGGATCTCAATCACAGTGTAACTATATACAGTAGCAACAGTAGCTGTGGGCTTCTTTGATGTCGGTGGTCATCGATCACGTGATTGTCAACCATGTTGAAGATTTTATGCTGAATTTAAGATTTACCGCTGAATTTGAACGGCATCAAGAGATGTAGCATTTCACATATAAAATATTTTTAAAATTCAGATAAATTCTATATATGATTTTATATATATTATTGTGTATATATTAATATAGATTTATTTTTTGTTTCTAATTTCAATGTATTTTTGAAATGAACCAAATGAAATCATAAAACAGTATGTGAAACATGATATTAGTAAATCAACAATTTATTGACAATTTCAGATAGCACAATGGGGACATAAAACGTCTCTAAGAGCTCTTTAATAATACCATAACATAAATTTTTAAGACGTTTTATTCCAAATTTTGGACATGTATCCAAATTTGTGCTGTTTAAAATATAGGATAGGGATAGAAAAAACGATAAAACAATTGTATTTATTTATTTATTGTATTTATTTATTTATTGCATTACGAGGGTGGTTTGATAAGTCTAGTAAATCTTTATGAGATGGTGCCACAATCCATTTAATAATATGACACCTGGAAAGTATCACTCTTCAAACCCTTCCTGGTCAAATTTCAGCCAGAATTAATGCATTATTCACGTAATCATTTAAAGCGAGTGAGAAATTTAATAGTTGCCGCTTGCATGTAGCAAAAGTATAATATAAGAGATTCCATCTATTTTATTCATCTTAATATGTATAATTATACACAATATTCTTGAGGCTTCCACGGGTTTTCTATATAAAGATTATGCGCTTCGCGGGTTTCCTCCGTCCAGATTTATTCTTGGAATACCAACGTTTCGTGAACCTTGCAGTTCACTTCATCAAGGCGAGAAGCAGCTTTATATTGAATTGTTCCTCCAGGCTGTTGCTTTTATATTACGGTATTTGTTGAAGTCGTGGGGGAAAGAAAAGAATTATGGGTGTGGGGGGGGGAGAGAGAAATTATATTTATTTAATTATTATTGAAGACCAGCCAATTTCTCCCATCTCTCACTTCACCCACAATTCTCTTCTTTCCATCCACCACTCCAAGTAGCGTAATATAAAAGCAACGGCCCGGAGGAACAACTCAGTATAAGGCTGCTCCTCGCCCTGATGAAGTGGACTGCAAGGTTTACGAAATTATACACAATATTCACTCAGCTCTTGATTGTAATTTATTGTGTCTCAATCATCGTCGCCACAGTTTTAATGCTATGACAATCCACCATATTTTTGGTTTTACAGCCAACGCATGCACAAAACAAAACTGAACTCTTCGTTTGCTCGTACTGTATGTAATTACTATATGTAATTATACTGTTTCTCAATCGTGCACAGCGTACACATTCTGTTCCAATTGAATCGTGCACAATGTTGCAGGAGCTTTGCACAAAAACAAAGGAACAAAGGAACAGAGAAAAATTTCAACCTGTCAAAAATCATGTATTGTGGCATACACAGTTTTTGATAAGTTGAAATTCTTATTCTCTATTTTCTGTTACCTGTTCCTTTTATTGTGCGAAGTCCCTTACACTTTGTGCATTTCTGTGTAGTACATCAGGAATTAAAAGGTTGCAACATTTTTTTTTGTGGTTCTCGGAATACGGCAGAATTGTCAGAAAGCGAGCTACTGTTTGCGAAACAGAGAGAGCTGTCAACGAGATGAAATACAGACTTCTATATATATTACTAGACTGCTAATTTCATAGAACAATGTGAAATGGACCCCGAAATGATAGTAATTCTGCGCATGCGTCATGAATATACCCAAAGGAACGCAGTATAGCTGTGTTTTGCATCAACTGTTACTAAACGTATAACCTTATGAAAGTGGTGTGAACTCATAGCGAAAAATATTGTTTCTTTTGGAAGAGAAAGAATTCAAGTAAAGATGTAAAGAAATATTGGAAAGACAATTGAATATTAATAAACTTTAATAAATATATTAAAGATGCGATTTTATTCAATTTCTTATAAATTAAAATAATTTTTAATAGCTGAATTATGAAAATAAGTATTTGGTGATTTTAAGGCATTTTAAGGCTCTGCACAAACCGGAAACAGAGAACAGAGAATAAGAATTTCGACTTATCAAAAACTATATTTCACAATATATGATTTCTGATAGGTTGAAATTTATATTCTCTATTCCTTTTATTGTGCGAAACCCCTAATATCATAGTATAAGTACATACAGTATGGATACTGAGCATCAGCATTTTTGATATAATGGGTCCCAGATTACATCACTCGCCGTTGTGGGTTGGAAAGGTGCTTATAAATTCGAGTTTTTATAAAGTTGATTGACAGAATGATTTTTCTAAAAAAAAAAAAGACATAATTCGGTCGTGTCATGAAAATTGTTATAACGTATATTTTTAAATCAGACTTATATAATAATATAATGTTAACGAACTCATTATATAAAAATAATATTCACATTAATAATAATATTAAACAGTAATAAGTAAATTAAAAATAATAATTGATTAAAATATTATATGAAAATTGTAATTATTAGGTGTACAAAAAAGTTCTGAGCTTTTTTTTGTAAAATTCAATCTTTATTCAAAAACAAACGAAAAAATATGGCTTGCTGCGTAACGCCAAGCTGTTCTGCAAGCTCCTTTTC
>Ga0157364_1008224_pt1 | contig 10806 bp, 4 predicted proteins | sample AttsexASBM2_FD_111476 | JGI IMG/M metagenome (GOLD analysis project Ga0157364, IMG submission 111476) | Fungus gardens microbial communities from leaf cutter ant in Ribeirão Preto, State of São Paulo, Brazil - Atta sexdens ASBM2 | ecosystem: Host-associated > Fungi > Mycelium > Unclassified ... | reverse complement strand
TATATATATATATATATATATATATATATATATATATATATATATACATGTATTTTTAATATTATGTTAGAGATTAATACTTTGACCTGCAACGGACAAATAATATAACAAATAATATAATAACGCATATGAAATCAAATGTAATTTTCATATTTTAAAATATGTGTATTCATAAATTTTTAAAAATTCATTATGAAAAGAGTTTTTTCATATTATCAAATACAAGTAATAATTAATCTACGTTATGTTTATAAAACGTAGTTTTACATCTCGAAATTCAAATGTGTTCTAATATTCATTGTGGACATTAAAGCATGTTAAATTAAAATTTACTCTAATATTCATTGCAGATTATGTACTTTTCGATAATATATTTAAATGCAATTTATGTTATAGCTGTAACTAATTATAGAAGCTTCATCGTGAAGATTGAACAGTAATTAACTTTGTGAATAAAGGTAGATGGTTCTACGTCTCTGGTCAGCCCTTTATCTTCAGCGGTCCCTAAAAAACCAGATATTTAAAAAAAAGTCGTCGACGATTGGACATTTAAGTGGAGTGGAAGTCAGGCCTAACTTCACAGGAACTTCGCTATGAGAATGGATACGCCCAAATTCAAGGATGCATCGGATTATAAAGGTTCAGCTACATATCAATAAAATTATGTTATACATATTCAAATTTCGCCACTAAAAATTTTCTTATTTTCCATTATCTAAATTATCCATTCCAAAGATTGCATTTAAATTTTATTATCATAAATTTAAATACATTATCAATAATATATTTCGATTATACAATTAAAAATGAATCATTTTTGATAAAAAGAAGTACTTTTGATATAAAAAAAACATACTATTTCAAAATACAAAAAATGTACGCCCGAGCGCAAATATTTGTTATTCTTTTCCCATATTTCTTAATGCAATTCTTAGTATCTCCTTTATATTTTATATCATAATAAAATTTTAACGTCAAGTTTTTTTTGCCAAGTTCATGAAGGCATTACGAGAAACTTTCGCAGAGATCAAGCTCATATATTCCTCGAGCATCGTCAGGAAACCAACACCCGGGCATGCCTTCGATCGATACTCAACGTAGGAAGAAATTCGTACATAATCCGCGCATATCGAGTCGTTTCGCTCAGCGATTGGCATTCAGCGCGCGTTGAGATACGTACATACAGGAACCATACGACGCATGTAACGCCGGCTACATCAATACGCCAACGTACGTAACGCGCGTTGTCACGTACGACCGCCGATTGAATACGCGGGTACTCGTACACGAATACGAGTACCGGGCGTCGCGACGCGATTGCAACGTGCGAGGAGTCGATCCATCGCGGCTGTTGGATACCGTTATACGAACATTGTCGACAGGATCTTCTATTGACTGAACAACGGCACATGATGGATTAAAACAGACAAAGTTTTATGTGCAGATCTAAATCATCATGCCGAATTCGATGATGTTGGCCGCAAGTTATCATGAATTTTGATATATCATGAAAAGGAATAGTTGCATTTTACTAGCGAATGTTATATCGACATAAAAATCGAAAAAGTTATATGTTTATTTTAACATTTGTTTTTGTAAAATTGCAAGAAAAAGTAAAAAAAGAAAAAATAAATAGATAACGCTTGTGATAAAATATGCTTTTAGAAAATCATGAATTATCATACTGAATATATAATATACAGACACCTACATAATATAATAATTTATAGAATACGATAATTTACTTAATATATAGGAGATAAAAATAAAATTCTATCGATATCTCTCTATCATTAAATATTTCATTCACATCGATTAAAAGGTTAAGAAAAACTTGTTATCCTCTATGAGAAAATGAAAGGTACAATTAACTTGTCCTTACAAGAAAATATGCATCGTTGCTCGGTTTTATCTCTTAACTCTTCGATATAAGTTATCGTTAACGTCACGCATCACACCGCAAATCACGCGTGCACGTGACGTAATTAAAATTACGCGTGGCAAATGCAATAGGTAATCCACGGACATCCGTTTATTCGCGGTCGGCCACCGCGCGGCTTATCGTTATCATGAATGTGAGCCAGTTAACATAAATGAAAGGACCTCATTAGATTTCCCCGACAATTCATTCAGATTGACCTTCGATGAGACGACCTTGGAATTTCGCATAGGAATCGATACACGAGATTGTAGTGAGGACGACCGTGTTCTACCGTAAGTGAAAGGATAACGAAATTATTTTTATCAGCGACGTGATCCTTGCAACAGTGTGATCCCGCTAACAAAGATCGAGATCGCCGCAATCAGTATTACGATTTATCAATAAAAATACTCAATACTAATAAACAATTGATCGATTCTACTTAGCGAATCGAGATCGAATGTCGAGAGGAATCCTTGGCACCGAAGGATACTAACAATAAGTTAATTGTGTCAACGAAACGTTTCTTTCAGCGAGATAATCAACGATGTAGCGAAAAAATGATTTGACATTAATGACAATTCATAATTATTTATTAAATATTTAAAATATTTATTTCTATATTTAATCTATATTTAAAAGTCTTATAATCTGTATAATTTTTGTAATTAAAATAAAATTTAATTTCAATAATCTTTGATATTTAACTTTAGATTAAAAAAGTGTGTGTAAAGAAATGTTATTTACTTTATAATATTGTCATTAACATTTTTTATTGCTCTTGCAATTTGTTTCTCATTATTAAACCAAATAATTTCATATGTATATCTAAATACTTTCTTATCAAATTTAATTAATTAAAATTGTTTACTGACAGCATTTCTACCATTAATTGTTCATATTTAATATTTATATTATGCTATTTTATCTTTTATTCTGCACATGTGCAAAAACTCGCAAAATGTTGAAGTTATTAATTCGTATTACATTTCCCATTAAAAATTCTTTTTTTAAATTTATAATCTCTCTCTTTCTCTCTCTCTCTCTCTCTCTCTCTCTCTCTCTCTCTCTCTCTCGTAAAAAAAATAACTTATCAAACTAACATGCACATGCACATACTCGCTATAAAAATTTGAAAAATAAAGCCTCGGAGATATAAAATAAATTATTATATCAGAATATTCTCAATAATATTCTGTTTAGAATATTAGAATATAACTTAATTCGCAGTATCGTAAAATTGAAATAATATCCTGCTTGGTTTCAACAATGGGTGACTTCAATTACGAATTAAACGCGAATTAATGCGAAAACTTCCGAAGGGGATGTTCTCGTACGAAAATATATATCCAATAAGTAAGTGCGCAGAGTTTACGCTAAAGATAGCACGATAACAAAGTCGGAATTAGCGGCGGCTTCTTTCTATCAATTACATGCGATATAATATACCAGGAAACGCCGAACAATTATTATTGTCTGGCCCACATACTGCTGGCTACAGCATCGTTTTCCTCATCCCGTCGTCCATTTGCCTTCATTGCATTCGCCGACGGGACGCTTTTTTTTTCTCTGCCTCTCTGTCTGTCGCGAGTCGTTCCATAAACGGAATGCACACTACAATCACGCGGCAAAAAGTTTCATGAAATTTATGCGATCGGAAAATGTAAATTACGCGCACAAAAGGTCGATCGATCGAGCAAAGCGACGTTGGCAAAAAATGTGGCCATATCGATTGATTTGTCAACGATATCGTTGATGCTGCCAAAACTATTATTAATTTTTCCTTACTTTAAAAATATAAATTATTAAGCTTATAAAAAATTAACTTTACCATTACATATCTGCAGAAGATATTCCATAAAATATTTCAAACATTATTAAACGATATTTTAGGAATGTTTTCATTAATGGGCTTCAAGTTAATTTATAGTCTACAAAAAATAAAAATTTTAATGATACACATGCTATCGATATAAGTTAATATACCATGTCGATATACCAATAAATATAACTGGTATGCGCATGATTTAAACTGGTTAAAAGTGTGATATTACAAGTAATTAATTTGTTTATCGCCAGAACGACATCGTAGATCTAGTCAAATAGCATCGTACATTGGCGTTGGTCGATCGAACGAGTGCGCGACAACAGTATTGCATTGTTGCAGATGCTAACGTAATAATTTAAAGTAGCTTGGGCAACGACTCTGTCCACAGCATATATTACTGGCTTTTACGATCGTAAAGTATTGAATACAACATACGAGTTGAGAAATTGTGTCAACATTATCTCCAAAGAAAATACTTTACAATATAATTTCCAAAATATATGAACACTTACTTCTATCATTTATTATAATATTCATATGTCAACTAATCTTTTTTCAAATTTTATTCTAGTCAAATTATTTTCAATTTCATGCGAGGACGTGATATTGTAAAACGCTTAAAAAATGTATAAGTAATAAAAATGTAATTCTCAAGAATGTGTTTGGAAGGAGGAAAATTTAGGTAGCCAGACAAACAAGGCCTCCTACTTCGCGCAGCGATTATTATTGTTGATCGTGCTGCAACTCTAAATGAATAGCCAGCCGCGATAATATGGCTCAGATTCTTATCTACGATAGTCACAGCAGCAGAACGCAATGCGCAATTCGGTACGCTTACGTCATCGAATGCAGAGGAATTCAAACGAATTCAGACATTTGCCATTCCCAGAGTGCGATCACCCTTTCCTCCCTTACCCTTGTAAATATGATTTACACAACTCGGAGCGCAAAAAAAGTCTCTTTCGGACATAATCTCGTAAATCATTTATACAGATCTTCAAAACTTCGAATTGCTGCAATTATGATAATTTATGTTATGATAATTATACAATTCACTTTGCATAATCTTATATCAAGTACATTACTGAGCGATATGTATAAATTTTGCAAGTAAATAAAATATGTTAATAAAATGCATTTATGTTAATTAAATTTCAAGAACAGAATTTCCACATCAATTAAACAGAGATTGATATGGAAATTCTTGACAATTATTGATGTCTACGGATTTTATTAGATATCATTATTCTTGAAACATAACAAAGAAAAAAATTTGTTACAAATCTAACGTTCATATTTCTAAAAAAGATAATCTATCGTTTAATATTATCTTAAGATTTGTAAATATCGCAGAATATTGAAAAAGTCATGCGAATGAACGATAGCATAATAGGCGCAATAGGTGATCGCGCTTCACATCCCGAATAAAGTTTGATCGTCACGAAGTATTTCTTCATTATCAAAGATATCATAAAGTCTGAGCCTGCGTACGCAAACGAACATCGCTATCGTTTGCGTTATTTGCCGCGACCGAGTATCGGAGTGCAAGTGCGTTGAACCAAACAGTCTGTGACGATGAATCGTCATTAGGCGGATCGGCCGGACCCAACAACTTCATTGGGAAACGAGACACTGTGGCCCAGATATCGATGCAAATGCGTTTCACGCCTCTGCCGGAACGTCGAGCCGCCGCCGCCACCGCCGTCATTCCGATGTCAATTCGACCACATCGATAGACAGCCTGCATTCGCAATGACAAGCTCGAACTTTTGAAGTCGAGTAACGAAGACACTCGTATAATTTAAATTTTAAAAATGCGTGATGTATATGATAAATATTTTATCCTATCTATGCATCCCACAATGAATGTAGCGTAAAAAATGTAAATAAAATAAATAAGAATATATAAAAAGTAAATTGCAAATAAATTTCAGAAAGAATATGAATATCAATCTTAAATCGGTAATTAAAATTTTTGTTTTATACATTCTCACTTATTTTATATATTTTTCGAATCGTTCAAGAAATGAAACAAACCAAACCTAGGCATAATAGGAAAATCAAGAATTTCACGAATAGATCAAGAGAGCCATATGTGTCGACAGTCCGCGTGTCAAGTCTCTCTATTGGAAAATTAGATCCAATCTAATGCGAAGCGGCAGTCTCACGCTCGCGTATAGCCAGACAGAAATTACGAAACCGACGATGACCGCGGATAATCTCGTAATGTTACAATAGCGCGAACGCGTAAGCACTCACGCACATGTATATGTATATATATATATATATATATTCCGCACGACCAAAGGAAGAGCATTGACCACTGTACATACACGGAAGTGATTAAACCCTTCTTTAACGGAGCATGGATTAACCCGATTAACTTATTCATCAGGGAACGACGAAGCTGATCGTATAACCATCGCCGACGAATGTTAACCGATTTGCTCGTGAGGAATCACATTTGTATGAGCCATCAATGATAATTTCATTTTTCTCACATTAATATTGTTTCTCACATTAATAAAAGTGTACAATCATAATAGTTCTTATCAAAACAGTTCTTAGTTATGATTAATATTGGACGCGGATATCTATCATCAAGATCACTCTCTTAAATTAGGAAATCGAATCTGATAATGAATTGTTCAAACAATAAATTATGATATATAAGCCGATTAAATTATGCTACTTCGCATATTTTTTATAATATCCTTGCATAGTGATGCACGCTGTTACCCCCGTTATTGCTACCGCGACAAAATCCTTCGCGAGAAAATTTGACGATGCACTTCCCCCAAATTGTCCTTAATTATTGCGACCTTTATATCTCTCTAATGCAGTACCATTGACCCTGGCTCAATATATATTTCGTCTGCCCCTTCCAAGAAGGCAATTATGCTTGAATTAGTAAATTAGCGTTGGCCTGCACTCCGCATTGTCAAAACTCGAATTGGAATCTGTACCTTCCACTCGTCTCGTTCTGTAGCTATAATGTCAGCTGTCTGCTCACTCACACATAGTTGCATGCAGTAGTAACACGTGCCATTTTTATTTCACACACGCAAATGCACACACAAGTCCTATTATTTTTATGTAACGGCTTATTTCTTATTCAACGTCTGGTCCATTCGTTACAACTGCTTTAAATTTGCATCTCTAGATTTACCAATATCAATAGAAATATTTAAAAGTAGTGTGTGTGATGAATACACCTAATATTCGAATAAATGAATAAAAAATGAATGAAAATACTCATTCGTATACATTTCTTTTTTATTCGTTAAGAAACGAATAAATATTTTTTCATTCCATTTGAATGAATATTTTTTTAATATGATTACGAATATTTTCATTTCGAATATTCACTTTTACTCTGTATTATCTGCACATAGCTTGCAAGTCTACAAGAGAAAATAGAAATCTATAAAAACAATGGCTACGATTACACGCGCTTAGTCCGCGACTCATATAATGGATGTCCTTGTTTAACCTATAGATTAAACAAAGACATTTTTATTGAGAATAAATAATATATCTCGGAATTTAATATCCGCAGACCATAATGAATGTCGCGCCCAAGATATCCTATAAAATATTTATAACATTACTGTCATATAACCGGAATTATATCGAAATATGGCGCCCTATCAATAGATAAATTTATAAATAAAAAATGTATATCTTTAAAATATTTTTCAAAATTTCTAAGTTTCCTTTATAAAGTCTGAATATTACAATGACAAAAATAAATAAAATTCATTTTTTTTTTTTACTTAAAATCATCAAAGTATCGTTTATAGTTAAGAGATAATGATTGCTTATTGAAGCTTTTTTTTCAGTTTATATTTTTTGTTTGAATGAATATGAATACTCGTCAAATATTCATAGTTTTTTTGTGAATAAATATTTTTTGAAAACTCAAAATTTTGAATGAATATGATTACATTTCTTTTATGTGAAAATTTTGAATAACAATTTGGAGCTCAATTACAAATTTTTGTATTCATCGGGCATACTATTTAAAAGTGGAAAATATATTTAGTTATAAAAAAACCAAACTTATATAATAAACTCATCAACCCGAAATTTATTTAAAAGAAGGACAGAATAATCCAAAATAATTCGAAAAGGATAAACTGCTTATCGCGTTATATTACAAAAAAATTAATTATGCCAAAAACGAATTTATAAAAACAACTCTCGCTGATTTTTTATCCTCTGGACTGCTTAATAGCTATTACATCATCCAACTTTCGGATTTTCTCCAATATTATATTTTAAAATTTTAACTGTCCTCATTCACTGCTATTTCACGCGTGCTTCTTTTCGCTCACATATTTATCAAGATGCGTGCATTATCGCGGTTTCGAAAAATCAAAATTCTATCTTATGCTGATGAGTGTCTCTTAGGTGACGCGTTTGTAACCATTTGTAAAGACATGACGACTGTCTTTGTCGTCGAGTATAAGTACATAAGAGAGTCGGCTCTCTTTTCGCCTTGTTTTCGAGTTTCTCGCTCGTGGAACCGCTGAATTATTGATGAGCCGGCGATCGACTATGCTGGGACAACACGAATTCAGATATTATTCGTCTCGCGGACGGTCAAAAGCATCGCGATGGCGATCTTAGCGTGATCGATGACCGGTTGTCTTGACCGGCGGTGTTCATCGAGGTCACCGATCTTGTTTGCAAGATAAAGAAAAACGATGCAAAAAATTGCATGAAACTGGATAGCGCGGTATTTAATCGTATTTGTACACAAAATATATTTCTTAAAGAAACAAGAGAGAAAGAGAGAGAGAGAGAGAGAGAGAGAGAGAGAGAGAGAAGTTGTAAGATATTAAAATTGTTACAAGAATGAAAAATTAATAAAACATTATCTGTAAGAATATATTAACAATATCGAGCCTTAAATATATTAACAATATTCTAGCCTTAGATAATCATACATGTATGTATATTTCTACGTACGTTTTCCTTTTCCATTTTATTAAATAAAAACGCTATTTACAATAGCCTCATGAACATACAATATTTATTCATACAATATTTATTTTATTAAAAATAAATCTAATGATTCGAGTGTCATTGTTAGTACAATTAATATTAGCAAAATTATTGAACTGCGATTGCAGATCTCACAAGAAAGCATTTAGGAGGATTACGGTTTTATTATTTGGCGATCTTATGTAATCTCTTTTCCTTGGTACGCCTTGTGTTCCTGGCATCCGCCATAGGTCCATTATAGATCTCGGCTGCTCTCCTGTTTTGATGGGGATGGAAGATGCGTGCGGGTAGAGAAGGGAAAACGAAATACCGACTTACCGGGGGCAGTTTGGTGATTCTATCCCTACTCTTGGAGAACGCCGAATCCTCGAGGGATGTCCTGCGAGTCAAAAAGAGACTAACAGAAGACAAGGGGATGAAAGAGACTCCAAAACAAGAGGGATGAAGAGAAGGAAGAACAGATGGAGAGAGAGAGAGAGAGAGGGGGGGAGAGAGAGAGAGAGAGAGGGAGAGAGGGAGAGAGAGAGATCGAGAGATCGAGGCGAAGCCGCATCGCAACGAGGGCGCACGTGTGTACCACCACGAGCCAAGCAGACACAGACGGTCGACCTTGTCTCGTGACGTCACCGGCCCGTCTAGACGGAATCCACCTCTTTGTACGTCCCCTTCCTGTCCCATTCGCGGATTAAATTTGAGAACGAAAGAGAGAGCAGAAAAGAAAAAAAAACAGCTCTCTCGCGCGGTGAACGAGCCACGGATAACCCGATCCGTCCCGTCCACTGGATTCCCGGCATTAATATCGGTTATCCAGTTAGTTTGCCACGGCTAGCGTGAATATTCACGCGGAAACACCCTCTCGAGCGTCGCAGTGATTCGGCCTGACGTTGAGTGAAGGTTGTTGTCATGTCCTGCAGGAAGACACCACGCACGAACGGCTTATTGAGGGAGGCAGGTGCTCCAACCTTAGAAAGGGAAAGTGGTTTTCTAGACGGGGGATAACTTCCTGGCGCATCGTCATTATAAAAGTTAATTTGACGTTAAATTTAAATTGGTTCTATTGGTTCTAAAATTTCGAAACTCAACATAATCGTTCATTAGTATCTATTTATTGTATATTATTTTGTTTTATTTTATTTATATTCCTCATATTTTTTTCACTCTCTACATTTATTTCTTCAAATAGTTAATACTAAAATAATTTTTTATTTTATTATAAAAAAAGAAAAAATTAATTATATTTCTAGTCGACATTTTGTTCATTAATTATGATAAAGACGTTTTATCTAAAATTTTATCACATTAGAGTAATCTGGACTAACTCAGTTTATAACTCGAAATCTTTCGGCTAATGTTAAAATAACAGGAAGAGAAATATTGTGGAAAACTCCTGTCGGTTGTGACAGGACGAGTCATTCTCTTTTTCGCAGCACAGGGAGGGTATGCTTTCGTCGAGGCTAAAGTGCCGATCGATGTACGCACTCCTCGACCACACCCGTCGATTCCCTCTTTTGGGTGCTGTACCAAACTTCTAGGAATCGATACTCATACTCATATACATGAGATTTAGCTCTCCGGACAACATTCTTCTCATGATATATATAATTATAATATATTATTATATATCTTTAAATATTCCAAAATAAATAAATAATTCCAAAATAAATAAAAAATATAAATTGCATCAAAGATATTTAGAATAATATAGAAATTAAGGAACAATTAAATTTTCTTTTTGTTTCCAAATTATCTACAATAATAAATATGTTTACTAAAGTATTAAATTATTTCGTCTCGTTATCTTTAATTCTTTCCCGAATATTATCAATGTCCTTTTCTTTCATCATTACTGTCATTTTTATTTACTAATAATTCTATGCGCTCCGACTTTAATGAACGCTGCGATCGCTCACAAACCCTGCCAATGGTTCGCTCATTGAGAGCGTTCCTCCTCCAGCGCCGGGGGTCGCGGTTAAGGTCTTGCCTGCAATGTCAGATTATTTCGGACAGGCATGTAGGTCATTGGAGAGATGCTCTCCGCTTCACTCTC
>Ga0157364_1008223_pt1 | contig 10807 bp, 8 predicted proteins | sample AttsexASBM2_FD_111476 | JGI IMG/M metagenome (GOLD analysis project Ga0157364, IMG submission 111476) | Fungus gardens microbial communities from leaf cutter ant in Ribeirão Preto, State of São Paulo, Brazil - Atta sexdens ASBM2 | ecosystem: Host-associated > Fungi > Mycelium > Unclassified ... | reverse complement strand
TTGTGTTAACCCTAATACAAGATTCCTTTCTTTAATCAACCCTAAGGTCATTGAATTGTAACAATGATATCTTTTCTGCTCACTAAATGGTCTTTTCTATTCTCCTCTCCTACACTCCACTCTTTTGCTATGTTCTGTTCTCTATTCTCCAACTTATCTTTCTATTTCTGACTACACTGGTACTATCATTCCACTCATTGTAAGCATGATCTGATAGATTGAAAACATACATAAAGTATATAGGGTAAGTGTTCTTATTATAGTACACTTGAATTTTTATATTTTGTTTTTATTTTCCTTTCCTTTTTCTTGATTTGATTTTCTTTTATTTTTACTTTTGTTTTCTTTTGGTTGATAAAGAAACATGTGATTATGATCACATAACATATTACATGATGTAACATCACAAATTTAGAAAGAAGTAGAAGGTTCTAAAAAGATAAAGTCAAAGGACATGACTATAACATGTTTATCTTGTAGTAATAGTATAGTAGACTTATAAATAATATATGGGCTTTAGAGTAGGATTATTTATTGATAGTGTAGACCATGTACTATTAGTATATATGGGATAGCAATACATTAGAAACTTCTTGTTAAGTTTTCTTGTAATTCTTGTGAAACTCTTTCATTATAAGACTATTTAGTAAGCTATTAACTATCTTGATCAGTGGTTGCTACAACAATTCAGATTTCTTAGAGCTTAAAAGCCTATTTACACTTCTGCCTAATAGTTTTAACAGTAAATGTTATAACTTAGATTCTAGTGAGAAAACAAAAGACAACTCTTGTATTGAGTAATATAAGAGAACTTGATGGAGTTCTGTTGCAAACCAGTTTATCTTATATACTACAGATTGTGGTCTATGCACATACTATAACTAACTTATCCTCAAGTTCATATGCTTTTTATAAGATCAACATACTGTAGCCATATTATATGACATCATCTACTCCAGAATCTAAAATCTTTTATAATTTTCCAAGAGTATGTTTTTTGTCTTAGCTTGGAAACTTAAGTTATAATATTTAGACATTTATATAACATGCTCCTCTGTTAAGTTGTTCTATTGCTATCTCAAACTCTATATGATGGAAAGGCAAGTAGAACTATACTACTTCAAGCTCCTATTCATATTATGAAGACTATATTTAGTGTTTTTGGTAGTTAAACTCACTACTACTTTCAATGATCTAATTTTCTGTCTCAAATATTACTACTAACTCTATAAGGCTCACCAGATTAATATTCTATCACATACTAATATAATTACATTTATCATTCATTCTGTTATGACTTTAAGCTTTGAGTTAAGCAAAAGACACACTCTTGTATTAAGTAACACAAGAGAACTCGATAGAGTTCCTAAGTATAAGATGTTTACCTTATATACAAACTACTAATGGTCTATACTACACTCCTTTAGCCCTACTCTAGTGACTATGTGTTCATCTTGAGATCAACATGTGTTAACCATGCCATATGATATCACTGTCTTTAAAACCTTTTATGTTGTTCTATTGCATCACATGAGCATGTGACTTGTGTGACCCTGAGACATGCCTATGTCAAAATAAAGAAAAGAAAAGGAAACTCAAAATAAAATAAAAGAACATAAAAGAAAAGGAAAATAAAATAAAACTAAGTCTATCATTCACAACTTTGACACATTCCAGATAATTCAAGACATCTGAGATATCCACTTTCTGACTTTGGAATAGGACTCTAACATATCTAGATATATTTCTATATCTGTAATCATTCATATATGGATCAACCTCTTGTGTTTTTCCTCCTAGTAATTCATTACCTAGACTTAGTTATTTTATATTATAGAAAATATCTCTATAAAATCTCAATAGTTATCTACTACACTACTACTGCTGTAGCCACAGTTCCAACTACAAACTCAGTATATAAGATCCAATAAATTATCTTCTTGCTAACTTTTAATTTTCTGAAATTATGACCACATGATAAGTAGTAGACACAATATATAAGTTAAGGCCAAGATTGTTATTTCAAGTCATATTATTCATCTCTAGATAAGCTTCTAAGCTTGATCTACAACCTAAGTACTTACCCAAACTCATAGATTTCCATATTCATTTTCTGAATAAGTTTCCATATTTAATCTGACTCCTTTCTGTTATGACTGATCATGGATATTCACTCAAAGTGAATTCTGCTCTACTTCCTATCCACTGTCTTGATACCACCTCATGGACAAAGTTCTCTCTATTCTACAACAAATTCCATGGAGTTCTAGACAATAACCTTTATGATGTCTGACAAATACAGAGTATATACAACCTTTGATTATTAGAACATCTCTTCTGTTACAATCAATGCCTCCTAGAGATAGTATGGATATGGGTAAAGGGTATGACGATATAATTGGCTGTGCCACATGTAGTCTCAGTCAGCGCCTCATGCAGAAGGTGCTGTTACCTTGCTTTATCCTTGCAGTCTTTTCATGTTTTCATCCTCATGTATGTCTCATTGTAGAACTATGGACTTGTATAAATAGCATAGATACATTCATGTATCCTTACGCTTTACCAATTCTATCTCCCCTTATCCTTTCTCAAGTCTTTGCCTTAGTTGCAACCTGAGCTCAAGCTTAAGGTCATTACATTTGGTAAAGCGTCAACGAGCTCACCTTGCAAGAGAGGTGTAACGAGATGAATAAAACGAGACAGCATTACCTGTTAGGAAAGCAAAACACATGTAGTGAAAACTATGGGAAGATAATACGAGTTCAAGAAGAACAAATGACATAGAAGCATTGTCAGAATGACTAGGATCTTTACAGATCAACAAAGAAGCCTCAATGAGCGAATACAAACAGACAGACACAGAGATGTCGGTAGCACAAGCAACAATGGCTGCAGCAGTCAGCGAGAATGTCCAGGCAGGATTGCCAAAGAACATGGTACCGGACCCAGGGTGGTTCGATGGCGACTGGTCTAAATTTGAAGACTGGTGGAGGGGAATCAGACTATTCCTCAAGAGCAACAGAGTCAATGGAACAAACGATAGGATCACCGCAATCCTAGCTTGCCTCAGAGGAGGTGTAGTAGGAATATATGCACAGAAGAAGCTCAATGAGCTTGATGAAGACAACAACACCCAGGATTGGGACAAATTTGTGAAGGAACTCAAGACGACATTCAGTGATAAGTCTAAAGCAGCAGATGCTGAGTGGAAGATCGAGACATTCAAACAAGGCAAAAGGAACACAGCGGACTTCATGATAGAGTTCGAAGCATTGGCCATGAAGGCAGACATGGATGAGTTACATGCTATCTTTTTGTTGAAGAAGAACATGCGACATGATATCATCAAGACAATACTGGGATACCCACCCATAGCAATGCCCGAGACACTCAAAGAGTGGAAAGTGGCAATCACATCAGTAGGACAAGGATATGAGTCTACGGAAGGATGACAGGACTACAAGACGGCCACAGGAACAACATATGGAGGAAGGGGACAACCAATGGACATTGGAAAGTCCAACGACAACTTCAAGGACAGGAAGCTGAAATACTTCAATTGTAACAAATACGGACATATGGCGAAGGAATACCGAGCAGAGAAGAAGGAACGGGAGACACGAACCTGTTTCAAATGTGACAAGAAAGGGCATATTGCCAAAGACTGCAGAGGAAAGCAGATAATGAAGAAGAGAAAGGTTCAGGAAGAATCAGACGATGAAGACAACAAGAAGGAAGAGCAGGGTTTTGGCGAAGATCTCGAGTAGGCACAGTATGAGAGATCTTCCATGTAAATTCCCAGAATAAATATGTTATTCTGAATTGCCGAGCTAGCGAGGGAAAAAGGGAATTAAACATGCAAGCAGAAGTCAAGATGAAGAACAGCAAGAATTTGAAAGTAAAAGCACTAGTAGATTCTGGGTGCACCCACACAGGAATCAATGAACAGCTGGTCAAAGAGAAGAGAATTCAAACCAAGAAGATCGATTTCTCTTTCGAAGTATTCAATGCAGACGGAACAAAGAACGGAGAGGTGACCAAGGTGGCGTTTCTAGAGGTTGAAATCAACGGACACAAGGAAACATTAGAAGTAGCAGTAATGGATTTGGACGGAACAGACATGTTCTTAGGGCATGACTGGTTGGTCAAACACAATCCAGAAGTCAACTAGAAGAACAGAACCACCAAGTTTATGAGATGTCCAGGGAATTGTACAATGACATACAAGGATATACAGTTCAACTCCAGAAGAACTAAGGAAATAGAAACAAAGGACAATCAAAAACAGGACAATGGTGAAATCAGAAAGGAACCAGACAAGATGAATCTGGAGAATCTACCAGAATACATTTGACTATTCACTCATCTGTTCAACAAGAAGAAATTCAAGAAATTACCAGAAAAACGTGAATGGGACCACAAAATTAACCTAACGGAAGAAGCACCAAGGGAACTAAATGCCAAGGCCTACACAATGACAATAAAAAAGGAAGAAGCATTAAATCAATGGCTAGACGAACAACTCAAAGTGGGACTCATTGTAGAGTCAAAGTCAAGATATGCGGCTCCTTGCTTTTACATTCCAAAGAAGGACGGTTCACTACGATTGGTTCAAGATTACAGAAAGTTAAACCAGGTCACTATAAAAGACAAAATGCCACTACCTCTAATTGGAGAAGTAATCGACAAACTTAAAGAGGCGAAATACTTCAACAAGCTAGATCTGATCTGGGGATACAACAACATACGAATCAAGGAAGGAGACGAATGGAAAGCCGCTTTCCTCACAAATAAAGGGCTATTCAAACCCCAAGTGATGTACTTTGGACTATGCAACTCACCAGGGACCTTTCAAAGAATGATGAACAGCATTTTCTGGGAATTACTTCATGAAGGGGTGTTGGCAAACTACATGGACAACTTCATTATACCAGCAAGGATGATGGAAGAATTGGAAGAACAAACAATCCGATTTTTGAAGATAGCAGAGAAACACAATCTGTGTTTTAAATGGTCAAAATGTGACTTCAATATGGAAGAAATCTCTATCCTAGAGGTAGTAGTTGGCAAGGGACAAGTCAAGATGGAACAAGAAAAGATCAAGGCAGTCAAGGAATGGAAAACGCCAACAAAAATCAAAGACGTTGAAAGCTTCCTTGGATTTGCGAACTTCTATCAAAGGTTCATCCACAACTTCAGCCACACAGTGAAACCCTTGAACAAATTGAAAGGAAAAAAAGAGTGGAAATGGGAAAAGGAACATCAAGAGGCATTTGAAGAACTTAAAGAGAAGATCACGAGTCAACCAGTCCTCTCTTTACCAAGAAGGGAGGGAAAATTCAGGGCAGAAACGGACACTTCAGGACATACTATAGGAGGAGTGTTATCTCAAGAACAGGATGGAAAGTGGAGACCAATAGATTTCCTCTCGAGAACAATGCAAGCTGCGGAACAAAACTACGAGATCTACGACAAAGAGTTACTAGCAATAGTAGAAGCACTCGCAAAGTGGAAACAGTATCTGTTGGATGCAGCAGAACCCTTTGAAGTCTGGATGGATCACAAAAACCTCAAATATTTCAGGGAGCCACACAAGCTAAATGAACGACAAGCTCGATGGTATTTGAAGTTACAAGACTATGACTTCATGCTAAAACACATATCAGGGAAGACGAACACAAAAGCAGATATCCTATCACAAAAAGATCAGGTCAACACGAAAGACAATAACAAGGATGTGCAACTACTGAAGAACAAAATGTGGACAAGGAAGACAACAGCCAAGATCACGATGTTGGGACAAAAGATAGTAACTGAGGAAGAAGATATAATCAAGAGAATTTGAAAGAACAATACAAGAGAGAAGGAAGTTGTTCAAGCACTGGAAAAAAATGATAGGCTAACATGGGAAGAAGACAGAGTGGCATACATGGAGGGAAGAGTATATGTACTGAATAACAAGGGACTTAGGGAAGAAATTCTTAGGGAACATCACAACCCAGTGGATATTGGACATCCAGGACAAAACAGGATGATGGAACTACTCAAAAGGACGTACTGGTGGCCAGGACTAAAGAAGGATGTCAAGAAATATGTACAAGGATATTTCAAATGTCAACAGAACAAGATTCAACACCAAAAGAAGGCAGGAGAACTTCATCCATTGGAAATACCTCAAGAACCATAGCAAGAAATCAGCATAGACATTATCGGACCATTACCAAAGTCAAATGGGATGGATGTGATAGTAGTCATTGTCGATTGGTTCACAAAAATGGTTTGGTTAAAGGCAACTACAATGAATGTTTCATCAGAAGGAATAGCAAAGATCTATAGGGATGACATATGGAAACTACATGGAATTCCTAGGAAGATTCTAAGTGATAGGGGGCCACAATTTGCATTGAAATTCATGGAAGAATTTACAAAGGCACTGGGGACAAAGAGACAACTATTGACGGCATACCATCCACAAACAGATGGACAAACGGAAAGAATCAATCAGGAGATAGGAACGTTTCTGCGACACTATGTGAACTACCAACAAGATGATTGGACAAATTGGTTGGCAGCAGCAGAATTCCAGTACAATGACAAGAAGCATGCTGCGACAGGAAAAACTCCATTCGAATTGAATTTTGGAAGACATCCCTGGAAAGACAACCTCATGGTGAAAACAGACATTCCACAAGTAGAAGATTTCTTTAGTGGACTACAAAGAAGCTGGGAACAGGCAACTAAAGCAATGGAAGAAGCACAGAAAAACATGAAGAAGCAGTTTGACAAGAAAAGAAGAAATCCTCAAGGACTGAAGGTTGGAGACCATGTGTGGTTGGAGAACAAGAATATCCACTTGAACCGACCCTCAAAGAAGCTGGATAATAAAAGATATGGACCGTTCAAAATCTCGAAGGACATTGGATCGGGAGCATTTGAACTAGAGCTTCTAGAAGGATGAATGATTCACAATGTTTTCAATGAGGACCTTCTGACATGATGTGTGGAACCAAAGTATCAAGGACAACGCATGGATTCAGCACCTCCACTGGTAATTATTAATGAAGAAGAAGAATACAAAGTGGAAGAAGTACGGAAGCACAGAACATGAGAATGGGGAACACAATACCTGGTATATTGGAAGGGTTATGGGGATGAACATGATCAATGGATAGCGGAATCAGGGTTACTGCATGCAAAACAGGCGATAGAAGACTATTGGATGAGGTATTCGAGTTGAAACCTATAAAGAGAGGGAGTAAAATCCCATTTCGACAGCACAAGAAATCACTCGAATTCTTAAAGCTTCACACAACTCCAACAATGTCTTTTCCCACCAACAACAACAACACTTTTGTTACGGCACCCACCTCCCCCAACCCTTATATTTCAAGAAAGCTAAACAATATGGACCAGGCTCAAGTTATAAAAAGAGAAAGAGAAGATTGGATGAGGGTATACCACAAAACGTTAAAGGGGATTGAAGCAATGATTGATGTGCAAAGGATGTTAAAGGATATGAAGAAAATAGCGGAAGAAACAAGTATGACAGTGGAAGAAATAGAAGGGACAATTTTGGCAGCCAGTATCAACAATAGAACCATGAACGCCACAAACATCACACAAATAGTGGAGGATCTTCAATATTTGGTTCAAAGCAATATGGACGAAAGAGCATTGCAGGTACAAAAGATGCTAGCCAACGAATTGGACTACTATAAAGAAAGAGGCAATGACTATGTGGAAGCCAACATCAGGGAGATTCAGGAGTTATATATGGCAGAAGAAAAGAAAGAAGATAAAGGAACAATAGAAAATGAAGAGATCATACTAGTCCGACCATATGAAGTTTCATCGACAACATCATCTTCCACCACAAGCTTCATAACAGACGAAGTCAAAAATCTCGCCAAGTACATGAAATTCGTAAAGACTCCATCACAGACCAGGATATTTCGACCACCACCATACTATCAATTCCTCAAATCCAGAGGAGAGCAAGATCCAGAATTTTGGAAAGAAGTAGCAACGGCGTTTGTGGACAAGAAAAGGAACACTGATACAGCAAGAAACAGGTGTCAAATACCAATGTATCAAGGAGGTCCACCACACGAACCATACTTCATAGCCATTGACAACAAGGATCAAATAATCATAGGCCCTAACAAAAAGATAGTGGCTACACATGTGGTAGGAGAACTGGAGGTCTTGGTTTGATTCATGGGGACATGAATCCTGAAATGGGGGTATTGTTATGATCGATGCCTCCTGGAGATAGCATGGACATGGGTAAAGGGTATGACGATATGATTGGCTGTGCCACATGTAGTCTCAGTCAGTGCCTCATGCAAAAGGTGCTGTTACCTTGCTTTATCCTTGCAGTCTCTTCATGTTTTCATCCTCATGTATATCTTATTGTAGAACTATGGACTTGTATAAATAGCATAGATACATTCATGTATCCTTACGCTTTACCAATTCTATCTCCCCTTATCCTTTCTCAAGTCTTTGCCTTAGTTGCAATCTGAGCTCAAGCTTAAGGTCATTACATCTTCTTATATTTAAGAATAATAGTTACTATATATAATATAATTTCTTAGTCTAATAATTAACTTGGATTAGGATTAAGTACTACACTCATTCTCTATTAAATTCTCCAACTTATACTTCTTAAAATTATGACTATATGATGAAGTTAAGCTAAGTACAATATCTTACAGTTAAAGCCAAGATTGTTATCTGCATAGCACTTTACTTTCAACTCACTTCTATACTCACTTCTATTGAATCTTACAATCAATCAATCTTTTGTGCTATATTTGTAGATTTACCCAATGAATATATATGTCACAAACCTTATTCAGCTTGTATCTCTACAACAAGTGGACTAATTTTCACAAACTAAGTTGCACTAGAAAGCTCCAAATGAAGGCTATCTGCACATATGTAGGATATACAAAAGTGACAACAAACAACTGAGATATCAAGTCATCAGTAACTGTAAAATCTTTGTTTATTAATATCTCATGAACAACTGGATGGATTTGCACAATCAAACTTGTATTGGAAAGTGCTCATTAAACCATTTTCAATTATATATGATATATCTTATAACAATAAGTATTGATAAAAATACAAGCATATTAATGTAGTGACATAACCAGTTACCTTCTAAAATTAGCCTGACAGCTGTTATAACAGATGACAGCTCCTATTAGGTACAGGTTTTGATCATATGATAGAAATAGCTTGTACACAGACCATCACTATTTTGTATATATACTTTTGTGTCTAAGAATTAATTAGACTTAACAATATTAATTTACATCAATATTTATCCTTTATTATCTGTATTGATATTAATCATTATTGTTATCATTATTAAACTTCTGAATCACTTCTAAATCTCTGAGAGTGTATCCAAGTGTTACAACTCAAAGACCTCAGAGTTAGTCAATGAAAAGAACCTTATATTGGGTTAACACAAGAGAACTTGATAGAGAACTCTGTACAGGATTGTCTACCTTATATACAAATACCTAATGGTCTGTGCAAGCTATTTCTAGCCTACCCTAAACAACCATGTGTATCACATGTTATATGATATTATTCTTCCATGTGTCATATGACCTATGACTGTGTCATCTGATGTGACCTGCTGTGTGACAGCATGATCTTGTTACTCTAACCCTAACCCTAGTTCTAAAAATAGAATAAAAGAAAATAAATCAAAAAGAAAATAAAAATGAGAAAAGAAAATAGGAAAATGTTAAGTTTACTTCCTTCATTCTTGATACTAAGGTTTAGATAATACAAATAAGTAAGTAGTTTATTTTGTAATAACCTCAATATAAGAAGACTGTTTCTAGTCTCACTCAAAACTTTGTTTTTCTCTATACTTTGTTCTACTAGGCCTTTTTATTTCTTTTATTTATATCTAATAGTTCTTAATTACTATGGTATTATTTCAACCTTAAATAAGTACTAATCTCATACCTTGGAATATACAGTAAATATATATAGAGTAGTAGATATCTTCAGAAACCTCATTTTGTTCTCTTAGGAATTTTTAGAAATTAGTCATGTTTCTAGTATAGATTTGTAATAAAACTTGGAAATTTCTAGAACTTTGGAGCATTCTCTGTACTTTTGTTCAAGTTATTCTAATATTTAAGATTAATTTACCATTTAATTTTGGAGATAACCAAAATTATGATTATATCTTTCTCAACTCATATAACTTTTATATATACTAAGCTTTAGAAGAGTTTGGCTTAAAACTATATAGCAAAGTGATTTGAGAAAAAGTTTTAGATAGTGTTAGGTATAGGCTTATTTTCTATTACTAGATGAATAAACTTTAAACAACACTTCCATATCTAGTTTTTCCTTATCAATATAGAAGTAAATACTATTAATACTCTGGAGATAACTGTATACTTTCAAGATAGCTAAATTATAGATAATTATCTGGACAAGTTTTAAAGCTTGTTAAAGAGGCATGACTATTGGATAAAGAGTATTGTTAGAAAATTTCATTTTTTATTTTTATTTCTTATTTCTCATTTTTGTCACTTTCTCCTTTTAGGAACTTACTCACAGAAGCATGCTTATATTATATATGCTGGCAGAATATTATGCTATGCCAATACTTACAGTAAAAAACTATATAGCACTACTTTCTACATTCTCAATTATAAAAAAGCTCAATAAGTGGTTGTACCTCAGTTATTTATACCACTTTTTTTTTTTTTTTTTTAATTCACCAATTTATTCACAGTTACCATTACGCAATCAAAGGTAGCAATTT
>Ga0157364_1008221_pt1 | contig 10807 bp, 7 predicted proteins | sample AttsexASBM2_FD_111476 | JGI IMG/M metagenome (GOLD analysis project Ga0157364, IMG submission 111476) | Fungus gardens microbial communities from leaf cutter ant in Ribeirão Preto, State of São Paulo, Brazil - Atta sexdens ASBM2 | ecosystem: Host-associated > Fungi > Mycelium > Unclassified ... | reverse complement strand
TAATATAAAAATAATATAACTTTTATATTTATTAAAAGCATATTTATTTCGTATAAAAACGCTTTTCAAATAATCGAAGTAACGCAAAATACTTGAAACAAAATGAGGCACGTACTCGTTCGAGCACGTGGTCTCACGGATTGGGTGACATGCTCACTTGTCCTAAATCCGTTTGTATTGTATTAATATTATTTTTTTTTTTTAATTTTTCTAATTTTATTTATTTTATTTATTTATTCTTTTCTCCAAATCTCCAATCGTATCACCTTGTGAGATGAGGCAAATAGAGCGTATTCTTAATTCAAATCTATGTATGCTCTAATCATAGATTTATAAGAAAAGAACAGAATTACTCCGCGATTATTTCTTTCTCTTTCTATCAAGTCTTCAGCTTTTCTCGTATGAATGATCCGTTTATTTTATAAGTCTGTCTCTAATGCGACATCTAGTCACCATATTGGTTTCCGGTGACGCGAATGTATTGGAACATGTTGATGCGTGCAAGGCAAACAAACCTAGTGTTTCTGTTCTCTTCTATCCTCTTTTAGCATATGCGCAGAAAGAAAAAAAGTTATTGAATAGGACAGAAATATATATTTTCTGCCTCTCAGAGTGGCTACCAATCACAAGGTGATTCCAGGATGGAACCAATTACAAGCGTTCTGCACCAATTGCAGTTGGAACGTTGGTGTGGAACGTTTATGATTAGTTTTGCTCTTATTCTGCATTATGCTATTCCGTTGCATGGATAGCTACCTCAGTCTTGTTCACACTTTCCATTCATTGCTTAGATAAACCGTTCTCCCTCTAGTAATATAAACTCTATGATATACTTACTGTGCAGTATATAGCCATTTTGCATTTATGTAAGATAAATAATTCAGTTTATTGGCAATTTATACAGCAGGTATAAAAGCCATTTTACATACAATTTACAATCGCAGCCTTTAAGATATATCCACACAAACTTGCATAATTGCATAAATTTATACATAAAGAAAATTATCTAATCACATTTCTCTTATAAAGTCGCACGTAAAATGTGATTGGATAATTTTCTTATATGCATACGTTTATGCGGCTATGCAAATTTGTGTGGATATATCCTTAGTCCGGATCTATAATAGATATTTTAAACCTTAAGTCGTAAGGAATTGACTGACCAACTACAGTTGAATGCAAGGAGAATAATTGATTGTGATTCGTCCATTCCTTAAGCTTAAAAATTAAGGCTTAAGGCTTAAAAATCTATTGTAGATCCGAAGTTGCATATGAATCATTTTAGTATTACGTGGCGCTATCTGACGAGAACATAAATCACTGATGCTTAAATAATGCCAGACACCCCGAGATATAACGATAGATACTAGAAGATATTACAAATATCAACAAGATCTGCAATTGATAAATTTCGCTTAAATTAATTTATTTTCGATGTTGTTAAAATTTTAATTTTAATATTTCGTAAATAAATATTATATAATTACAGATGCATCACCGTTACATGATAATTTGCAATTCTCGATGTATCAAAATTCAAAATAGCTCGCAATAATTATTTAGCGTCGAAATAATATATTTTTGTAAATGCCAGAAACAGTCAAAGTAATTCTTTCATTAGTCATAATTATTTGTTAGAAAAATGAAATTTTCTGATATCGTAGTGAGATTTTGTGCAATCGAAAGTGACTAGGGTCGCACTGTTACGTTGGTATCATTCTTACGTTGGCATCATTGTTACGTTGGTATTATTGGCAAACTTGACGAAGCAACGAATGACGCCATAATCGCCACATTCTTTATTCTCCGACTGGCGACTATCGGCACGCTTACGAAGTATTTCGGATAGGCTGCAGAGTATATTGCTTGCTATTTGTCATCCAGTTTTTAAATACTGACGCAAAAATGTCGTATAAAGGACCACAAAAAGTTCAGAAGGTGATGGTGCAACCCATCAACTTGATATTTCGCTATTTACAAAATCGCTCACGCGTGCAAGTCTGGTTGTTTGAGAACGTTAACCTGCGGATCGAGGGACACATTGTCGGCTTCGACGAGTACATGAACCTGGTATTGGACGATGCCGAGGAGTATCATCAGAAGACGAAAAACAGGAAGCCGCTGGGTCGTATTATGCTGAAAGGCGATAATATAACTTTGATACAAAACACCAATCCCACTGCGAACTAAGGAGGAACATAACCTCGACTCGGCGTCGATTTTTGGCGGGCGCCGGGTAAGGCCGGCTCCGAATTCGGGATCTCTTTTTGGACTACGAGAGAAACTCTCAGGGAGATTATTAATATTGCAATAACTCTTTAGGCGTTCGAAAAGAAATGTATCGCGTGATAGATGAATATATCAACGGAGAATTTGTATTTGTTACCTGGATATTAGTAGCCACAAGTTTTGATTATGTGTGTCTTAACGAATGCGAGATATGATTAAATCTTATTGTGAGAAAAGGATCATTCGGTGTTTTATATGAATGCACACTCTAATTTATCTTATGTATACAGATATCTAGTTTTAGTTTAATTATATGTAATATTGTGTGCTGTTAAGAATATAAATATGTCAATCTGTTCATCGTAAAGTAGAATTTTTGTGACTCATTTGCTCATCAATGTAATATATGAAAAGATAAACAAGATGATTAAAAATGTATATTAACAATTATTAAAATAGTTTCGTATTCTAAAACATTTTTTTTACTTTTACCTATAATATTTATAAATATTGATCTCAAAAATGATTTATATAAAAAAGTACAGAAAGATAATGTAATGACATATATCTATAAAAATAATATTTAAGCGTCTATCTATGCTTATCAAATAATGTAATTTAATAAAAACTATCATTTAAAAATTATCATAAAATGTGTTTTACAAGACAGTATATAAAAAATGAGAGTAATACTTATATCATTTATTACTCTTATTAGGAATAATTTTTTAAACTATATTATGTGTAATGATATTATTAAATTCTTGAAAAAGTTTTTAATGAAAAATTCCTGGGTTCGTTAATTATTGAGATTTATTTACCAATTTCGAAAATTATTTTTCATTTATCTCAAAAATTATAAATTCATTTCAATATTTATACTACTATAATTATGAATATTGTAACTATAAATAAAGGTAATAAAATTAAATCAAGTTCAATATTTTTTTAGTAATTTTATTATTTTAGTATTTTATATTTTGATACTATTTTAGTGATTTTATTTTTAAGAGACGGGTCAATCAAATTTAATCAGTCAATTTTTTTATTTAATTTTAAGTAATATATTTAGTGGGAGAAGTTTTAAATTATAAAATTATTCTTTATTTTTTCTATTCTTATTCTTGTGTTTCAGGCGGGAAAGCTGCTTGCTCATCTTTTATCGAGAAATGTTTCGCTTTTATCGGTGAGAATGCCATGGATACAGTGAAAACAACGGCATTTTGCAATCTTCCAAAAGACGCTTTAGTAAAATTGATATCGTCGGATTATCTCGGTTTAGAAGAAGAAGATGTATGGCGAGCGGTTCTAAATTGGGCCAAATATCAGGTTCACTTTTTTAAGACTACTTTATCTTTTTTGAAGTACTCCGAATTTATTTATTAGAAGCAAACTTTCTCTGCGAATTATTAATTTTATTAAACATTTTTAGGCAGGAGTTACGCAGCCCACACAGCACTGGACTGAAGAAGAGCGCATGAGAGTGTGCCAGCACCTGTCTGGTGTAATAAATCACGTACGGTTGCTGTTGATTGACAGTCAGGTGTTCGCAGAGGAGGTAGAGCCAACCGGTGCAGTGCCGATAGAGATGTCGTTGGAGAGGTACGAATTTTTCAATCCCGATCGATCGAGCGGCTCGAAATTTCTAAGGTACGATCTAACGGGGCGGCACTCACCGTTTGGCGGTATCGCCTTCGATCTCGACGTTTCGCTTTAGGTATAGGTATGCAGCTCTGCCGAACAAGTACTCGGAGGTTTGCTCTGACAAACGACTACAGCCACGAGTGAGCCCGTTTCTCTTCCCGGGCTCGCAGATTCTCTCCAGAGACAAGGTCGGTTTCCAGCGGGTTTTGAATCAGTGGTACGGCGTATCGAAACAGGGCTGGCGGTTAGTTTATCGGTAGGTTTTAAGAATATACTGAGTAGAAAATATTTTAAAAGTGATCAAGATCAGATAACATGATTTATAATAATATTATAAATTTATTTCTATCTCTTGAACATTTCACTCAAGAAATTATCAAGCGATAATTTTGCGCTTGATAATTTTCTTTTCAGTGCTCTGTATATAGCTTGCATCAATTTTGAACATTGATTACATAATTGTAGAAATTATACTGAAAATGTTGATGCTTATGACGAAGTATATGAAATTTGTAAAATAAAATATATTCTATTATATGCAGACAGTATAATAATATAGAGCATCTTCTAATTAAATATTGGAGGAGGAAATTTGTTTCTCACTCTGCTCTTTAATAAATTACATACATATATTAAAATACATACGATATTAATTGCACGGGTCAGGGAAGATGTGAAGTTTTGGAAAACAGACAATTTTGGAAAATAGATTGAGAAGAAATTTTGCTCCTTTAATTTATATAAGCAATTGATAGATGTTCTACAAAAAAAATAGTACAGTATTTGTCATTAATAACATGCATTGCTTTCAGAGCATCTACTCATGGCTACTCAGCAGCGTCTTTTCATCGACACTGTGATAACGTTTGCCCGACGTATGTAATAGTACTGGTAAGTACAAAATTTTCATCCAAATTTTTTTATAGTAGTAGCAAAGTGCGTTTTATTATATCTCAGGGAGTACGTGGTGAGATATGCGGAGGATTCAGTGATGTTCCATGGGGTAAAACTAACTCAAAAGCGCAGTACATCGCTTCGGAAAAGAGTTTCCTTTTCACGTTGACAAATAATCAAGATGTACCTCCGACAAAATTCGACATCGTGAAGAAATCATTTGCTATCTGCTATCATCCGGAGTAAGAATCATCGTGATTTTTCAAAAGATTATCGCTATCGAATTCTTAAAGTTAATTTGATTTAATATAATTTATTTTACAGCATAGGGCCGATCTTTGGTGCCGGAGCTGATTTGCTTATAGCAAGCAACTGCAATGTCAACAAGGAAAGCTATAGCAATCTCCCGCATAGTTACGACGGAGACCACGCATCTAATCAATTGCTTATGGGAGATTATCATTTCTCGGTAATTGATTATGAGGTTTTCACCCCAAGTCATCCTGCTCCGAAATCCAATCATTAAATGAGTTGCTGCGATAAACTCATTTGCATATACATCGCTTTTGTAATAAATATTTGCATTATGTGATTTATTCTCTGTTTGTGGAAATTATTTCATATTTTACGTCGAAAAATAATTATATCGATAATTCATCACAAATCGTATTTTTATGTAATTATACATATTCAAGCAGCGGCGTAAGCAAAGACTGATTACTTTTTATCTTTGTATCTTCATAATTATATTTTACTTATATCAGATATATAACCTACCTTCTCAGTACTTCCGATGATACTCATTCGATTTCGGCATTTGATTGTCGAGAAATCGTAGATATAACAATTCTATAATTCTGTGCTTATATGAGAAATATTCGATAGAAGAAAGTACAAATATATAACTTTTGCGAACTTTTGCGACTATACGTAAGAGAGGATTTGTATTCGTCAAATAGAACATTGCAAAAAACACATCATACACGTGAATATAAGTAAAAACGTATTCGTGAAATCGTTTGAATATTCCTAGCACACGTACTATTTGAATATTCATATTGTAGTTACGATTAAATACGACCATCTGTCGTATTTAATCTGTCTAGATTATCACGTTAAATAGTTATATTTATAAATTTAGTTTAGACAACCGTATATTCTCGAGGATTTTTGCTGTGAATTATTGCGTATAGACATCAGAATGTGAGATTCGATTCTTTATATTGATTTTAGGAAACAAAATTGTAATACGATATTTCAACAAAGTAATGCTACATACTTTTTATGAAATTAGACAGTATTAGAAAATTTTTATCATTTTTTTTATTCAATACCTCTAACATGTGTTTGAAAAATACTTCTGTATGTTATAATAATCAAATCATTTTTTATTACGCTTGACAATTGTTTATTTAGGAGAAAAAAATATATATATATAAATATTTTAAGTGTTCGTAAATTTCACAAAAAAAAACGTGTATTGCTTAAATTAAAGGAATGGATACGTGTTTTATATAAACGGATTATATTATATCTGACAAAGTGATAAAAAAATAATATTTTTATTATATAATACCTACAGTGTAATACAAATAAGTACTTACTGGCCCCGGTCCCGTTCCCACAAAATATGCTGATCATTTATTTACAGATTATCCTCACTGTCTAACGATGTATACGAGATGTTTTACATTTATTATAGATACGTTTGATTAAAATATTGAAATAAATACAATAAGCATTCGGAATAAAACGATTTCTTATAACTGCTGGTACATTACTGGCCTTTATTGACTATATATTCGATCTACAAGAAGTGCCTAATGAGAGACGCATGTTAACAGTGATTAACGATAACTAAGCAAAATTAACAGTAATTAACGATAACTAAGTAATTCGTTAAAATTATGTGTGTATATATATATATATATATATCTTACAATTATACAACACAATATTACAATATTATCGAAATATATAATGTGTGTTTGGAATGGCGATTAAACAAATGTGAAAAAGAATGATAATACATATTTAAATATGTATTATAAAAATATGAATTTTATATACACGAATTCATATATATAATATCTCCTAATCCATGTGCAATTCACAAGACATAAAATTCTAGAATATCTATTTAGAAGAACACATTATATTATACAGCACTATCATTTATAATAAGATAAAATTTTATTTTTATAATGATTCAAGTAAAATTACGTAAAAAATTTTAATATCAAATTTTGTGTGTTCCAATTGTACATTTTATAATAAAATTAAAATCGCTTTTTCTTTTTCTTAAGAGAACACACTGTTAAAAATGTTCTTAAATTTTATTAACTTTTAAGTTACACAATTTGAATTTAATTTCATGACATTACATTAAATTTAATGTATTTATAACTAAAAAGTATATTTGTATATATGTACACAAATATACTTTTAATTAAAAGTAATGATTTGACTGAAAATTAAGTTGCAGTAGTTACTTAAATGAAATGAACGTGTACATTAAATTTCATAAATTTAATGTTCACGTTTATTTCATTTAAGTGCACTACTGCAACTTAATTTTCAGTTAAATCATTCATTATTTTTAATTTCGTTCATAATGAGCTTCATTTATATGTAAAGGAAGCTCGTGTTTACATTTCTAACAGTACATATCATTTTCTTACTTCAAAAGTGACACAACTCAACAAATGTAATTTCCGAATTATTATTATGAATGAATTAAGTAAAATTTATCTATCAATTATCAAAAAATGAACTTGCTTAATTTTATAAATCATCACAATTGAAAAAAGTGGTAAAAAAAGTCGTAACTAAAAAAGTGATTTTTTTAAGCATTGTGAAAATGAAAATAACATTTCATCATGTTAATGAATATATTCTTTCTGCCGATATCTATTATTTGATTAATCAATAATTTTCTATTAAGTAGAAAAATAGTTTTTCTTTTTTTTTTTTTCTAAGAAACTAAGGATCATCATAAAATGATGTAAATTGTATAACTACGGTATAAATGAGCATCCGATGCTAAAAACGTCATATCGATTATATAAAATGCTCATTGATCCAGCGGCCTTATACAGCTTATGTCATTTTGTGTATGATAGCCCTTAATCTTTTAAGTTGTGTTACTTTCAGAGTAATAATTATTGTATGTTATCGATCTTTAATTTCCAACTTTTCGAACAACTTAATAATTACATATTATTAATTATGTTTTTATCCAGATAAAAGCTAATTAAATATACATTTAATTTTTGGTATTACAATTCGATATAAAACTTCAACTTTTAGTCTTATAAACAACTACGCACAATCTCATTGTATAATTGTCATTAATTTTTCTTCGATGAAAATCTCAAAGTATCAATCGCTTGACACGTAGTCGGAGCTACACGAATCGAACGATTCTTCGTCTACCGGATTATGTGTGTCCTTCGTGAGGCCTGCCTTAAATTCCAGAAAGGAACTACTGGTCGTGAACGGGTCTACAAATCGCACCGTAACTCCGCCTTAAAAGCGAAGCTGTGTTCGGCGGTTACGTTACCGAACAAAACGACGGCGAAAATCGTTCGTGACAGTTGTGAGAATCCAGAACCGAAACGCAGAGAAAAAAACGTCTCCCCGAAATTCTCGACATTCGTGATGACTCTTCGCGAATTCATTTACGAAAGATAGGTCCTTGAGGAATTCTTAAGTATGAGTATCACTATCATAAATAAAGGAATAGCACGTGCCGTTCAAACTTAAAATTGAAGTCAAGATTTTAAGCTAAAACTATAAAATTTTTATACATGCATAATGTTTTACAAAAAGGAAATATACTAAAAAAATTACAAAGACAATAAACCACATGTCTTAAGAAAAAAATTAAAATTCATTCAAGATATATTTTTAATGATATCAACAATATTTCCATCTTTTAAATTTTCAATTGATTTTCATAAGAATTGAAATTATATAAGTTTTTTGAATATATATGTCTTGTATGTATGTACTTGTAATCTGTTAAAGTCAAGTGGCTATTTCGTTATCTTTAAAAAAAAGAAGGTTAATAAATGAAAAAAGAAAACTACACTATTAATTTCTTTAAATTTCGTCCCATGGAAACTTTCTCCCTATCAAATGTATGTACCACGAGAGGACGAGATATTCACGGAGAATGCCGTCGTACCGGAAACAACATCGGCGCTGGCGTTTGTAAGATAAAACGGCTACCGACGTCTTATACCTGTACATTGATGCGTACACGTGTGTGTCGTGATGTGTTCATCGGACGACGCTCGCGTCCTCCGTCGTTCATCTTCGTCTCGCGTGATTACCGCGAATGAGCGAGCGAACGATGCTGGCTCGCGCGCTCGTTAATTAAAACGGCGGAATCTCGTTAAAGGCGATTGGTTGTTGCACAAGCAAGCATCGATCGGCAGCTCGCCTGCTTCGGAATTGAGACGTCGGCCGTCGCAATTTTTTTTTCTTTCCTCTACACTCGCTCATGCGAATAGAGCACGCGTGCTCTCGCGCGTTCAGACTCGTGCAAAGCAAGGAGGCTCGCGAGATTTCGGTTGTATGCGAGAATGAGAAGGTAATTAGGGGATGCTGTGAAACAACGCCATTCACGCGGCCATTCAACACGTGCGTATTTCATTGTCAGATTGTTGCATCGCTCTTTTGTGCCAGTTACATGCTCCCCATCTAAAAGTAACATAACATTATGTTATAATTTCGCATTCAACAATATAACTGTTATATAATGTATTATATTACATTTATAGTGTTGAGTGCGAAATTATAACATAGATTTTATCTTACTTTTCGTTAGTGTCGACTGAGTCGCGAGTGTTTGTACTATAGGCACAGAGATAAAATTCCTATTTTTGTTTTCGCGGTTATATAAATATAGTTATATATTGGAATTTTACGTGCTATCCTTGTAGAATAGATTTTCTAGAATTAAGAGCGTGAAAAATCTATTTACGGAATTTTCCAGTATTTTAGAGAATGAAGAGCTTTCATATTGAGAATATAATAAAATATAGAATAAAATAAAATATACATATGTATAATATATAAAATAAAATATGAAATACAGAAAATTACAATATTATATTTACAATTGATATTATATGTACATTTTTTTATTTAAAACTGGATTTTGCAAACGTAGCATGCAAACAGCTGCACGAAGCGCCCTTTTTAGATTTATTTATATTTATTCGTCTGCATTGTTTATTTGTAATAAGACTTAGAAATATTGTATTTGAAAATATTGCTGTGTATACGTGATCAATTTCCTAATTTTTTATAATATTACTAACATAGACGAAAATCCCATTAAACGTCATTAAAGTTCGCTACATGTTTATGGCCAACGTCGCGAAAAACCATGACAATATTATGGCCATTATATCTAATACTAATGACTAATGCCGCCATCAGTGCTCATTATTGTTACATCTTACTTCGCTTTTCTATCTTTATCACTTTTGTTATCCTAATACTTCACGTTTATGTAACCCCGTGACCATGCATAGAGTGAAAAGTGAGCTATTTTAAATTTGTACCTTTCGAATTTAACATATGTGCAAGATCTAACATTTCTATCACACACAATACAATTTCATGAAAATACGCATACACACACACATACCCATGTAAACGTACACGTATATTAATATATATATATATATATATATATAACATTTTATATATATATATATTGTGTATTATGTGTCCTGCGTTACATATGCTTCCAGGGATATAAAAATAATTCTAAATCGATTAGACGGCTATATAATTCTTGCATCAATTTATTTGGTACGCTATATTATTAAAAAAACAAAATAATAGTAATATCCATACGAAATTTTTGTACGAAAAAAGTATATTTATTAATGTTTTTCAATAACATAAATATACATTTTTGTACCATTTAAAATAAGAAATTAAGGAATAGAAATTATATAAGTTGACATTACAAATTATAATTTTATTTTACAATTATATATATATATATATATATATATAT
>Ga0157364_1008220_pt1 | contig 10807 bp, 10 predicted proteins | sample AttsexASBM2_FD_111476 | JGI IMG/M metagenome (GOLD analysis project Ga0157364, IMG submission 111476) | Fungus gardens microbial communities from leaf cutter ant in Ribeirão Preto, State of São Paulo, Brazil - Atta sexdens ASBM2 | ecosystem: Host-associated > Fungi > Mycelium > Unclassified ... | reverse complement strand
TATATTTATAATAAAGAATAAACTTGGCGTGTACAGGTCACATTAAAACGTAATATTTCCAATATGTTTTTATATTAAATTATTTGTAATACGAATTAAAAAAGGTTATATCTTTCACAGATACATACAATGGAAGAAAATTTAATTTAAAGTTTGTCGATATCAAAACTCCAAATAATTAGTAGTAGCATCGCGAACTTAGCAGCGGTGAATATATATGCAGGAAAGGCGTTAAGCGATCTTTTATATATTTTTATACAATTGATGTTGCGACTACATCGCTTGATCATTATAATGCTGTATACTAACTTTTTTAGCTTGTTTTATTGCTTGTTTTTTCTTGATCCTCTGAAGTTCAGCCAAAATCGCAGCAGTATCATCTTCATCAGGATCTGATTCTTCATTACTATCAGAATGTGATTCTTCATCCTCAAATGGATCAACTGCATCGAAGCTGGCGGCAGGAACTTGATCTAACTTTTGTCTTTTTGTATTGAATACAGTTGATTTCCTGAATGGTTGAATGGCACGACAGCTTGATCTTTTACCCTTGTCAATCCACTCTCTTTCTTCCAATTCCTTTCTGAAGTCTCGATTTCGCAATTCCTCAATTGTTCCTTGACCATGTTCTCTGTAGAGAAATAATAAAATTAGTATTAAGAGAAATTCATCATGAACAATTTTTTTTCTTGAAAATCTTATATTTCTTAGTGTATTTGATACAATATTTTATCATGTTTCTTGTTAGATTATCATAAATATACAATAACAAAATTTACTACGAAAAATAATTAATTCTTGAAAAATTTGTGATTATCAAGTGGATCTTAGAGCCTGATATAAATGAAAGGTACAAACAATATTAACTTTTTAATCAATGATATAAATACCTTAACAATTAGCTTATAATACTGTTATACTAAATTCATGATTTTTTTTATTATTATGCAAATGTTTTATATATATATATGTATATATATATATATATATATATATATATATATATGTGTGTGTGTGTGTGTGTGTGTGTATGTAATTCCTTAAGTTTTATCTTGAATGACATAAAACAAAAAACTAGAATGATTATTCTACAATGCTCTTTGTTTTCTCTTTCTTGTTTTTTGCTATTTTTTACATCTTGTCTTTTTGCTTCTTATTTGATTTTTTTGTTTTATGTTGCTAGAGAGGCAACATAAAGTTAATGAACTTTGAAAGAAACAGGAAACATGTAGCAAGAAATACAATTGTCACTGAAACAGTTGTAAAAGGAGAAAAAGCAAGAAACAAAAAGCAAGAAACAGAAAACAAAGAGTATATTGTAGAATAACCATTTACATCTTGTCTTTTTCTTCTTATCCGGTTTTTTTGTTTTATGTCACCGAAGTTAAAAGGTAACAAACTTCGGAGGAAACATTTAACAAGAAATGCAATTATTGATAAAACGGTCGCAAAGGGGAAAAAAACAAAAAAATAAAAAACAAAGAGCATTGTAGAATAGGCTTAAGCCATCTAAAACAACTTTTGGTTATCATAACTTCAAAAGAATCTTTGTCATGAATAAATCGAGAGCAAGAATGCCGTTTCTAGGTTTTTATAATATCCAAAAATTAATGCGTAATCATCATGAATTAAGATAAATCGATGGCAATTTCCAGGATCGATCGAATTTGATTCGCTGCTTACCTGTACTTGAGTTTCATGTGCGATGGCAAATCTCTACTACTGTATTGCATTGATATCGCGCTTAGGTCTTTCTCGTCTCGTCCTTGTTCTCCTGTCGGTTCGAAGATTGATTTTGCAGCCGTTGTCATGTTTTTGTAAAAATCACTTCAACGATGAACGAATCACAAAATAATTGGATCGGATGCGACTGGCAATAACAAATCTATACAAACCTATATTGATCACAGGACAGGACGCGACTGAAAAATTGTGACGACTTACGAATACGCTTGATCACAGAACATATATAATGAGAAGTGCAAGCTGCGTGTCAAACGAAGGAAGCAAGTTTGATCGCTGCGCCCTTAGTAGTTAAACTTGATACTAGTCAAAATTTACTGCCAGTGCTGAAAATGTATAGTATACATATCGTAAACTGTAGATTTTCTGCACTAATAGATGAATTTTGGGATACAGCCTAAATAGCATGTAAGGTTTTTCAAAATTTGCATCCGCAAAGTTCAAATTTGATATACTTTATTCAATTAGTGATACTTTATGCTAAATGAAACAACTTTTTCCTATTGCGAAATTACATCTGATAATAGTTTTTAGATGCGTTCGACATAGCAAATTGGAGGCATCCGTTTGCTCTTTTATCTCGAAAATCATTTTGGCAACTCTACATATCATGTACATTCGGTATTAAGGCCGCAGCACAGACCTTCGCATAACGCATAGTGCATAAATCAACTAATCAGAATTTTTCCTTTTCTTTTATTCCAAAAGAGGATTTCAATTGGTTGATTTCCTTATGCACTATGCATTATGTGTTATGCAAAAATCTGTGCCACGGCCATTAACTTTTCTAGAGCCAATCGAATTGCTCGATTCCGGAGTCAAAGACCGAAAGCTAATGCAGATTTTCGCGCCTAAATTAAATTATAGGTTATATCATAACTTGTAATCCTACATTTCTGACGTATTTAACTGATTCGTTAACACATAATGTATATTTATCTCTTTTAATATTTCTATTTTACAAATAGTGTATTTGAACTGTTAAAACCGCAGCACAGACTCATGCATAACGCACAGTATTTAAGAGAATCAACCAATCAAAGCTCATCTTTTCCGTTAACTATATCATGCACAACTCCATTTTTGTGCAATGACAAATTTACTAACAGCCCCGAGTATATGCGGGCATCTCTTAGAACATATCTGATGGTTCTCGTCACATCTAGGCTGCGTTTGGAAACATCACTCATTGGTGTGTTTGAATGAAATAAAATTAATATATAATAATAAAATTAAATAAATAAAATTAAATAAATAAAATAAAATAATATTAATACAATATAATAAAATATAATATAATATAACTTTTATATAGAAAAGTAGGCTCATGTAAATGCAATAAATTAAAATGTCAAGGCTTTTTAAAAAACCGAGTAAATGTAGTTAACTAATAAAATTCATCTTTTGTTACATATATATAATTTATATCGTATAACGCTATAAATTTCAAATTCATTTCGACTTACAAAGTCTTCATCAGTGATAATAAAGAAAACGTATTTATGTAACCCTATCCAATGTCAATCAACTCCAAGTGCTCTCTGAGTTAATTTGAAGCACGCAATGCGAACAAACTTGAGGTGAAGCAAACGGAGCGTGCTCTTAATTGATCTATGGAGTATGCACGCGACGCTAACATCTAGTCGCCATATTGGTTCCGGTGATGCGAACGTATTGGAGCGTGCGACGCGAACAAATCTCTCAGAAGGTGGTACGATTAGGGCATGTTATCACTCATGCGTAATGGTTGAAAACGTGCTGTATCGAAAAAAGTATTTCAGATTCATTTTGTATAAAAACGCATTTAATAAATGCGTTTTTGATATAAATAGAATGAAGATTATTGCTGATTATTGCGCAAAAGTTTCAATCTCCAGACTCCTGCGTAATAATCTTTTGCGCAGCTTCTTGCAAAATGATAAATTATGAGAGGTTATGTTTTGATATATTACTTAACATATTACTATCCTAACATATAATGCTTAAAATTTATATTTATTAAACAGTGTAAACTATAAGATTCTACTATTAATATATCTCGTACATTAAATTCAATTATAATAAAATTATAGTAAACATATCATTGCGCATGCTCTGACGCTGCTATGTAAAGGCACCTTTATGCTATAGGATCTCTGCCGCGTTGAGATCGCATTGCCGCGCATGTGCAGGAAAGCATCTCTGTCTCGTGGATGTTCGTACTATTTATAGGTTAGTTTATAGTATTTGTATCATAATACGAGTAGAATTTATACGGCCACGAAGATGAGTGATACAGAAGGAAGTGAGAATTTATACGATAGCGATCAGGAAATCACCAAAGATCATGCGAAACTTATTAAGTCTGTGACGCAGCTTGATAAGAGACAAAGGTAACGATGAGGTTATGATTAGAATGTTTAAAATTTTAATACTGCGGATTTAAGAAATTTGGTTTTTGTATGTTTTAATATTCTTTTTATTTATATTTGTCCTCTTTAACAGAGTCAAAAAAGCGGAACGTAGTGAGCCTAGTTTAGAAGTATCGGAATATCATCTTGTGAAAAGCGGAGTAACAAACAAAGATACGATACATGTGAAAGATCTGATCAAGTCATTGGAGCAAAAAGGGGATCAAAGCAATCTCACTAAGAAACTTCGATACATTCAACAAAAAAACAAAGTTCTTTCTAAGCCATTGGAGAAACCAGCAGCTGAAAGGGTATATAATCTTATTAAGATAAAATTAATTATTTCTTTTCATCATTATTATTAAAAAATGAGGCTCAAGGCTTAATAGATTAAAAAACAATGAGAGTAAAAAAAACAAAACCAAAATAGTTTTATACTTAATTAATATATTTTCATTTAATTGTAACAATGATTCTATTTAATCCATTAATTTACTATTTCAATCCTAATAATTATCTCTTTTCACATTTAAAGTTATGAATTAATCAATTAGTGTAATCTTTTTCAATATTATTTATTTTCATCTTATTTTTTTTATAATTTTAAGTTCTGATAACGAAATTTATTTAATCTTGAAATAAAAGGAACTTAAGAATCTAATCTTACAGATAAAAAGGACAGTTGGTTATGAGAAGGTTAAAAAGGAATTGCAAAAATGGGACAGTGTAGTAACCAGGAACAGGACAGCAGAACAGCTGTCCTTTCCATTGAAACATTTAGCACCAATAAAAGATTCTCGTACTTCGAAAATTCCTGAATTTCTAAGAGGATTCAGTACGAAGTCTGATTTAATGAAGAAGTTTGAGGAACTAGATCCAGCATTACTGTATCCTACTGACAAAGAAGAAGAGAAAGGCAATAAATACAAAATGACACTGGAAGAGATAATCTTGAGGAGAAAAGAAGCTGCTAGACTCAGGGCACAACAGGTACAGAGAGAAATATTATTCAGTTATAATATTAAGTGATATACTCTAAAAAGTATGACTAAAAAAAGTAAGAATCAGATTTAACTAAAATTTAACGAATTGCTTTTAATTTCTTTGCACTTTCAGTCGTATAAAGAGGCGAAAGCACATCGTCAGGGTAAAATAAAGAGCAAGAAGTTCCATCGCATTCAGCGGAAGGATAAAATCAAGCAACAATTAAAGGATTTCGAAAAATTGAAAGATAGTAATCCAGAGGAAGCCTTGATAAAATTGGCACAATTAGACAAAACTCGTGCTGAAGAGAGAATATCATTAAGGCATAAAAACACGGGCCAGTGGGCTAGGAATAAACAGATTAAAGCCAAGTATAATAAGGAAGTGAGTATTATTTTGATTTAAAATCTGAACAAAATTATTTATTTTTGATAGAAATTATTTTAATAAAAATATATACTTAAATATATCTTTTTAAAAATAATTAAATATTATAGACATTTAAATGTTAATAAAAATGTCTCATTAAGAACAAGAAAATATACGAATTCTTTTTTGTTAGACACGACAAATACTTACTGAACAATTGGCCATTAGTAAAGAATTGACACAAAAAGTTAGGAGAACAGACAGTGATGAATCTGAGGAAGACGAAGAAAATGTAGAAGATGTGGAAGATAAAGAATATGAAGAAGATAAAGAAGATGAGATAAATGAAGATAAGGAAAGCAATATAAAAACTGAGTTCGAAATTGAAAATTTTATTAAGCTTTGTCGGAAATTCTACGATAAAAAACAGCAGACGAAAGGAAAAAAAAATGAAACTTCGGATGAAATCATGCTGGAAAAGGAAAAAGAAACATGTTACATTGAAAAGAGTAGTACTTTACGAGTAAGTATAAGTGATATGAAAAATAAACTTTGCAACGATGAGGAAAATAGTATTTTGCAAGCAAATACAAAAAGTGATACAAAGAGTAAATCACATGGTAATGAAAAAAACAGATCCTTGCAAGAAAATAATACAAAAAGCAAATTATATGACAATGAAAAAAGTGGTACTTTAAATGCAAGTACCAGTGATGCAAAAAACGAATCCTCCAGCAATGAGAAAAGCAGCACTTCATTAGAAAAAATAAACGATATAAAAGATAGCAATCATAAAAAAGAAAAGAACAAAAAAAATTGCAAAAATAATGAAACTAAATCGCAAGATAAAAATAAAGCAACGGATTTCAAGGAATTAAAAGAGGCATCACCAAAGCGTAAATTGAATCTGAAAAGGCAAAAAGTGAAGAAGAAATTGAAGACAAATGACAAGACGACAAAGAATGAAGAGAAGGAGAATGAAGACTATTCGCCAAGTCTAGAATTTGAAGATCCCAAACGAAAACCTATATTGGATTCTCCATTGGAAGAAACCACTTCTATGGAAAATGTACATGAGAAAAGCAATTTGACAAGTTTAAAGAAAATAGCAAATACGGTACAGGAACCGGCTGGCACTAGTAACGAAATGGAAATAGATCCAAAAAAATACGTCAATATAAAGCCTAAACACTTGAAGACGCAACTGCCAGATGTGACTACAGCTGGAGATGATGATAGCGAACAGGAAGAGGAAACGCATAGAATAATGAGCGAGGCATTTGCGGACGACAACGTTGTTGAAGAATTTAGGAAAGAAAAGGAAGAGGAGGTATGTAATAATAAGATTTTTAAATAAAAATTGTATTTCTCTTTTTTATGTATATATAGTTGTACGTATATAATTTATGTATACACTCATAAATTATTTCTCATATTGCATTCTGAAAAAATCAGTTCCCTTAAAATTGAAAAATAGATGTGCATAATAAATATTGAATGAGACATTGTATTTTATTTTTTACATAAAAACTGTTATAATAATCTAATATACTCAAAATGATTTTCTAGATGAAAAAGTCGCAGCCGCAGAATATTGATTTGAGTCTACCTGGATGGGGAAGCTGGGGTGGACCGAATATCAAGAAGAGTAAAGCGGCTCGTAAGAAAAGCCGATTTATACTGAATGTTCCCAAACAAATGCCACGTAAACCTGAAAATCAGGGTGACGTCATAATATTCGAACATGAAAACGAGAAATTGAAGAAACACCTCGTCAAAGAGTTACCTTATCCATTTACCAGAGTTAAGGACTTTGAAGCGACCATCAGAGCTCCCATCAGTAGGACCTTCGTTCCAATGAACGCTCATGTGCGACTTATTCAACCGGCAGTAAAGACCAAACTTGGTCAAGTGATTGAGCCGATGGATGAGAATGAATTGGTGAAAGAGCAACCAATGGTGAAGAAACCATTAAAGCGAATCAAGATGAAGAATGATAAAAAGAAGAATACTGTAAAGAATAATAACAAAAAGAGACGTAAATAGAACAAAATATAAAATAAATTCTATATTTTATGATCATTTTGTATCATTTTGTATATATAATACAAAATTATTTTAGTTATTGATTAATAAACTGCTAATAAAATTCAATGTTTAGTGTTTTGTTTAGTGTTTTGTATTGCTCAAGTTATGTAAGAAAATTAATAAGCATCCATTATTTCCATTTAAAAAATGTATTAATTGCGTTTATCAATAACTTTGGAAGAAGAATTCGCATAATATCTTAAAAAAATTATAAATTTATGAAAATTTATATTTATGAAAAACTTAACTTTTTTCAGATTTTATAAGTTTTTTTAGAAATTGTAGAATGAAAATTTTTAAAGTCAAAATATTTCAGATTTTACGTACATGATGTATTTATTCTAGAAAAAATATAGGCTTTTAGCACTTCTAAAAAATATTTTGATTCATGTAAAAAAAATTTGAGAAATTTTTCAAAAAATTATATAATACAGAAACTGAAAATTTCTGAAATTTATATAAAAATTATATGAGAAATTCTAAGGAAAATTTTTATTAAGCGAATTGTTTTAATTTGTATAAGAAATCTGGAAAATATTCTAAAAAGTTGCAAGATTATTAAGATTCTAAAAAAAATTCTGAAATTTATATAAAAATCCGCAAATTTTTAAAAAATTATATGAAGAATTTTTAGAAAAATTTTCATTAGGGAATGAAATGTTTCAATTTATATGAAAAAAATTTATAAAACTTTTTTAAAAGATTATAAAATTATTCAGACATTCTAAAAATTTCTGAAATTTATATAAAAATCTGGAAAAATCTGGAAAAATATTCTTAAAAATTAAAAGATTAAAAAATTAAAAGATACGGAGATTTTAAAAAAAAATTCTGAAATTATATAAAAATCCGAAAATTTTTGAAAAATTATATGACATTTTTAGAAAAATTTTCATTAGAGAAGAATTATTTCATTTTGTATGAAATAATCTGAAAAAATTTTCTAAAAGTTATAAAATCATACAGAAATTCTAAAGTTTATGTACAAATTCTGAAAAATTATATGAAGAATTCTAAAAAAAATATTTACTCTGACATTTATAATCAGAATTTCGTTTTCGAAGCGATTCGTCGCGCTGCGGCGCGCGCGCACGCGCCAGCGCCGCCTATCGGCGACCGGCGGCGAATGTAGTTCTGTCAGGCGCCGCGCGCAGCGCCACGCTGCAGAAGCGCGCGAACCGTGCAGCGCGGCGGTTGGCTGACGGTGGCGGCGATGACGACGGCGGAGGCGGTGGGCAGCGGTGGTGGTGGCGGCGGCGCAGCATGCCTGGCAGCACCGGCGACCATCCGTCCGTCAATCAGTCAATCGGTGTGTCTCTGGCGGGGCCAGTGTGTCAGTCAGTCTACAAGCGCGCGTTACCGGGAGTAGTGCTTTGGAGTCTTAACGCTCCGTGTAAATTCACAAAAATTTCAGTCGATTGACGCAAGATTAGAGATACGAGAACCGCGACGAAGATAGAAGAGGAAAGAAGGAGAGAGACGTGAATCATATAATTGCGTGCCGCTTTGCAATTTTTGGGCGAAGACGAGACCGCGAGACGAGATCGACGACAGCGAGAGGATGGCGGACACCAAGGACGATTGCGCCGACAACGTACAATTTTTCGAGGGTGTCGAGAAGCTTCTCGAGCTCTGGTTCATCAGCTCCAAAGGTCTCAAGCAGCATCAAGGTGATCTCCGGCAGATACCGCGGTAAGTACGCCGCCCGCCGGCGTCTCGCTGTTGCCTCCGACACGACCTCCTCCTCCGCCTGCTCCTCCACCCCGCGAGAACGATGACAGTCGACGCCGGCCAGGCCAGGACGGACGATGACGAGCCGCGCCGGCGTCGACCGTTGGGAGTCATAAGCTACTGATGGTTCACGTCGTCCCGGTCGATTTTCTACGCGCGTATACACGTTTTCGTTATTTTCCAAAAATAAACTCTAAATTCAAGCACCTGCGAGAATCGCCAGATGTGATAAGATTGATAAGATTGATTCGAATTTTTTAAAAAGTAATGCTTCGTAACAGGCGAATAATAAAAGCCTATAAAAGTTTATATATGGCTACAGTCAAAGTCGCTACAAATGCTTTGAAGCATTTGATGGACCAATTAGAAGAAAGAATTTTACAAACTAACCAATTAAAAAACACTTCTAAGCGTTTGTAACATCGCGTTGACAGTATCCTATGTATCAAGGAAATAAACTTTTGTAAATCTTATTTGCTTTCGAAAATCCTGTCCGTAGTTACGTTTCTTAATATTGGAACTATAAAGAATGTAGAAGCAAGACATACAAAAGTAATCTGTTAACTCGAAAAGAAGAATGGAGATAAAAAGAAACTTTCTCTGAAAATTAGTGTTGACATGTGAAAATCTTAAAATGACTTAATACATCTTTTTCTACATTTCTTAAGAATTTAGATATTTTTTCACTTTTATTGCTATTACGTCAGTCTGGAATAATTTAGGCGCTTATTTCGAAGCACATCCGCAAATATGAAAATCTATGACCTCTGTTACAGGGCACGCTTAATCGGATTTAATAACATTCGTATGAAATTGTCCAATCATAGCTGTTTCTCCGAAGAATGGAATGACTGCGATTGGTCAATTTTCACAACTACGGATGTTATTAAACCCGATTAAGGGTCTCATGTAAATGTAATCTCGACTTCTTATGTTGATATCGGAATTATCAAACTATTGACATCGATAAGTTTCTCGGAGGGTATTTTTTTTTACGTGTGATACATATGATGATTTATTCATATTTAAGTCGGTAAACGACAAGAATAAGTTAAATAATAATGATAAGTGATGTATCACGTTACGAAACGGAATACCCTCTTTCAATTCATTAACATCTTTAGAGAAAGACACAATGATAACTGTACAAATTTTATGTAGAAGTAATGCATAAAGTTGAATAAACTGTTTAATAGTTACAATTATACAAGCTTTGTATATAAAATTATATATAATAATACGTAGTTTAATGTACATAGTTTTATAATTGCAGCTACAAACATTTTATATACAGAATTAATATGCATAGGTGAATAAATTGTTTTATAGTTGTAGCTATATAAGTTTTATATACGTGGAAGTAATGTGCGGTTAAATAAACTGTTTTATATTGCAATTATACGAGATATATGTAAAAGTCATATATATATATATATATATATATATATATATATATATATTTGAATATACTGTTATGGTTTTAATAAAATATTTATTTAACT
>Ga0157364_1008219_pt1 | contig 10808 bp, 11 predicted proteins | sample AttsexASBM2_FD_111476 | JGI IMG/M metagenome (GOLD analysis project Ga0157364, IMG submission 111476) | Fungus gardens microbial communities from leaf cutter ant in Ribeirão Preto, State of São Paulo, Brazil - Atta sexdens ASBM2 | ecosystem: Host-associated > Fungi > Mycelium > Unclassified ... | reverse complement strand
CAGTTGAAGACTATTGGACAAGGTATTCAAGTCGAAACCTATAAAGAGGGGGGGTAAAATTCCATTTCAATAGCCCAAGAAATCACTCGAATTCTTAAATCAACACACAAATCCAACAAATATCTTTTCCCACCAACAACAACAACACTTTTATCATGGCACCTACTTCCCCCAACCCATACATCTCACAAAAACTCAATAACATGGACCAAGCACAAGTGATGAAGAGAGAACAAGAGGACTGGTCAAGGTTTTTTCAAGTGTGTTAACAGTAAATTACTTTTACTAGATTATCTGCAATAGCATGGAAGACAGAACAAAAAGAAGACTTAGTCAATCAAGTGATAGGGGAAGGCTGAAAGTGAGTACTATGCAGATAAGATGACCTTGGCTTCAATAAATAATGTTGTGCTTAGTCTATGTATTGTGTGGTCATAATTTTTGAATAAAGGAAAGTTTGGATAGAAGAGCATGAGTGTGGTATAGTTCAAATTAATTATTAGACTAAGGAATTGTACATAGTAACTATTATCCTTAAATACTGGAAAAGGTGTTCTAATAATAATAATAATATACTACACATACTCATTTGTCAAATACAAAAGTGTTATTGACCAGAGCTTCATGAGATTTGATGTGGAATGGAGAGGCTCTTGTCTGCAGAGTGATGGGTGATTGGAATGGAGTATGATCTATTCTGAAAGAGAGTAGATGTGTTCAGATAATTTTGTCATTGGTTAGTATGTAACAAAGTATTTAGATATGAAAGAACACTCTTGGAGCAAAGAGAGTTAATATAAGTTACTAGATAATGTCTAGCAGCCACTTTAGTATTAGTTACATTGTTGTGGACCACTTGGTTTAGAGACCACTCAGTCTTATTTAAGCAGTCTCAGAATTCAATCCTATGACTAAGGCTACTGCTAAAGAACAATCTAAGTACAGAATAGATAGTAAGTAAGTGGACTTGTTTAGAATACACTGAGAAATCTACTGCTCTTCTAGCCAAGCTTAGAAAATTATTAATGAGAATAATATGTTCAATGTTTATACTAGTGGCCTTAGAGACTCCTAGTACTATGACAAATAGCTCAGCATTAGGAGCAGTTGTTCTATCAGCTGGGGTCTTTGAAGATAATACCTAGTAGTCTAGTCTCCAGAAATATATAGCAGAGATTGCTTGTATATTTGTGTAAGATATAGCACTTGTATTAATGATAACAATGAGAGTAGAGGAAGAGGAAGAGGTCCAAGATAAGAGCAGTATAGAGACTCAAAATGGGCTGTGTAATTGTTGAGGCTTAAATAATTGCAGGGATGGAAAGAAATGTGATCAGAAAAGCTATCTAGTAGCCTCATTATCAAAAGGATTAAAGTATTCAGTAAGATTGAGTAGTGATGCTTTGTTATCCAAGGAGGAGCCCTTTAAATAAGCATACTGGATATCATCTAAGAGAGCAAGTAATCATGGGTGAGAGCTAGTGCTATTTAAGTTTCTAGTACTAAGTAAGACCATCAGTACATGTTATAAAGGAAGAGTAGCAGTTCTGAGACAAGACTGCTTAATCAGTTTCTTGAGATGAAAATGAATTGGAATAAGACTTACCAAAGCCTCAATTCTACTAGTAGGTAAGATGTAAAATGTACCTAAGATTCAAAGAGAAGCCTTACATTACATAGCTACTAAAGGCAACACTTGTGCCTTAGTAGGTGCTCTAGCAAATAACCAGAGCTGAAAACTATAAGTAGCAATAGGAAAAACACAAGAGTAATACAGAAGCTGTTTTGAAAGTACTAGTGGGCCTCTTGTAGAGTTTCCAAGCATGCCTATTGCTTTAATAGTAAACAGTGCTTTGGTAGAGTAGTAACAAACTAGTAACAAACATGTTCCTTAAAGGACAGGCAATAATCAAAGTAGAAGCCCAAGTATCTTCAGTATGTTTTGGGCTTGAGAGTAAAGGCTTTAATAGCTAAAAGGTCCAGCTTTAGTGTAGAGTTGTTATGTGCTCTAAAAAATGAATAATTTCTGACTTATCATGCTCCATGACCAAGCCAAATGATACCATCAAGTCTGTAACTACTCTATAACTACTATAAAGTTCTGGCAGAGTTGTATTATATGTTTTTCCCTGAGAGATTAGGAGATCATCATTAACAAATGAAAGAATAGAAATATTTAAGTTAAAATCTTGAGCTCTAAATTTAAAGATGTGAATAAGAGATGTAATATAGAGTGATGAAAGAATAGAAGAGAGTACAAAACCTTGCCCACACCTACATTTGTGTTACAAGCACTAGAAAAAATAAGTTCTAGAAATACTGATTTGATCTACCTATAAAATAGTCAGAAAAGAAGTTTACAATACAGTCTGGAAATCTAAAGTATCTAAGAATCAATGTAAGTATACTGTAGCTCAAAGAGGGAAAGAATCACACAATATCAAATGTTACTACACTAGTTTTGAGTTAATTGGCCCAGATAGCATAAACCAAGTATATTAGGAACACACCAGCATCTATACCTCCAAGCTGGTTAGGATAAAGAACACTATGTTTAACAGCATCAAACTAAAGTCATTTAGCAATCATTTTATCAATGAGCTTGCCAAGTGTGTTAAGTAAGACAAAAGGCCTAAATGATTGAGGAGTATCATAAGTAGATTTTTCTGGCTTGAATATTGTCAGAACCAAAAATAGTAGACTTTTGTTACAAACTTCATTCAGCTTGTATCTCTATAATGTTGTAGACTCAAAACCTTAGAGTTGGTAATGAGAATAAACCTTGTACTAGGTTAACACAAGAGAACTCAATAAGGAGCTCCTACTCTATCTACCCACTATATATACTAGCAGTCCTGGTCCATGCTACAACATTATATAACTGACCCTAAAGTCCATGCTCTGTCCTCATGTCCTATTACTCATCCACATGTGTTTTCCATAAGGCTACCATGCTTCCTACATGTGCCTTGACGTCATACCTCCATTGTCCTACATCATACCTCTTCATCTCCATCATACATGTGTACACTATGTGTGCACCATGAGGAACCCTTGTCCCTTAACGTCATCTCCTAACCCTATCTCTAACTCTAGACTCTTCCCGATCCTTCTAGACACTAAGTCCTTCCAGACCACTCTAGACTCTATCACATGACTTCCAGGTCACATGCCTTTCTCCTATCCCTTTGTCCATTGTAGGCTAATAGAAGACTACTACTATATCTTTACTCTGTTCTAACCCTAACCCTAAAGTCTGTTCACACTTTCCTAAGCTATAACATACAACTAGTAGACCAATTTCCACAAACTAAGCTATGCTGTAAAGCCTCAAATGAGAGCTATTTGTATATATGTGAGATATGCAAAAATATTATATGCTAAGTCCACTCATCTGGAAAACACATCTTCATAATACATTCCTTGTCAACGAATAAAGCCTGTCTTCTATGGCAGCCATCTTACTTGCAACATGCCTTACAGCAGTAATGCAATTATCTAGGTATTTCATCTTTTATAATGGAGATACTCCTATTCAACTCAGTCTTCCATGGCAGAGTCATACTCCTATCAGTGTCTCAACACTAAAACCTCCACTCAGTACAATAGGGGTTATACCATTGGAACCCCAAGTATATTTTATAGTAGGTATCAGTATATATGTTATGATCAATATCTCGAGGCTACAACAAGAAGTTGGGTTGAGGGTATGATAACACGATTGGCTACACTGGAGTAGTCTCAGTCAGTGCCTTATGTAGTAGGTGCCACAACCTCATTTCTTTCTCCTTGTCTTCTCATGCTTTATGACTTATTTGTTTTATAGACTACTCATTGTTTTATTATGTACTCTTAATATATCTAGTGTAGATATTATCCTGTATTCTTATGCTTTACCACTTCTATACATCCTTTATCCTTTCTCAAGTCTTTGTCTAAGTGCAACCTGAGCTTTAGCTTAAGGTTATAATATTTGGTAAAGCGTCGATAAGCTCACCTTGCAAGAGAGGTGTAAAAGAGACAAACCAAAGGACAAAACTAGACAGAAATATCTGTTGGGAAGAACCATGATAAGTTCTAGACAAACAGAGGATATTGAGGCATTGTCAGAATGACTAGGATCTTTACAGATCGAGGCCTCAGAAGAAAGCACAAGCAACAAATGAACAAATACAGAAATGTCAGTAGCACCAGTACCAATGGAAGTAATAGGCCAAGAGAATAGCTAGGCAGGATTGCTGAAGAACATGGTACCGGACCTAGGGTGGTTTGACAGTGACCAAATGAAATTTGAAGACTGGTGGAGAGGAATCTATCTATTCCTCAAGAGCAACAGAGTAGTTGCAGCCGACAAAAGGATTACAGCAGTACTAGCCCAACTCAGAGGGGGCATAGCAGGAATTTATGTACAGAAGAAGATTGATGAACTAGAAAACACTAATGATACCCAGAGCTGGGAAGAGTTTGTCAAAGAAATCAAGACAGCGTTTAGCAACAAGAGCAAAGCAGCAGATGCAGAATGAAAAATAGAAATATTCAAGCAGGGCAAGAAACACATTGCGGATTTCATGATTAAATTCAAAACATTGGCCATGAAGGCAGATATAGACAATTTACACACCATATTCCTATTAAAGAAGAATGTGTGACACGACATTATCAAGATGATACTGGGTTATCCACCCATAGCAATGCCTGAGATACTCAAAGAATGGAAAGTAGCAATCACATTAGTAGAACAAGAATATGAATCCACAGAAGGGAGACATGACTACAAGACTAGTACTGGAACAATTTATGGAGGACAAGGACAACCAATGGACATTGGGAAGTCCAACAATAATTTCAAAGATGGGAAGCCCAAGTGCTTCAACTGCAACAAGTACGGCTATATGGCAAAAGAATGCCAATTGAAAAAGGAGAAACGAGAAACATGAATGTGTTTTAAGTGCGACAAGAAGGGGCATATTGCCAAAAATTGCAAAGAAAAACAGATGATGAAGAAACGGAAGGTGCAAGAAGAATCAGATGATAAAGACAAACAGAACAAACAGAGTTTTGGCAAAGATCTTGAGTAGGCACAGTACAAGAGATCTCCCATGTAAATTCCCAGAATAATAAATATATTATTCCAAATTGCCAAGCTAGTGAGGGAAAGAAGAAATTAAATATACAAGCAAATGTCAAAACAAAGAATGGCAAAAAGTTGAAAGTGAAAGCATTAGTGGACTCTGGCTGTATGCACACAGGGATCGATGAACAACTAGTCAAAGACAAAAGGATTCAGACTAAGCCAATAAACTTCTCTTTTGAAGTATTCAATGCCGATGGAACAAAGAACAGAGAGGTAACCAAGGTGGCATCTCTAGAAATCGAAATCAACAGACACAAGGAAACTTTGGAAGCAGTAGTAACAGACCTGGATGGAACAGACATGTTCCTAGGACATGACTGGATGGTTAAACATAACCCAGAAGTCAACTGGAAGAATGGGATTATCAAGTTCACAAGATGTCCGGGAAATTGTACAATGAAACATGAAGACATACAATTCAAATCCAGGAGAACCAAGGCAACAGAAACAATGGATAACAAGGAACAGGACAATGGGGAAATTGGAAAGGAACCAGACAAGATGAACTCAGAAGATTTACCAGAACACATTCAACTATTCACACATCTATTCAACAAAAAGAAGTTCAAAAAACTATTAGAAGGACGCAAATGGGATCATGAGATAAATCTGATAGATGAAGCCCCAAAAAAATTGAATGCAAAGGCCTACACAATGACACTAAAAGAGGAAGAAGCCTTAAACCAATGGCTAGATGAACAATTCAAGACAGGACTCATTGTGGAATCAAAGTCAAGATATGTAGTGCCCTGTTTCTATATTCCAAAGAAGGATAGTTCACTACAGTTGGTTCAAGACTACAGGAAGTTAAACCAGGTCATGATCAAGAACAAGATGCCACTACCTCTGATTGGAGAAGTAATCAATAAACTCAAGGAAGCAAGATACTTCAACAAATTGGATTTGATTTGGGGATATAACAATGTACAAATCAAAGAGAGAAATGAATAGAAGGTTGCATTCCTGACCAACAAAGGACTATTTGAACCTCAAGTGATGTACTTCAGATTATGTAATTCACTGGGAACCTTTCAAAGGATGATGAATAGCATTTTCTGAGAGCTACTTCATGAAGATGTACTAGCAAACTACATGGACAACTTTGTAATACCAGCAAAGACAATGGAAGAACTGAAAGAACAAACAATCAGATTCCTAAAAATAGTGGAAAAACACAATTTGTGTTTCAAACAATCGAAATGTGACTTCAACATGGAAGAAATCCCTATATTAGGGGTAGTAGTTGGAAAAGGACAAGTCAAGATGGAACAGGAGAAGATAAAAGTGGTGAAAGAGTGGAGAACACCAACAAGAATCAAGGATGTCGAGAGTTTCCTTGGATTTGCCAATTTCTACCGACAATTTATCCACAACTTCAGTCACACAGCAAGACCACTAAACAAACTGAATGGCAAGAAGGAATGGAAGTGGGAAGAAGAACATCAAAAGGCATTTGAAGAACTCAAGGAAAAGATCACAAGTCAACTGGTTCTTTCTCTACCAAGAAGAGAGAGAAAATTCAGAGTGGAAACAGATGCATCAGGTCATGCAATAGGAGGAGTTCTATCCCAAGAACAAGAAGGGAAATGGAAACAGATAGCTTTCCTGTCAAGAATGATGCAACCAGCAGAACAAAACTATGAGATCTATGATAAAGAGCTACTAGCAATAGTGGAGGCTCTAACCAAGTGGAGACAATACTTGTTGGATGCAAAGGAACCCTTTAAAGTTTGGACAGACCATGAAAACTTAAAATACTTCAGGGAACCTCACAAGCTGAATGGATGACAAGCTCAGTGGTATCTAAAGTTGCAAGACTACGACTTTACACTGAAACACATACCAGGAAAGACAAGCATGAAGATAGATATCCTTTTGAGGAAAGATCAAGTGAATACTAAAGAAGACAACAAAGATGTTCAACTCTTGAAGGACAAACTATGTCAACAAAAGATGACAGCAGAAATCACAATGATTCAAAGGAGAATAATAATAGAAGAAAGTGATATACTCAAGGAAATCAAAAGAAACACGACAAGAGAGAAAGAAGTTGTTTAAGCACTGAAGAAAGAGGATGGTCTAACCTGGGAAGAATATGGAGTGGTGTACATGGAAGGAAGAGTCTATGTACCGAACAACAGGAAGATCAAGAAGGAAATTCTGAAGAAAAATCACAATTTGGCAGATGTGGGACATCTAGGACAACATGGGATGCTGGAATTAATTAAGAGAACTTACTAGTGGCTAGGATTAAAGGAAGATATCAAGAAATATGTACAAGAATGCTTTAAATGCCAACAGAATAAAGTCCAACACCATAGGAAGGCAGAAGAATTACATCTATTGGAAATTCCGAAAGGACTATAGCAAGAGATCAGCATCAACATCATAGGACCCTTACCAAAATCAAATGGAATGGACATAATAGTGGTCATTGTAAACAGATTTACAAAGATAATCAGACTAAAAGCAACAACAATGAACATATCATCAGAAGGAATCACAAAAATCTACAGGAACAAAATCTGGAAACTACATGGAATACCCAGAAAATTCCTAAGCGACAGAGAACCACAATTTGCATCAAAATTCATGGAGGAACTCACAAAAGCACTGGGAATGAAGAGACAATTATCGATGGCATACCATCCCCAAACAGAAAGAATTAATCAAGAGATAGGAATGTTTCTATGACATTATATGAATTACCAACAAGATGATTGGACAAATTGGCTGGCTGTTGCAGAATTCCAGTATAATGACAAGAAACATGTGGCAACAGGGAAGACCCCATTCGAGTTAAACTTTGGAAGACACCCATGGTGTTATGAACTAAAGTCCTTAGAGTCAGACAATAGAACAACTCTTATATTGAGTAACACAAGAGAACTCAATAGAGAATTCTTTTACAAACTAGTCTATCTTATATAGTCCTACAGATGGTCCGTGCTAACTACTGTGCACCCTACCCTAAACAACCATGTGTAGTCCATAAGGCCAACATGTGGTGTCCATGTTGTATAATATCATCTGTTTTCAAATCTTCTACCAAATTCTCCCAAGTCTCGTGATCTGTCTTGTAACTATGCCATCAGGTTGTGACTGGTGTGACAGCATGACTGATCAACCCTAACCCTAGCTGTTTTAAAAATAGAAAATAGAAAAGTAAAACAGAATGAAAATAAAAATAAAAAATAAAATGAAGAGGAACTAAGTCCACCATTTGTGAACTTGACACATGAAAAGGAGACCTCATGGTGCAAATAGAGATTCCACGAGTAGAAGAATTCATGAAGGAACTACAGAAAAGCTGGGAACAAGCAACAAACGTAATGGAAGAAGTAGTTTGACAAGAAAAGAAGGAATTCTTAAGGATTGAAGGTTGGCAACAACATGTGGCTAGAAAACAAAAATATTCATTTAAACCAACCCTCAAAGAAGCTGGACAACAAAAGATATGGACTATTCAGAATCTCAAAGGACATTGGATTGGGAGCATTTAAACTAGAGCTTTTAGAAGGAAGGATGATTCATAATGTCTTTAATGAGGACTTGCTGACATGATGTGTAGAGCTAAAGTTCAAAGGACAACATGAGGAGCCAGCACCTCCTCCAACAATTATTAATGAAGAAGAAGAATATGAAGTGGAAGAAGTCAGGAAGCATAAGAAACGAGGAAGGAGAATGTAATACTTGATTCACTGGAAAGGATATAGAGATAAACACAACCAATAGATAGCAGAATCAGAGTTGCCTCATGCAAAGGATGTGATAGAAGACTATTGGACTAGGTATTTAAGTTGAAACCTATAAAGAGGGAGAGTAAAAATCCCATCTCGACAGTAAAAGTATTCACTCGAACTACCACAGCTACCTATCAAACAATATATCTTTCCAAATTGCAAACAACAATACTTTCACCACAGCATCCACATTCCCAAACTTATACATATCCAGGAAGTTGAACAACATGGACCAAGCACAAATCATGAAGAGGAAAAGAGAAGATTGGTCAAGGATATACCATAAGACTTTGAAGAGAATCGAGGCAATGATCGATGTTCAGAGGATGATAAAAGATATGAAGAAAATAGCAGAAGAAACAAATATGACAGTCATAGAGATAGAAGGAACAATCTTGATGGCTAGTACCAACAATCGAACAATGAATGCTACAAATATCACTCAGATGGTGGAAAACCTTCGATATCTGATTCAAAGTGACATGGATAATAGGGTGTTCCAAATCCAAAGGATGCTAGCCAATGAATTGGATCAATACAAAGGAAAAGGAAACCAATATGTGAATGAAAATATTTGAGAGATTCAAGACCTATATATTGAGGAAGAGATACAAGACAAAGGAAAAGGAAGAGTAGGAAAAGAAGAAGTAATATTAATCAAGCCATATGAAACATCGGAGTCAACCTCAACAAAGAGTTTGAGTTTCATTGATGAGGAAATCAACAATCTTCTCAAACACATGAAATTTGTCAAATCTCCTACCTAGGCAAGAATATTCTGACCACCTCCCCATTATCAATTGCTTTGATCTAGAGGAGAACAAAATCCTGAGTTCTAGAAAGAAATAGCAACAGCTTTGGTGGACAATAAAAATAATATGGAAACATCAAGAAACAGAATAACTATCAAGATGTTCCAAGAGGGACCTCCACATGAACTGTTTTTTATTGCAATCGATAACAGGGATCAAGTCATTATTGGTCCTAACAAGAAAACAGTTACAATGTATGTGGTTGGAGAATTGGAGGTATTGATTTAATTTCATGAGGACATGAAAGCTGAAAACAGGGTATTGTTACAATCAATACCTCAAGGTTACAACAAGGAGTTGGGTTGAGAGTATGACAATATGATCAGCTACACCAGAGTAGTTTCAGTCAGCACCTTATGTAGTAGGTGCCACAACCTCATTTCTTTCCCCTTGTCTTCTCATGCTTTATGACTTATTTGTTTTATAAACTACTCATTGTTTTATTATGTACTCTTAATATATATAGTGTAGATACTATCCTGTATCCTTATGCTTTACCACTTCTATACATCCCTTATCCTTTCTTAAGTCTTTGTCTAAGTGCAATCTGAGCTTTAGCTTAAGGTTGTAACAATATAAGACTAGTAGCTATACTGTAATTCACCAGTCTGATAATCAACAAAGATAAACTCTTATTAAACTCAATCTGCAGTATTCAACAGCGACATACTAAATCCACACTCACTTCTATCTTGGACTTTTTCCTATTATCAGAAGTTGTGACCATGTAGCAGACAGATGGTGCAGCATATAAGCTGAAGCCAAGGTTGTTCAACAAGTCTGCACATCTCCAAGTCCATCTTGTAAACTTTTACCCCTGGTATGAATCATGCTGACAAAAAACAATAACAAACAACAGAGATATCAGACTATCAGCAACTGTAAAAGCTTTGTCTACTAATATCTCATGAATAGCTAGACAGATTCACATGGTCAAACTTGTATTAGAAAGTGCTCATCAAACTATTTCCAATAATATATGGTATATTACATAGTAATAAGTATTCATAGAGATATAAGCATATCAATATAGTGATATAATGAGTTACCTTCTAAAATTAGCCTGACAGCTGCTATCAGGTACAAGTTTTGATCATGTGATGGCAACAGCTTGTGCAT
>Ga0157364_1008218_pt1 | contig 10808 bp, 3 predicted proteins | sample AttsexASBM2_FD_111476 | JGI IMG/M metagenome (GOLD analysis project Ga0157364, IMG submission 111476) | Fungus gardens microbial communities from leaf cutter ant in Ribeirão Preto, State of São Paulo, Brazil - Atta sexdens ASBM2 | ecosystem: Host-associated > Fungi > Mycelium > Unclassified ... | reverse complement strand
CGTAAACTGACATTTTCAATCGAGAATAACTTTATGATGCAGACACAAATCGACTAATGTTTCTATGGGGTTATGTTGACAGATGCCCAAGTTTATTGTATGACGTCTGTGATCTATTTATTTTGACCCCCACTTACCGCTAAAGCCATCTATAGGAAAACAGCGGAAGCAAAGTTGTACACCTAATAACTAAAAGTGACCTTTAAAAAAAAAGTGAAAAAAGTGGATAAAGTGACTCGCTGGCAACGAAAATTGTACCATAATAGATATTTAGACGACATCCAAATGCAATGCAGATAAGAATTTTATTATGAGAGAGTAAGAGAAGAATCCGTAAGAGAAACCGCAAGCAAATAAATGCAGAAGATGACTAATGTTGGAACAGATACCATTTGAAAGATATCTAGATATAGGTATAGGTATTACGTAGAAAATGTATTTAATTATTAATTAATTAAGTACAGATACATTTTTTTATAATTACCTAAGTATAGATACAGATATAAGAAAAAAGTATCCGACAATTTAGGTACTTTTTAAATATTTAAAAAAAAGGAAAAAAAGAAAAATGTAGGAAATGTAGGAAAAAATAGAGAAAATTAAGAAGAGAAAAAGATATAAGCAATAAAATGCTACATTTTATTTATTTATTTTAATACATAAAAGAATGTCTCGATAATGAAAATTTAAGTCAATAAAAATAACAAGTTGCATTCGTATACAGAAAGTATCTCAATCTATGAGATCATTTCTCATGAGGATGCACTGAGAGAAATGATTTTGTTATAGGAATAAATCTAGAGCAAACAAATGTGATATTTGTTAAGAAAACGATTAGTTATTATTGCAAATTAGTTACTATTGCAAATTAATTATTTCTCATTCGTCAATATAATAAATAATCAATAGTCGCTAGCAAATAAAAGGCTCATATATTGGGTTGTCCAGAAAGTTCGTGTCGACTAACCTATATAATTTAATAAATGTATACTAAAATTTAAATCTTCGGCGTTTCAATTTTCTTTCAAAATCGGCACGAACTTTCCGGACAATCCAATATATGTATACATAGAAGTAGACAGTCGTAGGATCTCAAATCGTAAGAAATTGACCAATTCTGTAGTCAAGTATTCTCCCTATATTTGCTTGTGACTGATCAGTTTCCCTCGACTTAAGACCTCATGGCCATCTATAGATTTGTCACGTCCTATATTCGTGTCCATTCCAACACATTCCAATGTGCTCCTGCCAGCTCTTACACATACGCGCTTGATAGAGTGTAGGAACTATGGTAGGATCATGTTGGAGCATGTTGGAGCTTGCGACGCGAACAAACCTTATGATTTCTATGATAAACGATTCTAAAGTCCAAAAGATAGATTAGGTTCTATATAGTTTGCTTCTGTTACTAATAATTAATTGGTATAGCAGATTAGTAGCAATCACAACAAATCAATTTTGTTGTTACATATTTACCGATTATTTGTTAAAGGTACTGATGGTTTGTTAAATTAACAAAATCCTTTCTCTTATTGTTAATGTAGAACGGGCTAAACTAAGTCGAAAAGTAGTCCTTTATCATTTTGCAATTTTCGCAATACTTTAGGAAATATTAATTTCTAAAGATCATCAAAACTACGCCTATCGATTGCAGTCGAGGACTATTTAATAGGCACGTGCTAAGCGCCATAACTCAAGCAGCGTGCCTACACAAGCAATCTACTCTTCGCGCAACAAGCGATCGCAACCAATGAGTATATATTTGGTGGTAATCCGCGCGGATACGTGTTCATTAAGTGATATTTAGAAATGAATATCTCCTAAAATATTGCGAAAATTGCACAATGGTAAAAGACTTTTCGACTCACAAGGGAAATTTAACAATGTTCGGAACCGATTTGATTCTCCATGAAATATGTTGTTAAACACGAAAATCTAAGAAACACTTTATTTTTTCATACGTGCTCTAAATCATGTTTAAGAGGTGTTTCACCTCTTTGAAAAAAAAAACGATACTTTTCTTTCGAGGCGAATATCGTCGGAAGTATAAAAGATGGAAAAAAATTTTTTAAACAAAAGTTGTACGGTTTCAAGAGTATTTCAATGTCGTAAAGAAAAAAATTTAAAAAAATTTTTTTTTATTAAAATTGTTAAACAAAAAAAAATAAAAAAATTTTTTTCTTCACAACATTGCAGTATTCTTGACGATTTATATAGTAAAGATGATTTCTAGTAGATATAGTAATCAAAAATTAAATTTCTAATATAATATAAAATAAAATGTATAAGTATCTTGTGTATCTAAAACTTAAAAGATACCGTATCCAAAAATAAGATACAGGTATCTCTGCCTATAAGGATCTAGGTACAGCTAATGCACTTAGGTACAGCTAAAGTATCTAGATACTGTATCTAGATACTTTTACCTAGATCCAACACTGAAGATGACGTTAATGATTTGCGTGTATTAGCAGTGCTAGCAATAATAAACTTGAATTCTCATATTTCGACTAGAGAACTGCAACGTAATTTAAGAATTCTTTATGTCACTGTGTGAAGGATTTTATAAAAAAGGATTTTATAAAGACATAAATTCCATCCCTACCACATCACTTTAATCCAAGATGTAAATGAAAATGATATGAAGCTAAAATTTTGTTGTTAGGCATTATAAATGATAAGGGAAGATCCAACTTTTTTCCAGTATGTTCTCTTCAGTGACGAAGCCTTATTTCATAACAATGGACAACTCAACAGGCATAACTGTCATTATTGATCCACATACAATCCTCACTGAACTCAACGTGTGAACGGTCTTGCCTTAATCGATCGGTCAGTAATCGGTCTTGCCTTAGTTGGCCGGATCAGTGATCGATCTTGCCTTAGTTGGCTGGATCAGTCCCGATCTTGCCTTAATCGGCCGGATCAGTTGGTCGGATCAGTCCCGATCTTGCCATATAACTAAATAAATACTTAACGAAAAGTAACTTTATTATAGTATTTATTTTGGAAAGCTCCCGAGATAAGCTACAAGAATAATAAATAATACGTAATAAAAAATAAGGGTTTCCGTTTAAAAAAATATTAATGATCTGGACCTGATTTTGACAAGGTCACTCAAGGTCAAGTCCACATTTCCGTCATGTGTCCCCCTTCAAGCCATGCAACTTTCGTTCAAAAAATTTTTCAATAAAATCATCGATTCCTGAGATAATCGACCATATCACTTAAAATGACCGTGTATATATTTTATATATGTATGTATATGGTTCGAACTTTATATATGTATGTACATGGTTCGAACTTCACCAACAGCTATATTGCTTCTATATTATAAAACGATCTCCAATTTACTTAACAAATATCAAGATAACATTATATGTAAAAATGAGCCGCAAACTAGTATAAAAAATACGACAACACGAGAAAAATATCCGGGCATTCCAGAATTTAAACCGAGGTCTGGTTATCCATATTGGTAGATTTTCATCCTGCCACTGAACCACACAACCCTGACGCTGATAGTTTCTCTGTTGTGCCTATTTCATCTAAATTTCTTACACAGAGAAGCGAGCGGTAAGAGAAAGTCAATGGGCGCGTTCAAGTGAATAAAGCGACTAGGTCTGCTTGCAATTAAACATGATTGATTGAATCCATAGGTAAGAATTAGTCATGCTCATTCGCTCGGCAAGCGAATGCCTTCGTCGGTTTGAACTCAATCAAAGTAACATCATGTTCTTCCCTTTCTTCGTCGTCCCTAACCATAAACGTACATTATCTGCTAAAAAGTTTCCGTGAAAAATTAGATGTTGTAATTTCAAAATTGTTTGCACATATATATGTACAGAAATCTGCAGTATAATATTTGTCAATGTGTTACAAAATAAATGTTTCATATGTTTATGGAATATTATAAAATTGATGTTTCAGGATTATTGCAAATAGCATTGTTGTAATGTCATCAAATGTTATAAACCAAATCTCCAAATGAAATGTTTATGGAATATTTTAAAATATATGTAAAATATATGAACGTAGCAAATGTGACATTGTTGTAGTGTTTTTGAACGTTACAAACAAAACATCCCAAATGAAACATTCCTTGTTAAATATTTCTTTTTAATAAATATAAAATTATTGAAATAATACCCAAGATGTAACATTATTGAAACGCCACGTGAATGTTACAATTTGAAATATTATTCATGAAATATTTTATGAAATATTTTTATGTAACATTTCAAATTTATAGTATTTGTATACAGTTGCTTGTATACAGTTCTCTGCATGTTTTATGTTTAGTGGGAAATATTATAAACTGGTATACCATATTCTAAAATGCACACACGACAAAATTATTATAAAAAAAAAACATTTTCACCTAAATTAGAGAATTAATTTTTATAATGCTCTCAAACGGTCATTCAGGAAGCTGTACCATACGCGTCTTGCATGCTTGATCTCTACAATCATATGAGAACTGCTATTTCGATGATTGATAAACTTTGAATGTTAAGGGATGTACAACTGTGACATATCTGCTAATAGATAATTGTTAAAAAAATGGTTCACTTCACGAGATAAACATCTTTTTTTCCTGCCAGATTCTTTCGTTTCCTACAAAAACATATAATGAGCATAATTTTATCAATATTTGAATTGAGAACTCATCATCATCAGGATTTATTTCACACAAAACATTAAATTATCTTTGTTAAAACAAGAAAAATTTTATTTCACGAATGAATTATTATAAAATCGCGATTCACGAATTAAAAAATTTTTTTCGATTGAAAAGAATAAAACTCACTTTCTTTCAATATCTTATATTATGGACAAAAATGAATTTGAAGTTCTCAAACTGGATTGAAAGAATAAGAATTCATTATAAGTCATTTCAATCCTATATCATGGATTAAAATGAATTGGCTTATTTTTTCCGTAAAACTTTTTCGAGCGAAAGAAATAAGGATTTAATTCTGCGTCATGAATTAAAATGGATTCGAACATTGCTTATGAGTGGTTTCTAGTAAGGACACAGTCAGACACTGTGTGACAGTGAAATGTTTCATTTTTGTTTAAGACAAACAACAAGGATGATTCACTGTATCCTTGCTGAAAAGCACCATTTATTTGAATTGGATTAAAATAGATTTAAAAAATCAAGAATTTGGATTCAACAATAACTAAATGAATCTTCAATTCTTTTTCGGATACTGGGATATGTTATAATATCTTGAAGATGGAAGAATATATCGTCTATATATGAGATCAGATTTCTTTCGCGGCATTGTGCAACGGAAGGCGGCAATTATATATCGCTTATTTCTATGTTATTTCTGTTGCTATTCTTATTACTGTTGGTTCATATTGGATGCTTTCCATGATACAAGTCGAAATAAAGTTCCCAGCGAACGAGAATGGATTAAAATGGATTCAGATTTTTAGAAATACGGATTCATGAATGTTAAAATGAATCCTTTTCAATCCTGAATGCACTTTTATTCATTTATAAGAATTATATAAAACAAATATCTATTTCTTTTCAATCTTGAATTCTTTTTTTATTCATTTATAAGAATGGCATGGAGTATATTTCTATGCTTTCCAATATAAAAATAATATCGGCCATTTCAGCGTGCATTATGAATACTGATAAATTCAAAATTCTGAATAGGAAATGTAGTTTTTTAATTCAATTGAATAAAAAAGTTTTTCTTTTAATGGCTCATTTTCTTAAAATGGGCTATGAATACTATTCAAAATTGTGAGTAGAAAATCCATTGTTCATTTAAAAATGTACCACGAGTACTATTTTATTCAGAATTATGAATAAGAAATTTTTCGTTTTAAATTCAACTGAGTTAAAAAAAAGTTATAAAAAACATATCATGAATTCTACTTCTTTTAATAGAAATTTAAAAGAAACATTTAAAAGAAACATATAAAGAACTAAATGTAAATGTACAATAAACATATGTAAATTCCTTATTTTTAATTAATAAATTAATTGCTTTTATGTATATTTTATATTAATACGTTTCCTTTATTATACAATTAGCGTATGTTTTTTATATAAAAGTTTTAAAATAATAACTATATAATTTCATGTAATTACTACTTTAATTTATTTAAACTTTTACATGTAAAAATTTTTTATATGGAATTCAATTCATTTTTATGGATTTAAAATACGGATTCGGATGGATTGCAAATTTCCAATCCATTTCAATCCATTCTCGTTTGCTGGGTCGACACAAGTTGATATAAGCGTCGTTCTATTCTTCTTGACATTCAGAGTTCGAGTTACGCATGAAGCGCATGATGTATCATTTTATCTTTCTTTATTATTTGAACAACAAGGATAAATATATCTTGCGCTTTATGCATAATTCGGAATCTTAGAGAACGTTCCAGCAAACGAGAATAGATTATATTGGATAAACTCTTATAAATCAAGTTTTCAAATCTGTGTTATTCGCGAAAAAAGTATTGAATTTTATAGAGACTAAAACACTGAATCCGTTTTTATACGTTTAGATAAGTATAATAATGTGAACTCTGGATTCATATAGACTTAGAAATGAAATGGTAATCTGCGAAAGGGATTTATTTAGAAAGTATGCATCAAGATAATCATAAATATATGAATTATTTCTTCTCGAATGAGTTCTAGTATCTCAGTAAACAAGAATGGATTAAAATGAATTGAAATTTTTTTCTATCCGAATGCGTATTTTAAATAGCGAATACTTTTTTTTTTGGATTTAATTGGATTCAATTAGATTCAATTGGATGCAATTGAAAAATACATTTCTTATTCAAAATTTTGAATTGAACAGTATTCACAATGCACAGAAAAAGCTAATATTATTTTAGATTGAAAGGCATAAAGATATGTTTTATGCAATTCCTATAAATGAATATAAATGCATCTTTTCAGGATTGAAAATTTCATTTTAACATTCGTGAATCAATATTTCTGAAAATCTGAATTCATTTCAATCCATTCTCGTTTACTGAGACTATACACAAAGTATTAGGTATGGGAAAAAGTGGCATTTTTTAATCCATCTAACGAGAAAAACGCGAACTTTTTCCCATACCTAATATCCAGCAAACGAGAATGGATTGAAATGGATTGAAATGGATTTAAATTTTTAAAAATACAGATTCATAAATGCTAAACTAAATCTTTTTCAATTCTGAATTTTTATTCATTTATAGGAATTGCATAAAACATATCTCTATGCATTTCAATCTAAAAATAATATTAGCTTTTTCTGTTTTCATCGTGAATACTACTCAATTCAGAATTGTGAATATAAAATGCAGTTTTTTAATGTAATTGAATAAAAAAAGTTTTTATTTAAAAATAGACCATATATGCTATTTCAATTATTCAAAATTATAAGTAGGAGATTCTTCATTTTAATCCATTTTTCCTCATTTTAATCCAACTAAGTTAAAAAAAATTGTAACGTAAAAATAATTGAGTTGTGTTTTTTTGTTTCTTTTTCATTAGAAGTAAAATGAATGATCGATGTGAATACTCGCAAATCAAGTTGAACACAGTCTGAATATTAGGTTAATCACGACGCGCGACATCAGTCAAGTAAGATTACATTATTCAACACTTAGCCAATGTTGTCTCATAGTAAATTGTTTATACTTTATTATATTTGTTAAATGATGATATTTTTATTATATCTATATAATTTCATTATTAATTTAGCTGATTGTAATTGAAATAAAAAATGAATAACACAATTACCAATTAAAGAAATGGTATAGCGGGTAACGTAAAAGATTCATCATCCAAAGGTCTCAGGTTCGAATCCCATTAAGGTACGTTTTTTTTAATACCAATTTGAAGTAATTAATTTCAGATATAATTATTATTATTGTATAAATGTCTTAGGAATAAAACTTGTAATCTTTAAAAATTAATGTTTTTTTTTTCGAATATTAAACTATTAAACTGTCAGCTCGGATCCAATCCATTTCAATCCATTTTCATAGATTTAAAGTATGCATTAAACAAATTTTAATTCATTTTAATCCATTCTCGTTTGCTGGGTATACAACATTATGGATTCGCAACAGGATGATTGTCGGATATGATCCCAGATAATCTGCACTGTCGTGGCCAGAGTTATGTCTAGAAATTACCTTATCGCCATGGATCCAATGTTACACACTCTGTATATCACGCCGGAGTTTTTGTTTGGGAGAGGTAACGACTTATGTATCACCTCGGTGCATGCAACGATATTACTTGCCGAGATCGGACCTGATTAGCAGTTGATGTATTTTCTATCCCAGCAAATGAAAATGGATTGAAATTGATTGGAAATTTTCAATCCATCCGAATTTGTATTTTAAATCCATAAAAATGGATTGGACTCCATATAAAAAATACATATAAAAAGACATAAAAAATTTTTATACGTGTAAAAGTTTAAATAAAGTAATAATTATATGAACTTCTATAGTTATTATTATTTTAAAACTTTTATATTATATATACACATATAATACAAAAAATATACACTAGATGTAATAATGAAGGAAACATATCAATATAAAATATACATAAAAGCAATTAATTTATTAATTAAAAATAAGTAATTTATATACGTAACATTTATTGTACATATTTACGTAGTTCTTTTTATGTTTCTTTTAATTATTAAATGAAATAGAATTTATGATATATTTTTATGATTTTTATGATTTTTATATTTGTTTTAATTCAGTTGAATTTTTTTAAATCGATAAATTTCTTATTCATAATTCTGAATAAAGCAGCATTCGATTATGATGTATTTTTAAATGAAACAATGGATTGTCCGTTCACAATTTTGAATTGCATTCATAGTCCATTTTAAAAGAAAAACTTTTTTTAATTCAATTGGATTTCTTATTCAAAAAAACTGCATTTCTTATTTAAAATTTTGAATTGAATAATATTCACGATCTACACAAAATACTATAATATTATTTTTAGATAATTAAAGATTTTAAAAAACATAGAAATATATTCCATACCATTCCTATAAATGAATTAAAAATTCAGGATTAAAAAAGATTCGTTTTTAACATTCATAAATCCGTATTTTTGAAAATCTGAATACATTTTAATCCATTTTAATCCATTTCAATCCATTCAACCGGATTGGTCGTATGTTTCATTTCTATGCACATTGGATGAGATACAGAATAAATAACCAATCCATAATTACTGATTCAAGCGAATTACGAGTTGAAAAGAATTCAAAAAAATTCAAAAAAATTCAAAAACTTGATTCATCACTTCAATGAATAATTTTCAACATTTTTAAATAATTTCTCATAACAAAAATAAGGCGACATTTGTGTTGACTTGTGTTATAAAATGGAAAGCACTCAAATTGTGTCTAGGACTTCTTTTCCTCGAATTCTCTTCCTATTTGGCGCATAAATTAGTCTCACTTTTTTTGCTCGCACAGTGTCAAGTTGTCAGTATCAAGTTGAGTCTCCTCCTCTCTTACTCATGGGTAACAAATAAATTTATGCTTACCAGAACGCCGATATCCTTATTGCTAAGTATCTGCGAATACTCGATCACGGTCGATTGATTGAAATATACATATTCGGTGGCTAAGCTGTCGTTGAGCCACACCGCAAAACCATAACCGCTGTTGGATGATATACTGCTGCGCGACACGTTACGATTGCCGCCCGTAACAGTGATGTTAACACCATCCCCTTGATTGTACGCGATACGACTATCGGTGATGTTAACGTCCATCGCGCCACCTAACACGTGTACGCCTGCCACGTGATTGTTATCTGATACCGAGGTCTCGTGAATGTGCAAGGCGGATCTTAGCTTTTCCACGATGATACCACGACCATTATTACTCGTTATTGTACTACCGGTCACATTGAGATCATACGTTTTCTCTGTGGAAAAAGAAGAATGTTAAACATCTTTCATTAAAATAAAAATAAATAAATTAGGCTCACAGATAATAAATTAAATAAACAATTAAATGCCTAGAACATTTTATCTTTTATTTTTATAACTCTTTTATAAACTTGATAACTTAAAAATGGAGATCAATATAATCCAAAATAATGTGTAAATTCTTGTTAAACTTACTGTAGCCTGATGACACTCGCACAAACACGAGCGCGTTAGTTCGGGGTTCAGCTATGAACTTTATAAAAAGATTATGACCGGTTGAGGTCACGCTCTGCGGTAAAGTCCCGTTTCTGACTTTGACAGTAGCTAAAAGCCTCACTGTTCCATCATACACCTCTATGATGGCGCTATCGTTCTTATCGGTTTGCATTTGCAAAAAATGCACAGTCAGAACATAGCCTAATGTTGTGAAGATTTGCTGAATAATATTATTATCATTTATTAATACAATTATACAAAAATAGACTTTTTTTAGGACCTGAAAAACGAAGCGTTTTCTGTTATTTTTTCTTCACCGAAAACGAATCTGGCTATGGAATTGGCCTAATATGTTGTTTTCGAAAATTAAGGTTAAATGTACCAAAATTGACGTTTTTGGTCATATTACCATTTTTCGTGGCTAAAATAAATTTTTTTTCATTTTTACTTATGCCACTTTAAAAATGTTATCATTTATCTATAAAATAAATTTATATTTATTACGAATTTTTGTCATATACATAATAGGGAGTTTGCATAATTTCTGGAAAATATTACATTTTGTAATTTTTATGTATATATATATATATATATATATATATATATATATATATATATATATATATATATAAGATAGATT
>Ga0157364_1008217_pt1 | contig 10808 bp, 2 predicted proteins | sample AttsexASBM2_FD_111476 | JGI IMG/M metagenome (GOLD analysis project Ga0157364, IMG submission 111476) | Fungus gardens microbial communities from leaf cutter ant in Ribeirão Preto, State of São Paulo, Brazil - Atta sexdens ASBM2 | ecosystem: Host-associated > Fungi > Mycelium > Unclassified ... | reverse complement strand
TTAAAATCGTAAAATTGAAACAGATTACAAAAAAGTTAATGAATTACCTTTTTCCATATAATATTTAAAAAATAGATCGTAAAAGAAACGACTCTTTCGTACTTTCTTATTACGACTCTTTTGTACTTTCTCATTACGATTGTCACGAACAAAACGGTTGTCTCTACTAAATTACTGATAAAGTGGTAATTATTTCTGACGTAGGAGTAAAAATTATCATACTTTTTGTTATGTGCAGTGAAGCAATTTTCTTCCTTCGTTAAAATCCTGTTGCTACAAATCGAAATTTATTTTTTGATACGTTTCGAAGTATCGATGGAAATGCATCAGTACTTTATTTGATTGAAACTGAATATTGCATCTTGATGCTGGTTTATGTGACAGAGAGAAAACAGATTGAAATATTATATTCTAACGAGTTTTATTGAAAGAATTCCGTATTTTGCATTTAATCGATATCATGCTTTCGAGATAATTAATATTGGTCCGTATCGTAATTTCGCATGGAAGGAGAAATATTCATTGTCCAACTTCTAGAATATTTTCTTACTTCTTTCGAATCGTGGATTTTAGTTTTATAGTAATAAAATATAAAACATGAAAGTTAACAATTCTTTCAGTATGTTGAATTGCTTCTCTTCCCTTTTGGTTTTGTTCACATTATATCTTCCGTCAATAAACTATCATGCTATTTCTTTTTGGATCATCAATAAATGTACGTACTGATGTGTTTATAAAATGGAAGCTATCTAAATTTTTCACGATTTTTTATGACGGATATTTCAAACTATAGAATATTGAATCGTAAAAGCATATTTCCTATCTTTTGTTCTTTTCTCACTGGTTTTATTCACTTCCGTCATATAATCCTGTATAAACATTATATTTACTATCATAAACATTACGAGTTTTATTTCTATTTCAATAGTTATTTTTCGCGTAAATAACGCGTCTTTTTGCGTGTTTAACGAGCGATACGAATGTAGCACGAATCAAGATTACCGTGCTTTCCGTGAGGTCTTATCTCTCCGTTAGGAGCGAGAGTGAGATAGAGGAATTGATGATATAAAAGAATGATACGCCAAAGTTTATTTATCGTACGCGTCGTTTGTTCTTCCTTTAATCTGCAGGAGATAAACACCGTTCTGTGCGCGCAGTTGAAACAACGGGACTCCGTCCGGTCGTCAATGAGAAGAAAGGATAGCCGCTAAAGGGAAGCGAAAGGGATCACCGCTGGGGGGATGGAGGATGAACGAGAGAGCGAGAAAATCCGACAGATGTGCCGAAAAAAAAATGCGAGAGAGACCATAGAATGGGCGCTAGGATTTTGCTAAAGATACACAAAAATTGGCTTCGGCCTCTGTTGCATCTCTCTTCTTCGAGTTCTTGAAACGGTTAGCGCGAGGCGGTGGTGGATTCGTTAAAAATTCACTCTGAAACGCGGAAGTCGAGCAAATAAAAAGTCGTCGAGCCGTCAAAGGACGGCTACAGCGACCTAATCCTCTTCATGCTGAAAGGATTTTAATAGGACGCGTTAATTTTCCATGCACGATATTCTTTTAATTATGCCATCGGCCTCACCCTTCCATAAATACTATCATAATTTATATACACGTATGTGTAATTAATAATGTGGATGATTGGAGAAATGGAAATATTCCTAATAAACATGTTTTATTTATTACATCGTTTCTTGATCCTCATCTGTTTCTCACAACGCGCAATCACTCGACTCTGTTTTGAATGTTTACTTTTGCTAGCATAATATCGCATTGTGTGATTGAACATTCGGAAACTCGTTCAAACATTTCATAAAGGGCAATGATAAGCTTCGTAAATAGATCGATCAAAAAGAGAAAGAATTTGTGGAAGATGCAAAGGAAATTAATCTCGAAATACGCTGTTAAAAATGTAAGTTGCAATTACGTAACAGAGAAGCAGATGTGTACGAAACATATGGGAATACCCATTTTAAAGTCTTTCGAGTGACGCACGTCGCGATCGGCCAGAGTGCAATCCGTTATTGGATAATGGCGCGTCATTAAGTACAGTGCTGAATATGACGTACTTTTTCCGAATCCGTGTCCGAATATACGCGGCCGGGTCGATACTCTGGTGGCAGGTACGCTCGAGCAGTTTCCGGCGGTGCGATCTGTAGCAAAACCCTACCACGTAGTGTCAGTTCCAGCGTATGTGGAGTCACCACTGGTCCTGCTCTCGAACCACCCACCACACCTCCATCTAAAACAAATATTAATGGAAAATGTAAGAACCACAAATTTACTTCTATTTCATATATCTACTTCATATATTGTAGTAAAAAAGTTTTTTAAAGATATTTTTAGACTTAAAAAGATCGCTAAAAGATTATTTCATCTAAATTATTGTGATTTATCATATCTACTTCGGTAATTATAAATAATTTGTATACAATAAACGATTACCTGATTAAAACTATTATTCTAATGTAATTTTATTTAATAAATTCTTTCAAAAAAGCATTAATTACGTTTGAATATAAAATTGTAAATATATATATTTATATTCATTTTTATTATTTAAAAAATTGTTTTTAAAAATATGAAAATTTAATTTTGTTTAATCTATGAAAAAAATCTCTAAATGATATGGCATAAAAAAACCTGTCAAATTTTGTGCAATAGTAACTTTTAGTAAAAAATTCTCTTCATCTATTTTAATTATATGAGGTATATATATATATAATATAATTATAGAAATATTTTTCTTCTTTAGAACATGTCAATCTGGCATGCTTTGATTCATTGACATGACTTTGTGTTATATAATTACGACTTATCGCTAGAAGCAATTGATTAAGCAATTTGGCAACACGCCCAAGCTATTTACGAAGTGAGATTAGAGTTATAATTAATTCTTTGATTTAATAGTTATAGCCTGTGGAGCGGCTGACAGGCGGATGGAAGTTGGTCGCAGGTGCGCACGTGAGGACTCTCACTTGACAAGGGGATTTTCCGGAAATTGCTCGATTTATTTACTGCAATCGAGTGCCCTCGTCAATTCGAATCATTTATTATCATTTTTTTACACGTGTTGTATGCTTTCATTCGCTATCTACTTTAGCTGTTTTTCTGAAATCCTAATCTAAATAATTATGCTAAGCGCTCGAAACATAATTGAAAGGAAATCACATCGAGGTAGGGAAAGATTGAGGAAACCGCGAATGAATTCGACCTCTCCTTCTCCTGTAATCTCGTAATTGTGTTTTCATCGATCGTGTCGATCTGCGCCTCCAATTGCTGCAATATAGGCTATTCATTGATTTCTCTGTGCAAAATGAAATTAAGTTTTACAAGCAATTTTTGTATGAACTCTTCCATCTCTGAATGAATACGTAGGCCTATCTATATTCTAGAGAGTAAACATTTTTATATTTTCGTGCGAATTTTGTTATGACGCTTCAAAATGCTCCATTCTTTGAACAATAAAGAATAGTTTTGCATAAATTTTGTCTCGTTTTCACTTTTATAGTTTTAGTGGGATCCTTGTGAAACATAGTAGAGTGAAAAGATGAAAAATATTTTGGCAGAAGGATTAAACGTGTAATTAGTAGAATTTTTAAGTATTATTTTACAGCTGTCTATTATGTAAGTATTTTGTAAAAATATCAGTATTATTTCATTCTAATCTTCATAACGTCACATTTTTCATAGTAACGTTACTTTGTAATAGCAAACAGTCTGGTCTGACTTCCATTATACCACTTCCGTTATAAATCCTGCATAATTCGCCATTGGGGTGCTAATTCTGCGCGTGTCACGGACATTAACAGCCTAATGGTGGGCTAAAGCGCCTTGACACGGAGAATATTCTCCCGCGAGTACTCCCTGGTAATTTACGTAAGCGCTCCGACCGACAAATTCTTCCCCTTCTGCCGTGTCCCTGCAAAGGCACCAAGGAAATTAGTGAAGACTGCCAAAATCGATACACTAAATGTTTAATACTGAGCATACTCGATTAACTTGAATTAATGTGCAGACGCTTGAATCATTTTCGCATACTGTTTTAATTTAAAAGGTCTACATATCTGTATAAAATGTTTTAAACTAACACAAGTTACTATATAACACTGTGACTTTTTCGTATTGCCGTCCATAAGGCTTTTTATTGAAAGTTTTTTGTTTAGCGATACGGGAGGCGATTTCTAATTTCGTTCAGTAGTCAATCTCCGTGAACGATCGGGCAGATCTCCGTGTAAATTAGAAAGCAGAGACACGTCGGACGGGACGTTCCAAGCGATAAACTATTTCCGTTCTACGAAGATTTAAGCTCTAAGGAAATTAGGTGGATCTGAACAGATCGACGCGTTCCCCTGACAAATCTCGAATAATCTCTAGATGGAGAGAGAGAGATGAGACAGACTCGCGCAGTCACGTCCGTTGATCGAAACATTTCCGCGTCACTTCAATCCGCACATACCTATAGGGATGCATTTAAAATAGAATTACGTAAAAAAAAAAGACATTACACATATGTTTTTCAGATAAAATCGAATGCAAGCGGAATCTGGTCGGGATTGATGTCGTAAGTTCAGTTTGGTTATTTTTGAAAATATCAATTTGCATAATGAATACGTTAATTATCGATGCCATTTGCATTTCGTCGGCGGGAAGAAATATACTGGATAAACTGTACAGCGTCATCGGGCATTTGCCTCATCTATCACTGTCCGTTTTTGTTATCGTCGAATGTTATTTCACCCTATGTTGCAACAGTAGTCAATCTTTGTAAACGATCGGACTTGTCTAGGCGTCGCAATTCGACCGCTGACGAAGGCACGATTTCCTGCTCTATGGGATGCAAGAGTCTCCGAACCTAATGCACATCACGGTAATCTACTTGCTGTAGATACGTAGTACGTGCAACAAAACACAAACTCGCTATTTGCGGAATGTTCTATTTAGCCAACAGATAAAATTTTCTCGACACAAAAAAAAAGTTTATCGTTTGTGAGATTTAACATATAAAACTGTATAAGAATTTCATGAGAAAAAAGAAAAACGTAGAATAAATATGTATCATTAATACTCATGTGAAATTAGACTCCCTCCCCCTAACATTTGAGAAAATTAATTTTTGTCGTTTAAAATTGTCATTTAAAATTGCAAAATTACACTATGCAAAATATATTTTCGATTTATGCGCTACTATTTCCAAGCAATTTCGATTTTTGGAGCTGCAACTATTAAAGGATTTTCCACGTCCTGCCTGCATAGTCAACTTCTCCACTTAACTAAATCTTAATGAATATGTTATATAATAATGCGCTATTTGTTATATAATAATGCACCCTCGAAATCCGCAAAAAAAAATTTTTGCGCTCATTTCGATTAGTTAAAAAAAAATTTTTTGTGGGGGCTGTCAGTCACGTGGTAAGAACAACCGATTTGGAAAATCAAATACACAAGATTTATCCGCTATTTATGCTTTCATATTCACATATTTTCAACTTTTGCGCTACATCCCTTAAAACACTTCCCTCTTGGAGCAAATAGTCATTCATCCCTAGGTCGTTTAAAATTGCAAAATTACGTTATCTAGCTAATAATTTTTTAACTAAAGATGTGCAAACGGAAAACCGAATTTTTTTGAAATGTACAAACGAAAATCTATCGATGATTTTTTCGATTTCAATTTGCTCGTAATTGGAGGGCTAATGTGAAGTCAGCCCTCCCAAAATTGTTTTTTTAAATAACTTTCTTACTAGAAGTATGCAAATGAAAATTCGAAGTATGTACAAACGATGAGCAATCGAATGAGCTATGGAAAATTAATTTTCTCAAAAGTTCACGGGTATCATTAATTTATTTTTATGTAGATCTTTTTATTCTTTGTTATATCTTAAAATAATACTGTGTGTTTAATGTAACAATTCTTTATATATTTTTATATACATATATTAAAAATTAATAATATTTTAGCTTTGGTTAATTAATAGCAAATGTTATTAGAATTTATTAATAAGCAGTGACATATTGAACGTATCATAACTTTACATTTGTCCTTGTTTACTGAAGTATATCGAAGACGCAAGTGAGTCTTTCAAATGCAATTAACGTATAACATTAATTACTGTCGGCAAATTATTACAACTGCTTTACTAATATGAAGTGAACTTTCGTTAATGCATACAACCAACGTGTTCACGAGGTTTTCATATATGATTGATGATCCATGCGTATTCTTCTTCAAACTTCAAACATTAGGTTGCTCTTTCTACATCCCATCATATCTCTCGCGTTTCCTCCACGCTGCGAAAGGTCAAAGCAGATCCCGCGTTACATTGCATTGTGTCTGTCTTCCATCGATCTTCGTTCAGGCAATGGCTTATGGATAATGGCCCGTGGTCCCTTCAAATCTTTCTTCAAAAATGAAAATGTCTGTAAACGTATATATTTTTTTTTTCAAGATTTTAGAATAATCGATTTAACTATTCAAGTGAGTAAATCCAGCGTTTTTTATAATCCGCTATGAATAAAAAATAAAAAGAAGACTTTAAACAGATAATCTGTTAAGATATTTAGTTCTGGCTTGAAGTCCCTTTCATCTCAGAATCTATTGTGCGTACCACTCTCTGGCAATAAATCTATTTAAAAAATTAAAAATTAAAAATTTAAAAATAATAAATTTACAATAATTATAATTCCGGAGATTAAATTCAGTGATATACCATAAATAATTTCAAATTGCTTCTCTATTATGTTTGAAATAATTCATTTTGATCTTTCTGAGAATTGCAATGTTGGCGGAAGAAAGAGATATTTGCTTTGTCGAAATTGATAGATAGTTTATAATTCTAGAAAATAGATTTTCCAGGAATTGACTCCTGCTGAATTCCACACTCTTAAGCATACATGCGCAGTATCTTTAACCCATCAAGACAAATTTTTTTTCTCAAAATTTAAAATTTTTTTAATGGCAAGCTACTATGCCCTTAAGGAGCCTACTTGCCAAAAAATCTTCATCCTTGAGTTGGTCGTTTAGGCAAAGAGGAGGGGGAGAAGTGATCGATTTTGCTTTGGTCCCAAAAATTGATCTATTTTTTTGATCGAAAAATTTATCAATGGTCCTTAATAGATTAAATCTTATATATAGATACTAATTTCTAAATAAAAATGACATTTCAAGTTATACATTAACAGAAAAAAGGTTTTTCCTAATATGAGATATTTTTCTCGATATATTAGTATGTGATAGAACAGAGATATACAATACAATAAAGCGATTCGATTGGCAATATTACTGTTTGGCCTAACCATTTACCTTTATGAACTCACGATTCTTTTCTTTATACTAAGAAAACAATTTTTCTTTATTTTAAATATATTTAAAATTAGATTCATGCAATTTACAAATAAGTTTATAATATAAAACTTCTTTAATTTAATTATAGTAAACTAAAGCATTAAAATTAGAAAATAACTTTTCTTGTTGAAAGGTTTACTTAAATTAAATTCAGGCTTAGTATGTATTTCAGTATAATATTTGAAATATATTGAATGAAATTTTAGAATACTGAATCTGAATCATTTCATTTCAAAAATGGCATTTTAATAAATATTTATTTAAATTAATGTTTCGATTATAAAAATAATAAATGTTACATTAAATTCCACTAAAGTCACTCACGAACAGTACTTACATGGCACCGTCGATAGATGGACGTTATTTCTCGTAAGAAGAAAACCATATAGAAAAGAATAACAGACGCAGCATTATAAAATTTTTCACTCGTGTTCTAAAGAAATAAATCTTGAAGGCGAATCCAAAATTGAATTCCAAAATGAAAGCGACTAAAGTGTATTTTTTTAAGTATATGTTTGACTGCTTGGGGTTTTATTTCAGATTTATTGTGTATTTACATTACGATCTTAAAAGATACTGTATTTAATATTAATGAAATTAAAAAACAATATAAAGATGTATAGGGCATGTAAAATTAACGTAATTAAGTATAAATGTAAAAACTATAATATGATATATTAAATATATAAAAAAAAATTCTATAAATAACACATTGTAAAACACATTACATTACATGTTTCGGCTCTTGGATCGAGCAATCTTCAAATAATACAAAATTAACAACTTTAAAATTCATTTCCATCGTCATAGAAAAATCGTGATGAAACCCAATTTATATAGCGATATTGATGAATAGCCTCACGGAGACTATGAATTATTTGCAAGCGATTTACTGACCGATTGTTCGGAATTTCATGATATTCTAATTATAAAAATAATTTAAAAAAAAACATATTTGTTAACCAATAAATTTTAGATTCAACATATTTTACATTTAACAATACCATCTATAAACAGAATTTTGGCTCGTAGGTTCTCCGTTGTCACCCATCATTGCAGACTTAGTAATGCGAAAATTGAAGAGAATATCTTTTTTATCTTACAATAATCAATTTCTTTTTTATTATCGTTATGATCCAGTTGTTGCTGTTCCTTTCTCTGAAATCAATTCGTTTTTCGAAAGTTTAATTCGTTTCACTCACGTCTATAATTTACGTTAGAAGTAGGCTCTGACTCATTAAATTTCCTTGATGTTACTATCATGGTTAAAGAAAAACTAATTTTTGATTGATATCAAAAACCGATTTTTTTAAGAAGGTTTTTAAATTATTTTTCAAATCATCTTATCTCCCAAAAGAAGGGTATAATTTTTGGTTTGATAGACAGAATTTTATTATCTGACTCTGAATTCTATCAAAAGAATCTTACATTGATTGTTAATATAGTAATAGAGAACGATTATATTCTTAAATTCATTTTTTTTTATACAATCAATGTTAGAGTTAGAAACATTCAGCATGGAAGAATTAGTATGTGATTGCATGAACAATGATGAAACAAAGGATGTTACATCATGGTTTATTGTGCTCTTTGTATCATTGATAACAGAGAAATTCAAAAAATTTAATAGAGAGGATATTAAAGTTTCCTATTACTAGCTCTAATAAATTGCCTAAGTTCATTTTCATTAAGGTATAAAAGGATTATGATTTAAATTGGTCAAAGAACAATGTAATATATAAGATCATATGCAAGGATTGCGATGCATCATATATCGGACAAACGGGTAGATAACTTAAAATCAGAATTATAGAACATCGTAATCATATTTGTTAGAATAAATCTACCCATTCTGTAATCACCGAACATCAACTGCAGACGACACATGATTTTTTAACATACAGATACTAAATGAAGAGCCATGTTATAATAAACGCTTAATTTCTGAAATATTAAATATTAAAAAACAAAAAAAAACAGTCTTAATCTCCAAACAAACACGGAAGGTCTTCAAAGCACATACATCGATTATAAACAAAATTTGACATTGTTCTTACCTAGTCATTTTGTCAATCTATTAATATTTGCCTCTCAGATAGTGACAGTCAGCCCTAACGTTAACATATCTTTCAAAAAATTCTTTGATCTGTCCAAATTATCAAGTTTTAATATAGTGAGATACTTTGTTTTACATTGTATTATTATGTTTGACTGGTATATTATCTCTTATATTTTACACGATTTTATGAATTTGACGAAGTATTTTTTTTTAAGAAATGATAACTGTAATCACGTTAGTGAGTGTTTTATTGAGATGATATTTTTGCTTTTTACAGAATTTAAAAGTAGATAACATTTTAACAGATTTTAATTTTTTTATTTATTCAGATTTTAATTTTATTTTTTATTTTTATTTATTGGTTAACAAATATGTTTTTTTAATTAGAATATGAAATTCCGAACAATCGATTAGTAAATCGCTTGCAAGAAATTCATGGTCTTCGTGAGGCATTTATCAATATCACTATATAAATTGAAAATCTTTCATCACGATTTTTCTGACAATGGAAATGAATTTTAAGATTGTTAATTTTGTATCATCTGAAGAGATTCAATCCAAGAGCCGAAATATGTAACATAATGTGTTTTACAATGTGTTATTTATAGAATTTTTTTTATACATTTAATATATCATATTATAGTTCTTACATTTATACTTAATTACGTTGTGTGACTTTTAATGTGCCCTATATATCTTTGTATTGTCCTTTAAAAAACTAAGAAACCTGTACTATTTGTTATTTGATTTAATAAAATTAAATTCGGTTATATATTATAAATAATTTTAGATCACTCTTTTTATGTTTAAAATAATATTTTTTATTTGTCGAGGAATTGTACAATGCCTGGCGGAACAAAGGCATATTCACTTTGTTGAATTAGACAGATGCTTGGTAATTCCGGAAAGTAAGTTTCTCAAGAACTGATGATATTTATTATCTCGGACTTCTGTCGACACCCTATATCGGGAGTGCCTGAAGATTGTTTTAGAGATTCATGAAGCACCGCAATGTTCACCTATTTCTCAACCGCATTGGCGGATTCCAGGACGGTGTCCCGTTCGCGTGGGCGTAACGTAGGCATGCATACATATGTGGGCAGCATAGAGGATGAGGATGTATCCTTGTCTACGTATGGATATACATATATACGCGTGTCTCGACATTGATGGATAGTAGAGCCTTTCGTTTCTGTCTGTTCTATAAACACTGACCGTTTGAAATTTATCCTTTACAATCCTCCTTTATCCCTTTCCTCCTCCTCTCCTATGCTATTTAGAATCTCTTATATCTTTTGAGTAATTTGGTGAGTGATTGTTTTGGCGGGAAAAAATTGTGTTGTAAAATGAGGAAATTTCGCGCGAGCGAAGGAAGATTTTTCATGAGTTGCGAAAATCAACAGTT
>Ga0157364_1008216_pt1 | contig 10809 bp, 15 predicted proteins | sample AttsexASBM2_FD_111476 | JGI IMG/M metagenome (GOLD analysis project Ga0157364, IMG submission 111476) | Fungus gardens microbial communities from leaf cutter ant in Ribeirão Preto, State of São Paulo, Brazil - Atta sexdens ASBM2 | ecosystem: Host-associated > Fungi > Mycelium > Unclassified ... | reverse complement strand
GCGTCTTCTAAAAACCGCCGCGACTCGATGTGATTAGAGTTTATCATCTGTCAATATACGACTCTCGAACATGGCATCGATCTCCCAGACAAGAGGTCGTTGCTACTCGCCACTCGCGTACTTACCACCAATGTGCACGAAACGTCGCTCCAATTGCGACTTTGCACCCGCGAGTCGCGCGATCTTCGCCACCGCGGTTTGTCTGTGTCCAACGCGAGGCGCGGACGCTTGGCACGATAAAAATTCTTCGAGCTGCTCGATGCACTCGTCGCATCGTTGCACGCAAAACACTCCACCAGAGTAGCGACCTGGCCGCACTGCTGCAATAATTCGCGTTTCCATTTCTTTTCACAGTTTTTAGAGCACTCTTCCACGGAGCACTTGCACGTGACTCGTTCACACACGTTGCAACACTGTGACATGTCTAGAATATTATAATGTTCTAACACCTTTTCATTATGTTTGTTTGCGAAAGTGCACTGTTCGCACAATGCATTGTTCGTTGCATCTATTGAAAAATAGTTTTAGTGCAAGATCGCGATCACGAAACTCCACCCATATATTGTCAATAATCAGTAATTCGACACATTTTTTATTATCCGCAGGAATCTTAATATACATGCACCAACCTTGGCTTTTATCTGCGATTTTCTTCGCCCAAATAATCGACTTTTATTAGGTACATACATACATATGTTCATACGTTCATACATATACGTTCATGCATATACGTTCATACATATACGTTCATGCATATACGTTCATACATACACGTTCTTACGTTCATAGAAATAAGTACATTACGTATTTTTATTGAGAAAATTTTTTTGCAACCACCAATTATATACTTTCAATTCATTTGGTAACGCGCAATTCTTAACATGTTGTCCATATCGCATAGTATTAGCAAGATTCAGATTAATTAAAGATTCCATGTCTTCGTAAATTGCATCCAAGGTCTCGATGCGTTCTCGTTCATCATCCAAAAGCAAAGTTCCAAAGCCACATTCGTGTCCCTTAATGTATACTGTAACATCATCTTCAAATACAGCCGCCGTGCTCAAGCTTTTCACCTCATTATACGGGATCATCCTATCCTTCCATCGCAATCCATGGATGAGCACTCAACTAAAAAGCGGAAGTCTTGTTAAAAATTTCCATGGCACTAAAAATGTACACGGGACTAAAAATGTAATGCGTGAGAACAGTTTCAGTACCACCATTTCCTTCACGATAAATTTCTTGGATGAATCCTTGCAGATTCCACGAACGTTGACATGGGCATATTGTTGAGAAGATTGCAGTCGAATGCAACGTATCGTAGATTTTCACCATGTCGGAGATGCATATATGTGATTTTGCGCACAACGTTGGTCAATGGATTATAATGAATCGCGCGATCATGTATGATGAGACAATAGGCTGTATTTGTGGAAACGTTTTCCATACATTCAAAGTCTAATCGCATATCCACAGTGCCGCTCTTGACCGATTCATTCTGTCGAAAGCAATCGATGATTACGAAAGGGCCATTATAAAAAAGTTGTAAAGGAGACTAGGCTCGAGACTGTACATAGTAGCTTTTTTGCAGAAACACGCATGCAAGTCATACAGAATCGCACATCTGTTTTTATCAAAATCCAGATTCAAGTCATGGATAATATTCCGATTTCAGAATCGCATTGGTTAATTTGCAGTCATCGACTCGACCTATATCCTTGGATATGACATTTTTTCGACCTATTTGCATAGTGAAAATGACATAGCGGCTTTTCGAGCTGAGTAGCCGTCTTGATGGCTATGAGTGCTTGATTGTGCAAGAGCGGAAACTCATACAAATCCCAAGAGCGAAAGCCATGCTCAGATATCGTCTGCTTTCCAAAGCGTGCAGCATCGACAGTTTATTTATCTCAATAACACGTGCGACATTCGCCACTTTGAATAATTCGAGTGTTGGCTCTAACGCTGGACCTCCTGTCAGACAATTATTATCGTTGCGCGCTCGTATTAAAATTAACTCGTGACAAGCGTTGACTACTACACGTTTGTAATCTTCACAAAATTCTAGCAGTACGTAGTGCGGTACACAGAAATTAAAATCACCAGCCGCAGTTGTCTGCGCATCCCAGCTGACATTCCGCAGAATCACGCATCTGTCGGATGACACTGTTACAAAGTTTTTGAGCGTACTAGTTTGTGTGCTATCTACGTTTCTGTTGCAATCAATCTCTACATGAATTTCATCGAATATGAATGCGACGCAATTATTTCCCGATGCCACGTGAGTATCCTGGACTATTTTGTTCTTCGTCAATTTTCCCGACGTATAGAAAACTTTCATACGGCAGAGTGTACAGCAAAAATGTAAGAAGGAAAAGAACGAATAAATATTGCGAAGATGGAAGGAATGAATAATTTCAAACACACACAGTTAATATTTGTTCATTTTTCATATACTGTATATAAATATATATATATATATATATAAAATATATATATAATAAAAAAAAAAATATATATATATACCAGGTGTATAAGCTTAAATCCGCTGTTTGCTCATAGATGGCATACAAAGCTACCCTGGGCATACAACACACTTTTTTTATGTGTTTGACATCTGTCAACACATCATCAGCACACATCATCAGCACACATCATCAGCAATTTCATACAACAACATACATTTTTTCTTTCGTAATCATGTCTAGTTCTTTGCTAAAAAAAAAGCATATGCGAGAAGCTTTGCTTTTCTGTTTCAATTTGAAAAAATTGACTGCCGAATCGCATCGAATGCTTGTGGAGACCTATAGCGACAATGCTTTATCGGACACAACGTGCAGAGATTGGTTTCGCCGGTTCAATGACGACAATTTTGACCTGAATAAAAATCGGCCCAGAAAGGTTGAGAACTATCTGTTGCAGGCTCTTTTGGATGAGGACGATATCCAATCGCAAGAAATGCTTGCCGAGCAATTGGGTGTTTCTCAAGCAGCCATTTCCATGCGGCTATATGCCATGGGGAAGGTTCAAAAGATCGGAAAATGAGTGCTGCATGAACTGAACGATAGGCAGATGGAGCGACGCCAAAACACATGCCAAATTCTGCTTGCAGACAAAAAAGAAAGTCGTTCCTGCATCGGATTGTGACAGGCGATGAAAAGTGGATCTATTTTCAGAATCCTAAACGCAAGAAATCTTGAGTTTGATCCCGCCCAATCATCAACATCTTTCTCAAGACCAAATCGCTTCGGACGAAAGACGATGCTGTGCGATTGATGGGATCAGGAGGGTGTCATCTACTACGAGCTGTTAAAACCTGGTGAAACTGTTAATGCTCACTACTACCACTAACAACTGATCAAATTGCACCATGCTTTGCGTGAAAAAAGGCCGGAAAAGACATGACAAGCTGATTTTCCTCCACGACAACGCACCATCACACACATCAACAATGGTCCAAAACTACTTGGAGACACTCAATTAGGAAGTGCTATCCCATCTTGCTTACTCCAGCCATGCTATGCCAGACCTGGCACCTTCTGACTATCACCTATTTTCGTCGATGAGCCACGCGCTCGCTGAGGGGCACTTCGATTCTTACGAAGACGTCCGAAAATGGCTTGATGAGTGATTTGCCTTGAAAGATGAGGAATTTTTTTGGCACGGTATACACAAATTGCCCAAAAGATGGGAAAAATATATATAATAGTTAGCGAGGACAAGTATTTTAAATTTGTTTTTGCTTCCTAGAAAAAAAATGTGTTTTTCTAACTAAAAAACAGCGGATTTAAGCTTATAACTGATATATACATATATTATTATCCATAGTGTAACTAATAATTCATATTCAATATTTGAATTTTTCAATCATAAATTTTACGTTAGATGTTTGCCGCATCGTATTTGTCATTTGACGCTTTTCGCGATGACATCATCAATGTAATTTAATACACAAAGAAATGCGATGTGCAGCTTCGCAAGCATCGACGGCTTTATTAGATAATGTAATCAAAGATTTTTCAAGGACATATCGCGATAAGTCACAACATATCACGGCATGTTTTGCGGTGACGTTATCTATGCGATTTGATTTATAAATGCGATGTTGCTAAATAATGTACTGATCACATGTTACGTGACCAGATTTTTCACATTCGACATGGTACGATATGTCACATTATGTTAGAGTGGTGATATCATCAATGTAATACAAATGTCATGTGGTAACGTACTTCCAAATAAATGATATAAAATTAGAAGATTTAGACGCATTGCGTCATTAGTTAATGCAAGCGATAACACGGAGCGTGATTTGATAGAGCAAGCAACCCAACTGAATATCATAGAATAGGATGGGAATGATGCTACAAGCTCATAGAATCTCTGGAAGAATACAGTCATGCCAAACGTTCGCGATTGTCAATCGACAAGAGACAATCAGTAATCACATATATTGTGAGGCTCGAGAGTTTGAAGGATTCGGTGCGTGGACGACTCGTGCATGTGGATGCACGGATATGGACTTCGATGGCGCGAGATCGAAAGCATTCGAGAGTCATATATTGATAAGCTATATTGATAGGTGATAAACTCTAACCGTCACATCGAGCCGCGACGGTTTTTAGAAGAAGTTGGCAATGTAATTCTCGAGCAAGTGCGAGATACTGTAGAAAGACATGGTAATGTAAAAGTAAATACCGCATTCAACGGCGCGATGAAGGATAAACGTGCTAATAAAGAGCATAATTACAAAGAATAGCAAAATATATCGATGTACCGATATGCGCGAATGGTACGAGCGACAATCGTCGAGTCTATCCTAGCATTGCTCGAAAAATTCCAGGAACGTGACGGGTTGGCATTGTCGCGAATTCTCAATTTGGTAGTGAAAGTGAATAAGCACAATCCAATTCGCGTGGAATGTTACTTCGAAGTGCGGGAAATAGCGACGAAAAGAGATGATCAACGTACATTTGATAGATAGTGCGTGTTTCGCATTGTCGTAATCGCTCTATACCTAACTAAAGTTATGTGGACAGAAAATCGTTGTATCCGCATTACACGACAGTTGAATCTCGCGGATATCGAATTTTCGATAACGTTCAAAGACATTCCGAAAATCTCAATATATCGATCAACATATATAGCATCGAAGATAAACAGATTCTTCATCTACGGCTCACTGATGAGGGACAAGCATAAATCTCCTGTACTTACAAATAACTTCACGTAATGACAACATTAGACACTTTGCGTGGATAAAAATTTTATCTCGCCTTGTAGATCACAAATTACTGGGAACGAGAACAGGAAATATTTTTGCAATCGATAAATATAATAAGAAAAATTGATAAAAGAACAATATTTAAAAACAGTAAAAAGAAATAGAAAAATGATTTATCTATTATTTGCAGATGCCTTCATCACTTCAGCTCGAGCGCAAAGTTGGAGATCCACAGCGAAGACTGTGGTAAGATGAACGATTGTGTCATTCGACTGCTGATGAGTGGCTCGAATTCGGTAACTATAACAACCGGGAACGAGTGCCGTTCATCGTTTACGTCGATTTGGAGTGCGTTCTACGTAAGACAGAATCCGACGCTATCGGCGTTTATAATGACACTTGTTGCTGGCATCACATATCATTGAGGACCGTCATCTCACACTCCGTCGCTGCTGCCGCCGATCCCGGGTCCACTCCAAAATGCGTTTCGGGCCTTCGCCACCGCGGACCCCACATCCACCTCAAAATGCGTCGCGATACTATAATGCACAAGATGTTTTATCTAGGTGACACATCATTGATCTCACAGTTCTTTCTTTCAAAATCAGAAGCGTCGATAATGACATTTATCTAGAAAGAACCGTGAGATCGGTGACATATCGTCACTACTGTGACCCAATAGGAATGGTAGATAAAAGGATAAAGAACTCACAAATGGAATATAATGGGTCGTAAGCACGCGGCATCTCAGTTGGCACCTTTAAAAATTACCGAATCGATCGCAATAAGTATAATGCGAAAAATATGGACCATCGGACATGCGGACGATTAGGACATGGTATAAACGCACAGACAAGTTATTTGAAGCAATGAAAATAGAATTTGGGAACATAATGGACGAAAGTAGAAGTCAAGAATATCAGAATATCAGAATAATTTTGAAGACATGAATGTAGAATTCGAAAATATTGAAAACGTAAATATTAGAGACGAAGTGTTCGAATGCTTGTATGCTGAAATGGAAGTAGACTTTGAGAATATAATGAACCAAGAGTCATCTGACGAAGAAATGCTACCCGATAGTGGATGTGCTAGTGATATGAGCGAGTATGAAATCGATCGCGTAGAAAAATTCGTGTCGGCTCCAGAAATCCGTACGTTGAACGCTTGTACTAAGCACAGTGTGATCCACAATTATTATATAAGGGGTGGTGCTTTAATCATATGCATAGCATGCATGATTCGTATAGCTGACATTAATGATGTAGGAATGTATCATGTCAAAGAGCATCAGACCGGTTCTTTCGGTAGGCTAAACGGCAAGTCGTGCGTGAATTGCAGAGGGCCTTTGTACAGTATATTCTCGTGCAGCATGTGCCCACTCTGCACACACATTAAAAACATACATTAAAAAAGAACTATTGTGAACGATATTGCGAACGAAAAAATGCGAAAAAAGTCAAGCAAAAGCCTGAAGACTGTGATCAGCGGAGAGACAAAGATGTGCGAATATCGCCAGCAGTTCCTACGTGATCGAGAAATAGGTACACGTGATGCGAAACAGGGAGTCATCATCAATGACGAAAACGATGTTGAAAAACAATATTGATTCGGACGGTTAGGAGAGGAAATGGTGCACATTGACTTCGAAGAAAGATTTTGATACAAAGCTTTCTGTTTAATAAAAGAACAGTGTTATCACTCAATGAATAATGAAGAAAAGATTCAATATAGCTGCAGGTATTAAGATTCCCGCGAGAAGTGATGATAACGGACAAGTTAGTGATACTATGACCGCGAGAAGAATCTTGCTAAAAAAATGTTTCATGACTTATGTGATCAGTATATGCGTAATCAATTATGCTACCTCTGTAAAGAATGCACTTTAATAGACGAATATAATATTAAGGTGATAAAACATTATAATATTCTAGATGTAAAGCGATGCTGCAACGTGTGTAAAGTCACGTGCTCCATGTAAGAGTACGAGATCTAAAGATTGTGAAAAGACAAAATGGAAAATCATGAGCGAGTGGAACGCGAATTGCTGGAGCAGTGCGGCCAGGTTGCTACAGTGGTGGAGTATTTCGCGTGGCTGCAACGATGCGATGAGTGCATCGAGCAGCTCGAAGAACTATATCGTGCTAAGCGTCCACGCTTCGCTGTTAGACACAGACACCTCCGCGGTGGCGAGGATCACGCGACTCGCGGATGCAAAGTTGCAATTGGAGCAACGTGCACATTGGTGGCGAGTACGCGAGTGGCAATGAACGATCTCTGGCGAGAGATCGACGCCGTTTTCGAGAGTCGTATATTGACAGATGTGGTGATAACTCTAATCACATCGAGCTTCGGCGGTTTTTAGAAGACGCTGGCAATGTAACTCTAAAACGAGTGCGAAACGCTGTACACGATAGTGTAAAAGTGAAAACTGCATTCAATGATGAGGGTTCACGACGAAGGATAAACGTGTTAATAAGAGCATAATTACAAAGAACAGCAAAATACAATATATCGATGCATCGATATATGCGTCTATTCTAGTATTCGAAGAATTCCAGGAACGTGAGAGCGGGTGAGCATTATCGCGATCCTCAACTTGAGTGTTAATGTGAACAAATTAAATCCCCTATACACGGAATGTCACTTCTAGGTGCCGCGAGAAATTATACTTAAGAAAGCGATGATCAATGTGCATTCGATGGACAATGTGTGTTTCGTGTGGTAAGTGGTCGCCGCTCCCGGTTAAAAGCGGATAGAGCTCATGTGGATAGAAAATCATCGTATACGCATTACACGACAGTGTTGAATCTCGCGGATATCGAATTTCCGATAACGTTCAAAGATATTACGAGATTTAAAAGGTTGAACGCTGTATCGATCAATGTATATGGCACTGAAAATGGACAGGTCTCTTCTTTACGGCTTACTGATGACAAGAAGGAGAAGAATGTCAATTTCCTGTATCTACAAGATTCACGCAACGACAGCATTAGACACTTTGCGTGGATCAAGAACCTGTCGCGTCTCGCAGATAAGAGGGAAAAAGAACAAGAAATTTTTCTGCGACCGATAAGTATAATAAGAAAAGCCAATAAAAAATAGTAAAAAGAAATATCGAAAAATGATTTCTCTATTATTTGCAGGTGCCTTCATTCACACTTCAGCTCATGCGAAAAATTGCAGTTGCACGAAGTGGACTGCCAGAAGATCAACTGCGCCATCCGACTGCCGAGCGAAAACAACAGATGATTAAAATTCGGCAACTATAGCAACTGGAAATGAGTGCCGTTCATCGTCTATGCCGACCTGGAGTGCGTTCTACGTAAGAACAGAATCCGAGGAAGACACATCGTCGTACGCGATTCAGCGGCATGAAGCATTTAGTATATATAGCATTTAGTATATAGGCTACTACGTACGATGCGCGTATGACGACACATCGTCGTATTACTTCCGTCGAGATGAAGACTGTACAATGTGGTTCGCGCGACAATTCAACGATTTGACGCATCGTGTGAAAACTATCGTATCTGCCAATGTGCCTATGGAAACGTTGTCTAAACAGCAATAGGAGGCGTACCGTAGTGCGACGCGTTATCACATCTGTGAGAAACCGTTCGCGCCGGACGACACGCGATCATTGTCATCTCATCGAGTAGATCATCAGTAGATACCGCGGTCCAGCGCATTCAAATTCTAACTTAAATTATAAAAATTCGTTCTATATTCCGGTCGTATTTCACAATTTACACGGGCTATGACGCACATTTTATAATTAAGAAAATTGCTACCGCTTATGATGGACAGATAGATGTACCAAAGATAGATGTAATGAAAGAAAAATATATTTCATTCATTAAACATATCGGTAGCAACAAAGGCAAATATAAAAAGAATTTTCAGAAAAATGATGTAAAATTAAGATTCATTGATTCTTTCAAATTTCTAAATGCAAGTCTGTCGATAAATTGGCGTCGTATCATGACAAAGATAAATTAAAAATTGTACGTTCCGAATTTTGTAAGCTCAGAACGAAGGATTTCGATCTTCTTACTCGAAAAGATGTCTTTCCGTACGAGTACATTGACTGCGTCGAAAAATTGCAAGACATGCACTGCACGAATTACTTTCCAATTCGTTGACAGGCGATACTGTATCCGAGAGCGATTACGCTCACGCGAAGATATGGCAGCGATTCTCCATCCGAACGTTCAGCGAGTACAGTGATTTGTACTTGAAAACTGGTATCTTGTTATTAGCCGACATTTTCGAAAATTCCGCAATAGTTGCGTCGCTAGTTACGGTCTCGATCCCGCACATTATTATACATTGCCAGGTTTCACATGGGACACCTTGTTGAAAGGAGGCAATGATCGCGAATTTTCACAGCCGCAGTGTCTTTGCGGAAAATTTGATCGAAATGCATAAACTCGAGGTGAAGTTCGACAAGCCGATTTACGTGGGTATGTGCATACTCGACAAGTCAAAAATCTTGTACAAATTTCATCATGAGTACATCGATGTATCGCGATAAATGCAAGATCACGGATAGTCTCATTTACCATATAGAATGCGACGATGTTTACGAGAATATGAAAATTGCGCGATATCGCTAGATTCGATACGAGCGATTATCTGGCAGACAACGTATACAGTATACCTCTCGCGAACAAAAAAATACCCGACCTCATGAAGAACGAAAATAATGATGTGATAATGACCGAATTCGTTGGACTGAGAGCGAAGATGTACGCGGTGAGAGTGGACGGTAAGAAGGACACTAAAAAGGCGAAAGAATAACGTAATCGTGAATGATGACGTTCAATGATTACACGCGGTGTTTGAATGAAGAGATCGAAATGACTCGCCGTCAATCATATATGTGATCTAAATTACACGAGGTGTATACGATATCCGAATAAAAAGTCGCTCTGTCTATACGACGACAAATGATACCGGACTCGACGGAGACATTACCGTGGCATTGGTGGATACCTTTGTAATATATATTACTATTATATATTACTTATTGTAATTTACATTTTCCTTTTTTTTACATTTCTACAAGTATTATTAGCGTTATGCGTTTTATATAATAGCATTTATTATGTATTACGATTATTGTATTTTCATATAATACATGTCGTATGTTTTTAACATTTATATAAGTATTATATGCTACTAGTATTTCAATTTACATTTTATTGTATCCCATATTTTTTTATAATTTATGCGTATTACTATTATATATTACTATTATTTTAATTTATATACTTTACGTATATTTTTTTACATTTATATAAGTATTATTATTTTTCATAACTATCTATGTATGTATTGTGCTTCATACATAAATTGTTACAAATAATTATATATACTCCAAAACGAAGATGATGGGAAGTATTAGATTAGTACAACTTTGCTTCCGCCGTTTTTCTGTAGATAGTTTTAGCGGTAAATGGTGGTCGAAATAAATAGATCATAGACGTCATACAATAAACTTGGGCATCTGTCAACATAACCCCATAGAAACATTAGTCGATTTGTGTTTGCATCATAAAGTTATTCTCGATTGAAAATGT
>Ga0157364_1008215_pt1 | contig 10809 bp, 10 predicted proteins | sample AttsexASBM2_FD_111476 | JGI IMG/M metagenome (GOLD analysis project Ga0157364, IMG submission 111476) | Fungus gardens microbial communities from leaf cutter ant in Ribeirão Preto, State of São Paulo, Brazil - Atta sexdens ASBM2 | ecosystem: Host-associated > Fungi > Mycelium > Unclassified ... | reverse complement strand
TGACAGCTCCCATCAGGTACAAGTTTTGATCATGTGATAGCAACAGCTTGCGCACAGACCATCACTCTTTTGTATATATACCTCTGTGTCTGAGGGCTAGACCTTAGACTTAACAACGTCAATTATTTCTGTTGATACTTTTCATCATCTGTCAATCATCATATCCTTATACTGAACCCCTGAAACACTATTCAGCCTCAGTATCACAACCAGTAAGTATCTTATTTGTGATAGGGTGAAACTCCATTTCAACAGTTCACAACATTACTCGATATCTCAAATATCTTCTCAATTCACCAACAACTACATGACTGCACCAATATCCCCCAACCCATATGTTACCAGAAAGCTCAACAACATAGATGAAGCCAAATTATTCAAGAAAGAATATGATGACTAGACTAAATTATACCACAAGATGTTGAAAGGACTGGAAGCAATGATAGATGTTCAGAGACAAGTATAGGACATGATGAAGATGGTAGAAGAAACAAATACACAATCACAGAAATAGAGGGGATGATCTTGAAAGCAAGCATCAATAATTGAATGACAAATACAACAAATGTCATAGGGATATTAGATAATCTACGATATTTAATTCAAAGCAACATGGAAGATTGAGCATATCAAGTTCAATAGATATTAGCTGACAAGTTGGACAAATACAAAGGAAAAGGTAATGCATCTTAAAGAAATTGACAGAAGAGTACTACTAAATGTGGATGATAATATTTAAGAAATTCAAGACTTGTACAGAGATAAGAGACAGAAGAAGGAATTGGAAAGAGGAAGAGTGGAAGATGAAGAAGTAATATTAATCAAGCCATATGAGGAATCGACAACTACATCCAAGACAACCAAATCAAGTTTTATACATAAAGAAATCAGGAACTTAGAACAGTTTATGAAGTTCATTCACTCTCCAACTCAAACAAGGCTATTCAAACTGCTCCCATATTATCAATCACTTTAGTCCAGAGGAGAACAAAATTCATAATTCTGGAAAGAAGTAGCGATGACATTCATGAAAGAAAAGCACAATACAGAAACCTTAAGGAATGATTATCCAATAACTATGTATCAAGGAGGACCACCCCACAAACCATATTTCATTGCCATCAACAATCAAGGACAAGTCATCATCAGTCCTAACAAGAAAATAGTGATAACACATATTGTTGGAGAGCTTGAAGTGCTGGTCTAATTTATGGGGACATGAATACTGAAAACAGAGTATTGTTACGATCAATACCTCATAGACTCAGCATAAACCAGGGTAAGGGTAATGATGACATAATTGGCTGCGCTGAAGTAATCTCAGTCAGCACCTTATGTAGTAGGTGCTCTATCCTTGCTCTCTCCTCATTATTCTATGACTCAATTACCTTGTATATTGTGGACATTTTCCTCATTGTACTTTCATATATATAGCATAGATATACTCTTGTATCTTTGCACTTTACCAATTGCATCATCCCTACTTCTTATCTCAAGTCTTTGCCTAAGTTGCAACCTGAGCTTAGTCTAAGGTCATAACAAAATGGTTTTGATATCTACCAACTAATTATTTGCTACATTAGCTAACTTGATGATATTTTGAATCTAAAGTTGAATATTTGCTATAGTTTCCAATCCTCAAATTATTTTGTGGTATTTCTTTGTCTAGTCTTTCTTTTCTTTGTTAAGAATTATGATAAGGTCCATGTTGTTAACTGTGTGAGTAATGTAGGAGTCGGAGGAGAAGGGAGTAGTTGTGAACTGATAAGATATGTCTTGGATCTTTTTAATGCTGGTTGTGCTTTAAGATGTCATTTTGGAGTTTTATCTCTCTTTTTCATATGTTTTGTCTCAAAAGCTTTGTCCAATAGTCTTGAATTGCTTTCTTAGTATGTGGTAACCATGTTTCTGCTATCCATTGGTCATGTTCATTTCCATATCCCTTCCAATGAACTAAGAATTGTATATAGTGTCTTTTTTCTTATGATTTCATACTTCTTCAACTTCATATTCTTCATCCTTATTGATAATGTCTGGTGGTGGTGCTAGTTCTATGTGCTGTCCCTTGAATTGGGGTTCTCTGCATCATGTCAGCAGGTCTTCATTGAACATATTATATATTGCCTATTCTTCTAGTAATTTTAGCTGAAATGCTTCTTGTCCAATGTCCTTTGTGACTTCAAAAGATCTATATCTTTTTTAGTTTAGCTTCTTTGAAAGTTACTTTGATTAAATATTCTTTGCTTCCAACCACATGTTGTTTCCTTGTTTCAACCCTTCAGAATTTTGCCTTTTCTTCTTGAACTGTTTCTTTATAGCTTCTTTTGCCTTTTTCATTGATGATTTTGCTATTTTCCAACTTCTCTGTAGTTTCTTAAGAAAAATTCTCCAGTTTTTGTAATTCTGTCTTTATAGTTAGGTCTTCTTTTCATGAATGTCTTCCAAAGTTAAGTTCAAATGGTATATATTCTGTGGCTGAGTGTTTCTTGTCATTGTACTGGAATTATGTTGTTGATAACTATTCTGTTTAATTGTCTTGCTAATAATTAACATAATATTGTAAGAATGCTTCAACCTCCTGGTTTATTCTTTCCATTTGACTATTTGTTTGAGAGTAGTACACTATCAATAATGTTTTTTTATTCTTAGAGCCTTACTTAAGTTTTATTTCTATAAATCATGAGGCAAACTGGAGCTTTCTATCACTAAGAATTTTTGTTAGTATTCCATAAATCTTTTATATATTGTCTTTATAAATCTTGTTTATTTTCTCTAATGATACTGCTGTTATTATTACCTTGAGTCTGATAATTTTTATGAATTGATCTACTATAACCATTATTACATCCTTGTTATTTGATCTTGGTAATAGTACTATGGTATTGATGCTGATTTCCTGCTATGGTTCTTAAGATGTTTCTAATAGATGAAGTTCTCCAGCTTTCTTCATATGCTGCACTTTATTCTGTTAACATTTTTGGCATCTTTAGACATATTTCTTGATATTGTTTCATATTCCTAGCCAGCAATAGTTTCTTTTGATTAATTTGGGTATTCTTTGTTGTCCTAAATATTCTATATTTGCTGGTTTATAGTTCTTCTATAATATTTGCTCTCAAAATTTCCAGTTGTTGGGATATAGACTTTTCTTTTATGTATACCACTTCATTATCTTTATATGCTTGTTTATTTTATTTCTCAAGTTTTGTCTGTACTTTTTGTTTTCTAATACTGTTCTTTCAGATTTCTTCTAATATTATAGTTTCGTCTACTATTAGATTTCTTTTAAACATTACTATCTTGGCTTCTGTGCTTATCCTCATTTTCTATAATTTGTCCTTAAGCATCTTAATATTATTGTTATCTTTCTTAATGTTTACTTGATCTTTTCTTAACAAAATATCTGTTCTCATGTTTGTCTTTCTTAGAATTTGTTATGAAATCATAGTCTTTGTCATATGCCAAGTCCACCTATCCTAATATCCTAAAGACATATTTCCACAGTAGTAATAACTCCCTAACATGTTCAATAAAAGTTTATCTTTCCTGCAACACATTCTCAGTGGCACTTATTGAACTTGATTTCTAGTGTTCAATGGTAGCATACTACTATCAGTATTCAACTCTCTTTTGATTTTTATCAAATTATCTGAAGTTATGACTATATAGCAGACAGATGGCATAGCATATAAGCTAAAGCCAAAGTTATTTTGACAAGTTTATATCACCAAGCTTTTTGTATGGAGTTTACATACTCTGTAAATCTCTAAGCTGACCTTCTAGGCTTTCACCTTTTAGTATAAACTATATCTGACAATTTTACAATTTGAAATACTTTTCTGTGGCTTCTAATAGGTATTATCTCTATTTTATTAGAGCTTCCACTATGGCCAATAGTTTCTTATCATATATCCTATAGTTCCTTTTAGCTACTTGTATTATTCTTGATAAAAATACAATTGGTTTCCATTTTCTTTCTTATTCCTAAAATAAAACTTCTTTTATGGTATTTCCTGATACATCAGTTTCTACTGTGAATTTTCCTTCTCTTCTGGATAGAGTGAGTACTGGTTAACTTGAGATATTTTTCTTCAATTCTTCAAATGTCTTTTAGTGTTCTTTTTTCTATTTCCAGTTTTTTTGCCCTTGAGGTTATTGAAAGATTTTTCTATATGACTGAAGTTTTTGATAAAACATCTTCTCTTCTGACTACTATTCCTTGGATTGGTATTTCTTTAGTATTGAAATCCTGCTTTGACTGTTTGAAACAGAGATTATGTTTCTCTGCCATCTTTAAGAATTGTATAATTCTTTCTTCTAATTATTTTTTGGTCTTGGCAGATATTACAAAGTCATCCAAGTAGTCTGCCAATACTTCTTTGTATAAGAGCTCTTGGAATATACTGTTTATTATCTATTAAAATGTTTCCAGTAAATTGTATAATACAAAGTACATAAATTTTGGCTTGAATAGACCCTTGTTGGTCAGAAATGTTACTTTCCATTTATTTTCTTCCTTGATTTGTATGTTGTTGTATTTCCAAGTAAGATCTAGTTTATTGAAGTATTTTGCATCTTTGAGTTTGTTGATTACTTCTTTAACTAATGGAAGTGGCATCTTGTCTTTAATTGTACGAATCCTATACTAATTATAGAAATCTGTCCTTCTTTGGAATATAAAAACATGGTATATATTTTGAACTTGATTCTACTATTAGTCCTGTCTTAAGCTATTCATCTAGCTATTGATTTAAAACTTCATCTTCCTTGACTTTCATTACATAAGCTTTGATATTTAAACTTCTTTGGTGCATCTTCCAATAAATTAATTGCATAGTTCTATTCTCTTCTTTCTGGTAATTTCTCAAATTTTTTCTTGTTAAATAGATAGATAAATGGTTGAATGTATTCCAGTAAGTCTTCTGGATTTTTTGGATCCAGTTCCTTGCCTATTTCCTAGTATTCCTTGTCCATTTCTTCTATTGGATTGATTTTTCTGATCTTTAATATAAATGCAATGTCTCAATGTTGTACTTTGCATTCTTTCAGACATTTTGTAAACTATATTGTCTTTTTGTCCCAATTAACTTCTGGATTGTGTTTGACCAACCAGTTGTATTCTAAGAACATGTCTGTACCATTTATATCCATTAATACTACATCAATTATTTTTTTGTGTCTGTTAATTTTTAGTTCTAGTGGTGCAAACTATGTCACTTCTCTATTCTTGGTTCTGTCTGTATTGAAAAATTTGGATGATTTAGGCATTGGTTCTGTTTTAATCTGTTCTTCTTTCACTAGTTGTTTATGAATTCCAGTATGGATACATTCTGAATCAACTAGTATCTTAAGATGTAGTTTTCTTCTGTTTGATATCTTTACATTTGTGCATACATTAAGCTCTCTCTCATTGTTACCTGTTCTTTGTGAAATAACATATTGATCTTTTGGAGAATTACCATATACAGAGGTTTATTATACTGTGCTTACTCTGAATCTCTGACAAAACCCTTCTTTTTATCATTGTCTTCTTTATCTTTGTCATCTGAATTGTCTTGTATACTCTTATTCTTCATATTTTGCCCTGACCTGCAGTTCTTTACAAGATGTTCCACTTTATTATATTTGTAATACTTTCTGGTTTCTTTCTCTTTCTTTGGTTTTCTAAAATCTTTTACTATATGTCTGTATATGTTGTAGTTGAGGTATCTAGGCTTTTTATCTCTGTTATAGTTGTCTTTAGCTTTCACAATATTCATAGGTGCTCTTCTTTCTCCATAGGTTATCCTTAATTCTGTTTTGTAGTCTTGTCTGCCTTCTGTGAATTCATATCCTTGTTTAACTAATGTAATCACTACCTTCCACTCTTTGAGTGATTCTAGTACTACTATGGGTAGGTATTCCAATATACTCTTGATGATATTGCTCCTGATATTATTCTTCAATAGAAATATGACATGTATATTATCTGTCTTAGTCTTCATGGCTAATATTTCAAATTCTATCATGAAATTTGCAATGTGTTTCTTCTTTTATTTGAAGGTTTCAATCTTCCATTTGGCATTTGCTGTATTGCTCTTGTCACTAAACACTGTCTTGACTTCTTTAACAAAATTGTTCCAGTCCTGGATATCATTACCTTCTGCATATAAATTTCTGCTACACACTCTCTAAGTCGGGCTAGTAATACTGTGATCTTATCATCTATTATTATAACTTTATTACTTTTGAGAAGTAATTGTATCTCTCTCCACTAGTCACTATCAAACCACTCTGGGTCTGGGACCATGCTTTTCAGCATAACTACCTATGCTATTTCATTATATACTGCCAGTGTTGGTGCTGTTAATATTTCTTCTAATACTGGTTTTATAGTACTAGTTTTATAGTTCTGTTTCTGTCTGAGATATAATCTTCAGTAATCTTTAATGATCCTAATATTGTCAGACATATGAAGTCTGAATGCTAGCTTTTTTATTTAATTCCCTTTTCTTTTTCTTTTTTCTTTTTATTTTCTTTATTTGGATTTAGAGTTAGGGTTAGAGTGATGTCATGATCACACTGTCACACATCAGTCACATCAGATGACATGGTCACAGTAATGGTCACAAGTTATGAGGTTATAGAGAAAGACATAGAAAGTTCTGAAAGGATAATATTATACAATATGTGCAATACATGTTGATCTTAGGGCAAACACATGGTTGTTTAGGGTAGGCTAGAAAAGTAGTAGCACAAACCATCATAGTTTAGTATATAAGATAGACAATCTTGTACAGAGTTCTCTATTGAGTTCTCTTGTATTAATCCAATACAAGGTTCAATCACTTGACCCACTCTGAGGTCTTGAGTTTGTAACAAATATTTCTTTTAGTACCTCAATGTCAGTAGTTCCTTGACTATGTCTGTTTATCTTGTCTGTCCATGATTTCTATCACAATAGTCTGTATCTATCTTATCTTGTCCTATCTGTAATCTCTACTACAATATCATCTTGTTGCTATTCTCCTAACAGTTTAACTGTTTGTCCATGTTCCTACTACAAATTCTGTTTCAATATTCCTTCAACAGCCTAACCATTATAATATTTTAGTGGCCTAATCACAATATACTCTTCTTTTGCAAAATAAGCCTGATGATATTTTACCAAATGTTATGATCTTAATCTTAGCTCATACTACAACTTAGGTAAAGATCTGAGAAAGGAGTAAGAATAGTTAAGGTGTCTGTTGTAGCAACCACTTGCCGAAACAGCACTTGTAGTATGTTTACTTCAGCAAAGCTCACAGAAAGCTATCTAGTAGTGGGGATTACAAGAGAACTCGACAAGGAGCCCTCACTGCATTGCTCTTCTATTTATATAAATACAATGTGGTCCATGCTACAACAATATCTACCTGCCCTAATGTCCATGTATTGTCCTCATGTCCTATTACTCATCCACCATAAGGCTACCATGCTATATACATGTGCCCTGACGTCATACTCTTAATCTCCATCATACATGTGTGCACCATGTGTACACCATAAGGAACCATTGTCCCTTGATGTCACTCCTAACCCTAATTACTATCTAGACTTCTCTTGATCCTTCTAGACCGTTCTAGACTATTCCAGCTTCTATCACATGACTTCCAGGTCACGTGCTCTTCCTCCGTTGTAGACTAATAATTAATTACTTATCTATGTCCGGCTAACCCTAACCCTAGCCAAAGTCTGTCCACACACTCGTCTTATAATAATATTCCCTCCTCAAGGTTTCTCCTCCAGAGAAACACCTTGGTATTCTCTCTCTCTCTCTCTCTCACTATTTCTTTCAAAATCCACTTCCTCTTCCTACCACTGGTATTCTTGGCATTGTTACCTCAACCTTTGGTTTCTTCTTCACTATCTCTTCTTCTTTCCCTTTTACCGCATTCTAAAATCCATCCATTCCCTTCTCTCTATCTTCTTCCAGACTCTCTAATCCTTTCCATATATCATCCTCTACTTTCTTACCTTCTCTTTCTTTCTCAAACTTCTCTAATCCTTTCCTCCAATCTATTTTCTTTTTCTCTTTGTATTTTCCTTTCTTCTGCTACAGTTCTTTGCCAAACTCTTCTATCTCTTCTTTTGCTATATCTTTCTTCCAACCATCTTCTTCTATCTTTCCTCTCTGCAAGGCCTCTAACTGAGCCTGCATTGCTATCATCTGCTCCTATCCTGCTCTCACCATTTATTCTAACTTCTTTTTTTCTTTATTTTTTCTCATCTTCTCTAATCTAATCTTCTCCTCTTCTTCTAATCTTATCTTTTCTTCTTCTTTTGTCTTTTTCTCTTTTTCTAATCTCTCTCTCTCTTTCTTGTCTTCTTCTTCTTTCTTCTTTCTTTCTCTATCTTCTGCTTTTGCCATCTCTATTTCCCTCTTCTCTATCTCTCTATTTCTCTTCTCTGTTTCTATCTCTCTCTCTCTAATCTTACTCTCCATCTCTACCATCCTCTTTACTCTTTTCTTCATCTCTTCCTCTTTCTTTCTTGTCTCTTTCTATTTTTCCTCTATCTGTTCTTCAAACTTCTTTCTGATTTCAACTTCCATCTCTTGTATTTCTTTCTCTCTTCTCTTTACTCTCTCTTCTTGCTTTCTCAGCTCTATCTATCTTTTCTCATCTATCTTCTCTATCACTATTTCTTCTTCTATCGCTATTTCAACTTTTCTCTTTCACTATTTCTTCTCTATCCATCTCTATTCCTATCTTTCTTCTCTCTAGCTTCTTCTTCTTTTTCGTCTTCTCTTCCTTATCTTTCTCTATCTTGTTATCTTTCTTCATTTCCTTCTCTATCTTATCTTTCTCTTCTGTTTTCTCCTCTCTCACTATCTCTTTCTTTTCTTCTGACTTCTTTTCTTTCTTCTCTATCTTCTTCATCTTTTCTCTATGATCTCTCTTCCTATGCCCCAACCCTCCACACTTATAACACTACACCTTTCGCCATACTAGGGGATATCTCCCCTTCAAGATTTCTCCTCTGGAGAAACCTCGCATCTCCACTTCTCTCTCTTCCTCTTTCTTTTCATCTTTCTCCTCTATTTTCTTCTCTTTCTTCTCCTTCTTTGCTTTTTCCTCTTTCAAAATTTCTCTTCTATTCTTCACTACTTCCTTTTCCCTTCCTTCTCCCTTCTGTATCGCTCTATTCTTCAATACTTCAAATCTATTCTGGGGCATCCATACCAATCCCTCTTTCTCTCCTCTATTTCTGTAGTAATGGGCTATATGCCCAAAAATCCCACACACAAAACACCTCCTCTCTCTAATCGCTCTCTTCCTCTTCTCTTCTTTCTTCTTCTTTGCCTCTTCTATTCTCTTCTCCTTTTCCGTCTTCTTCTTTTCTATTTCCTCTAGCTCTCTCCTTTTCTTTGCCCATCTCTTCCTAATCTCATCAACATCTACCTTCGCCCAATCTTCTAATTTTATCACTGACATCTTGTTACCAGTGGTCGTCATTTCTTCAATCTAATCTTTCTTCCAAATCTAATCTTCTTCTTTCAAAATCTAATCTCCCAAATCTTCTTGTCAAATCTATTCTCTCACTATCACTCATTACCAGCGGTATCCAAATCTATTCTCTCGTTGCCTTTGCATTTGACAATGGTAAACGATCTTTCTTTATTCTCTCGCTGTCGATTCTAAACAGCAGCAATCTTCCTCTTCCAAATATCTACCAACTATCTACCTAAACACTAGCTTCTACCCTAAGTGGACTTGTATCTATCACCCCTAAGAAAGGAATCTCTACTCTAGATGTTTTCTTACTAGATAATGCCATTCCTCTGCGTGTACAGGTCACAAGAGGATCCCACAGCACGAGGCTTCTACTGAAATCCATCTAACTAGTCCACAAAGAGTAATACGATAAATCACACACATGGGCTACTGTGTGACCAACCAACCAAGCTTCCTCTGCCTGGCTAGCACTCCCCCTTAAGCCTAGGGTTTGGCTATAGATTTTCTTGATGTTGAGCATGTTGCTTGCAGTCGAGAATGAATAAGAATAAAAGTAGGGAGGGCTCTGTGTTGGAGCAGTCCTGAGAATGGGTTATCGAGTTCTAATGTTACAACTCAAAAGCTTTAGTGTTGACTTAAGAGAGGAACCTTGTATAGGGTGAACACAAGAGAACTTGATGGAGAACTCTTTACAAGATCTATTCCTACTTATATAGTTATTGTCTTGGTCCATGCTACGACTACACTACTCCTACCCTAAAGTCTATGTGTCATCCTCATATCCTATTACTCATTTACCATAAGGCCACTATGCCGTATACATGTGCCTTAACGTCATACTCTTTAATCTCTGCTATACATGTGTGCACTATGTATACACCATGAGGAACTGTTGTCCCTTGATGTCACTCTCTAACCCTAACTCCTACTCTAGACTCTTTCCAATCCTTCTAGACCCTAAGTCCTTCTAGACTGCTCTAGACTACTTTAGGCTTATAACGTAATGTCATATGACTTCCTAGTCATGTGCCTGTATCTCTCTCTAGCCATAGACTAATAATTAACTACATTGTCTAACCCTAACCCTAGAAGTCTGTCCACACTTTTGAGTTGTAACAGTGTTCTTGAGAAAACAATAAGGAGAAAATGAGAAAAAAATGAGAAAATCTCTACTACTGCATAAGTTACTGACTGATACTATATGAGGAAGATGCAAGGTGTAGTTACTATGAGTCAGGAATAAAACAAACCCCAACATATGTCCAAGTCATGTTGAATATGAAGTAAACATTTATAGAGCATGAGATAGTGATTGTAACAAATAGAGACT
>Ga0157364_1008214_pt1 | contig 10810 bp, 10 predicted proteins | sample AttsexASBM2_FD_111476 | JGI IMG/M metagenome (GOLD analysis project Ga0157364, IMG submission 111476) | Fungus gardens microbial communities from leaf cutter ant in Ribeirão Preto, State of São Paulo, Brazil - Atta sexdens ASBM2 | ecosystem: Host-associated > Fungi > Mycelium > Unclassified ... | reverse complement strand
TAATTTCCGAGTTCTATGCGCTTGTAAACTCAAATTATAAAAAGATCTTGATATAAATGTACAGCTTTTAACGCACCATTATAACCGTAAAATAGTTACACAAAGCAATTACGAGTTTGAAAGTTTGAAAATAGCTGCGTCAGATGCGGTCATAGTGAACGGCCGCTGTTAGAGAACCTACTCTAAAATTCTATATCTCGGGAAAATATCTCAGTTTCTCTAAGAGAGTTAAACTAATTAGTACATCAATGCCAGGTACCCTTTGATTGTGATAGAAGTTATCAATATCCTCGAGAGGTGTGGAGGCCAACTCGGGTGGAAATTCGTTGTGCAGTCGGACCGGGATCGACGCTCCCTGCTCAAATATGGGATCCGGCTGAGGACCTTCGTCCTCGTCCTCGTCGTCATACCGTATCTGCGAATGAGATGCTCGTAAGATTATCCCAATACGCGTATTTTTTTCACCATATCATTATGGCATCACGGCATTTTGCCTGAATAAAATGATGTTTAGATCTTCGTAGAGAAACATTATCGCAAGTAATCAAAATATAAAAGTATATCTTCATAATTGAAATTCTATTGAGAGAACAAGAATTATTTGAGTGAAACATTCCTTTTTTCGAAGCGAATATGTCAAGGATATATGATGCCGGTCTACAGGAGAAAAAATTTACCTTGTCTACTTATTATGTTTTCAATTTTGTAAAAATTTGTTCTTGATACGTTCCATTAATTTCACAATTGGAGCCGCGTTTCATATGAAAAATCAAATTAGGCCATCGCATATATCTCATTTCATATTCGAGCATAAAAAGTAAAAATAATCGAGCAATCGGTGATATAAATATTTCCAAAATATCGATTTCTTCGATCATAAATTAAATGGACAATAGGGGCTATATTGCATTCTCCTATTCGACGATAACGTGCTGCGTAATACAGAATGTAATACAAAATTAATATTCAAATATTTCAGCAATTCTTCATTATTCATGGTACAAGAATGTATAATGCGAAAAAGATATTACGAAAACATAAAATAAATTATTACGAATATGTTTCCAAAATTTTCTTCAAATATTATATATATATATATATATATATATGTAAATACATTTTAATATCTACATACTTTTATAGAAAGTATAAATTATTTAATTTTTAATTGTTTTGTTACAAAATATTGTTAATTATTAATTTTATTGATTTATATTTAATATCTTGATATACAATACTTGCAAAATATTTTACGCGAGATCTTTTATTTTTTTTTTTACATAAAAGTGATTTTAAAACTTGCATTTACGATTGCACCTTGTATCGCTAGAAATATAAACTTGACCGTATAGAAGGACGGAAACCGTATGGCATCGTGTTTGACTTTCGCATGTGGAACGCGAATGTGAAATATTCAGTACCGTCGTATGAATATTCGAACAAATCGCTTCTTTGGAAATATTCATCCGCGTACTTTTCTAAGTGCACCAGTTATTCATAACCCGCTTTTAGATGAACTCAATGCGTTGCACCGCATCGTCGTTGCCTGTGCATCACAAAACAAAATCTCAACCGTGTGATTCAGTGAAAACGATAAGCGTATTGCGTGCGACTGTCACGTGTTCCGAACGAGTGGAAAATCTCGTTTTTTTCGGAATAGTCAGATATCCCAAGCAAACTTACTGAGTTCCGCTGATAAAAATAATTATCGAAAAATAATTATCATATTAATTATTGCATTTTAGCTAATAATTTGCCACAATTAAGTCACGACAGTGTGAAAGGCGAAGCCAATGTGCACTCTCTAAATTCTTTGAAGTAGAATCTTTAAGAGTGACATTTCACTCTTTAGGATGACAATTCACTTTAAAAGTTTTAGAGAGCAGATATACTGATATACTATATTCACGCTACAAATTCGATCGGTGCTAAAAACGGGTCGTGAACATACGAACCTGAAGAAGGTCCACACAATCTGCTCGACTTTGGTCCCTCCTACGGCTCAAATCTCTGGCTTCTTAATCTTAATTAAAAGATACTATTCCTATTTTTTTACTATGCTCACTTTTTTTACTATGCTCGTCTGATACTAATTTTGTCTAACGCTCTAGACACAAAATAGCTCTATTCTACCCTCTATCCGATCCATCGACGATCAGTGATCTTCATCTATTCAGAACACAGTCGCGCACAAATTGATATAAAAGCGTATGCATAGCAAATAAATGTCTCGACCGAAATAAAACGCTCGGTATATTTCTCCCCATGGGCCCGGGACGTATTCTACGTTTACGCTTATGTAAATTTATGCGCGGTGAATTTAAGACCTTACTTAACCACTAAACTAAACGATCCGTCGCCGACATGTTCACTTCGCAAAAACCGCAAAATGCGACAAAATCCCGCAGATGATGGATGAGATCTCATTCAATCTCACGGTGCAGTGATGTATCTCAATTGCGGTTCCTTTTGGAATTACGTAATCAAAAATTTTAGACAAGTGTCCTATACCTAAATCCAAGACTACGCTAAAATAATATCAGTGTACGGACTAGATGACTAAGTCTAATTGTAAATTGCCCAAGCCAAGTGTCCGCCGAGCTCTGCGCGCGAAAGCTTTAAACTCGTGCTCGTGCGTGCTGAAAGTTTTCGAAACTCGTGATCGAATCCCCAGGGTGACCCGATTCGGAGGTCTAACCCCCGTACATCATCAGATTCGATCACGAGACCGGAAGAAGCGTACAAGCATAGTGCGCGAGAAACCGCGAGAAATTGAAGCTCTTCTAGCTCGCGAACTTGACTTTCCTCGAGTGTACTTCGAATAACAAACACACTGAAGGCGCCAACGGGATTAAGATTGTTCCGAGCTGTCTACGATCCGCCAGAATGACGAAGTTCTCTCTCGTTGTAGAACTTTCTATTATCGCGACCAACTATAAATCAATACGATTCCGGAGGATGCACCGCATTATCGCGACCGTGTGCGACTCGCGCACTTTGCTCCGAGGCAGCTGCGACAGTGCGCGCTAGTTCATTAAGAAATTAAAAAAAAAAAACCAGGATGAAGAAAGATCAGCCTAAGCATTGCATACGTCTGTGTAAGCATTACCAGGCGACCGCGACCTCCGCTCGAAATATTTATGTCGTATTGCGCATCTCTCATATTGCCACTTCCTAGATGTTTCTTGACGGTGGAATTTTTCAAGACCGCGCTCGTATATCTCGACAGAAATTACGTATTTTAATTTATTGCTTGGCGCAAATATGTATATACGAGTTAGATATATTTGAAGTGGTCTTTGAAATAAGGTTTATATCAAAAATTTAATGTCTTCAATTTGTATTCTTTTAATTGCGTGACTCTGGGATTAATTGTGACAGTCTTATCAATAAAATGTTGATTCGCGTATTATAAAAAAATTTTGGTACATTGCGAGATACATAGATAATTCATCTCTCAGTAAACTTTTGATGTTTACAGCAACCGAGAATTTCGAACGTCGCACAATTGTCTCCCGTTACAATTGATCCCAAGCTGTCTTCTATAAGCGCGTAAAGCACAGAGATTCTGAAAGCAACAAATATTTCGAGGGAAAGCCGCGCGTTAAAGCGTAAGCACAGCTTGCTTTTGATCGTAAGACGTCAAGACACTTTGCCAAGGAACGTGTCATATATTTGCAAACAACCAAGGGGCAATATACAGAAGCTGCTTTGTGTCGCGCGCGCGCGCGCGCGCGCATATGTGTGTGTGTGTGTGTGTGTGTGTGTGTGTGTGTGTGTGTGTGTATTATGAAACTTTATTATCATATTTTCGGCCACGATGTAACGTCCAGAAGAAGGGATATTCGCGTTAAGAAAGATACTCGACATTGAGATATTACGGAGGCGAATCGCGCGCGTTCCCGCTAAAAATAGCCCCCGAATTAATTAATCAAAACGTTTCAATTCAATGCCTCGTGGATTAAACTTGCACATCTTTGGTATCCGGTCGATATATCGATTCGGGATGATGACGCTCAGGAATCAATATACATCGTGGCACGCAGAAAACCAGGGATTGAAACTTTTACGACTGCGGTCGTCTAAGCTCAGTGATTTTTTTTTTTTTTTTAACTCAATCTTGACATTTGAAAAAGAATCAGATTTAAAAATCGCAAATGTTTCCATCGAAATTGTTCGCGAATAATTTATCAGAAAAATTATTGCCGCTAGAATAGTTTTTGCGAAAGATAGCATTTTAAAAAATTTACTGGAAATCTTTTGTACTCTAATTACTATACCGTTATTACATTCAATCGCCTTTCAATTTGTTCTTTATTGTTTTAAAAAATATACTATTTTATTTTATTTTATAATTCAAAAGGAACAGTATTAAATGATTCTCTGAAAGAAAAGATTTACATATCAAAGATTAATAAACAAACAAAGAAACTAATAAAATTAAAATGATCCGTAAGCCAATAATTAATGTAAAATCGACTGTGTAAAATTCCAATATAAACGCAGTACAGTATGAAAGTGTGGAATCGTCCGTGACTATTATCAATATCGATTCTTCTTCGACATTCGCGTGGAACTGAAAAGTTCATTATTCTTGTTTTCAATCCCTGCACAAAATGTGAGCAAGTATTGTATCGTATGTGTGGCGTTGAGCAGTGAGTGAGTGACGCGTGTCTAGTCGATCGATCGGCCAAATGCTGCCGAGAGTGAGGAAAAATCGTGAGATCGTGTGCGTGTCTGTTTGCGCACGTGTGAGAGAGAGAGAGAAATATATATATATATATATATGTGTATGTCGACGTATGTGACGTGTACATGTGCACGTGTGTATGTTAGTAAGGTAGAAGAGTCGGATGTGAGATAGAGAGAGCGGTATTACTTAGCGTGACGTAACGTCTTACTTCTTTTTTCTTTTTCTTCCGTCCATAACCTCCCTGAAATTGGAGAAATGGAGAAATAGTCGTTACACACAGAGATACAGAGAATACGGGGGATATCGGTGAATGAATAGAGTAAAAAACAAATAATATGCCAATATATGCTATAACAAGGGAGATTGCGAGTTAAGATGGCTCAGTCTGCAACTTTTGGAAAAGTAAGAGTTGAATCGGGCGATTTTAGAAAAGAAAAACAGAAAAAGAGAGAAAGAGAGAGAGAGAGAGAGAGAAAGACAGAAAGAGACTAAGGGGAGATAGATCGCAACAAAAGGAGGAGAAGAAACACAATGTTACATCACGACATTGACGTACGACAGGAAAATACACAGGATCAGGCAATTCGGAAAGAGGTTTCCAAGCACATCAAGCTTGATCGGGACTGGATTAACTGTTTGGGAAAATACGGCTTGTCTAGGAATTCGAAAATAATTTTCACAGAGAATTAGAACCCGTATCATTATCAACTTTTATTTTAATCTATTTTAAAAAATTTTGTTACGAAACATTATCCTTTAAACATTTGATTAAATAAAGTAGCATCTGTCACAATTAATAAAAGGAACGAAATAATTTATTCATAAAAAAAAGTTAAATAAAAAGTTAATTCACAAACTTCGTGATATATTTTTAAAAAATGCAAAAATAGTAAGCGGATACATTCTTAGATGTTAAGATTCATTACAGAAAAAGAAAGAGAGACGATCGATGATAATCCAGTCTTGATCTTGCTTCTCTCTCGTTCTCTCCTTGACCTTTCATCGCTGGAGTATAATACAAGGAGGCAATAAAAGGAGAAGATTTGCTCCTCTTGCGAAAGTAATTTTCAAACAGCGCGATCAATGTTGAACGATAGACATGGAGGAGGACGAAGGTTAATAAATAAATCCGCTCCTTTTATCGGTGTTGCTATTATAGCCATGAGGCAAATTAGGAACGCTAATTATAAGGATGTAAGGGACTCATTCGTTGGATTTACATTAATACGCTCCACCGTGATAATCATCTCCCATCGCGTGGCACTCGCGCGTTATTCATTAACGCGAATGTGGCGAAGAGAGAGAGAGAAAGAGAGTGGAGATAGCCACGACACATGAGCGATATATTCACGCACAAAAATATGTATATGTATATATATTTATATATATGTACGTATTTATGTATAAGTAGGCACAGAGATAAGTGGCACTGCAGACATCGAGCTTCGTACGTGACATATCTTTCGTAACACACACAATACATTACTCGACGACAGATATATGTATGTATAAACAAATGAGGTTAAATAGTCGTCGGTAAAGAGATAGTTACATCCTCACTACGTTAGCGATAGATAGATCAAGCAAACAATCAAAGGGACAGTCGAATCGATAAGGGGAACAAATCCTGTTGCAATTTGACATGTAAGAAAAGAATGAACAAGAAGGGGTTTCGCAAACGGCGCTACAGCTAGGCATAGGAAGGTTAACGATAAAGCGGTATTTGCAATGAGATTTTAAGGCGCAAGTCTTAAGCTTTAATCTTTAGGCCGTACGCAAGAAGTTGACTAATCATAATCGAATGTGAGAAGAATAATTGACTATGATTGGTCAATTTCTTACGGTTTAAGGCTTAAGGCTTCAATTTTACGCCTTAAAATCTCAATCTTGTAAACGCCGCTTAAGGCAGCTCATACTTAAGATTAATCAATTTAAAAAATTGCACTTTCCATTAAATATCAAAGAATTGTATCTCTTAGAAAACAAATATATTTAAGTTGAATACTGTAATCTAAAATTTTTTAAATATTGATGTACCTTTATCTGAAATTTCTGTTGTTTGTTTATTCAAATTGATTTACTTTTATATCAAATACATTGGATAAGTGCAGTATTATCGTATAACTCCTGATGTATTTAAAAAAATATTATCCATTTCATACTCTATTTATTTTGTTTGAATGCGTATTTATTTTATTAATTAAAAATTATTTTTGTTAAAATGTTCTTAAAAAAAATTTTAATAAAAATATTTTATAAGAATGAATGTAACAAAATCTTAAGTATGAGTAGCATTCAAAATGCAAAATTTTTATTTAACACATTTATACGAACGTCTGTGGGCGCAATGGTAATAAATATATTGTATATTAGTATCAAAGAACCGAATTTTTGAAAGTTCTAAGATGATCTGTTGTGCAATAGGATTTTCAAATTAAACGAATGTTATATCTTTTTCGTAAAGACTTGTAAACTTTTATTGTTACATTGCTCGTCTCATATGAATAGATATGTACACATGAATATGTATAAAGAGGACAGTAGTTATACAGGAAAATTAATTGATCGCACAATCGAGCCTGGCAGGAAAATTAGCAGCGTCAGATAAATATACCCGCTAGCGTTAATCAATATATGACTAATTGAAAAATTATACAATGGATAACAAGAAACTCGAAATAGCGATACGAGTTTGGAGAACAAGCATATATATGTACAACGAACATTTACGCAAAAGCATATTTTTTAGAATTACCAATATGATCTTTTCACAGAGTTCAAATAATATCTCTTCGAGAGTTTCCGTGAAATAAGAATCGAAATGCCTGAACGTGATCGTTATGGAACGACCGCGTAATTTATTTGGCGCTACTTAAGGGGTACCTATATACGCACATGACGAATTATGTGTCGATGTAGTTAATGCGCGAAGAAAATTAGAAATGCGCGATCGTGCGACGAGCGCATATGGCCGCGTTCATACCTCGCCTTCCGCTCTTCTCTGCTGAAGCTCTTTCTGCCTGGCCTCTTCCTCGGCAATGCGAGCCTCGATCGCTGCCAGGGACTCCCGCGTGAACGGACGGAACAAACTTCTTTCTTCCTCTGATATAGAGTCAGAATCTTCGGACATTGTCTAGGCTGCGCACAGCTGAGCCACCTTCCTACGATCAGTGAAAAACGTAACTTAAGAATAATAAGTGAAAGAAAATAGATAAGAAAATAGAGAGAAGAAAATTGAAAGAATGAAAAAGATATTAACATAAACAAACAATAAAAGAGTAATATTTCTTGGTAATATTTTACTGAATTTTTACAATTCAGAAAAAAATACCAATAGCAATGTAAATCAAGATTATTAAAAATGAAGAAGGCCATATTCGATCAAAGCGAGTTATGTCTAATAATATTTTATGCGAATTTTACAATGCCTGATAATATTTTGTATGAATTTCCTGTTCAAGCAAACTACAATGCCAATTATTTATCTGTCTTGAAATATAGATTTAAACTAAAGTTGGGGTACTCAACATCACAATTATTAAATTAAATTGATAAGCAATATAATATTATTGATGCTATTGAGCCTGTAATTGCCAACAACAGGATCTTTAAAGACAGTGAATTATAATGAATTAAATCTGTAAAAAAAATAAGTAAAATACAAATCGACTTTTATCGAAACTGAATTGAATAATTATGAAGAAAAAATAAAGTAAGATTGAAGAAACTAAATATATGAGACATGAAGAATTATGCGAAAAAATGTACTAAATTTTAATGAATATTTATTTGAACAGTACTAAACTAAATATTTATTAAATATAAATATATATTTATCTAGTCAATTTATCTATTCAATAATTTGATTTAAATATTATTTTTTTTAGCAAATATTTATTTACTATAAGTAAACGTTAATTAATACTATTGAAACAAATATTTGTTAAAGTTTAGTAAATTTATTTTCAATACGAAGATGACGAAAGTGGAGTATGATCCATCGATGGATTGGACTCACTTTTGATCGGTGCTAACAGTTCCTGAAGTGTAGTGTGCGCGTGTCCCACGACGCGGGGGGGTAGTAAAGTTGCTGCTGCGGCTGACGAGGACGACGGGTCCGGTGCTGAAAGCGGCGTGACTTGCCGGCTACCGGCCGATTCCTGGGCGTCGTCGATTCCGGGTGCGTCGTGCCGACGATGCGGTCACACGACGCCGTTACGTACGGTCGGACGGATAAGGGCGCTCCGTGCAGCACGTCGATTGCCGATCTGCCGCTACTCTTGCTCTCCCTCTTCTTGTCGATCGCCGTCACGCGAGTACTGCTGCTGCTGCTGCTGCTGCTGCTAATACCGTTGCTGTCGCTGATGCTACCGCTACTTCTAATTTTGTTCCTGTTACGGATGCTGCTCTTGCTGCTGCTGCTGCTGCTACCTGAATCTCGTTCCAACGAAATGGCGACGAGAAATGACGAACGCGCTGCGGCAGTGCGTGCTATGTCGGGGACCGTCCAACGCGAACCAAGATTTTTCATGTCCGACCTAAGAGGAGTCGAGCAAGTGCTGCGTTGCGATAAGACCGAAGATATCGTAATCCCGATGTTGTCAGGAGAGTGCAAATGTAACAAATAACTAGGTTTCGTGGAATGACATTATATCGCTATGTTTTCGACATTTTCCATAGTACAAAGTTGCAAAAGTTCAATGGCGGCAGATACAATTTTAAACGTAAGGTCATATATCCAGTCTGACGTAAGTCTTAATTATAGAACGTGATTAGCGTATTTTCTCTGAATATTGCGAAGCCTCGTGGAAGTCATTAGTGAGTAATGTCACCGAATAAACGAGCTACTCCTGCAAATGGGATACCACTCCTTCGAAAAATGCATACTCACGTGTAAATGAAGCGACGGGTGCGATCAATCCGTTATCCGAAATAACATAGTCTAGTCTTCGAGTCGGTCGATTTTTATCTGCAACAAAAACAGAGAAACCAGATAAGTGCGCTGAATTCTCGTCCTCTAATTAATATAGAAAAATCTGGAATTTATATAGCCGCGAAATCTGCAAAAATATTTTCACGCATAATATAAAATATTTTTATAAAATTATATTTGATAGAAAATATTCTTATTGTACGGATACGAGTACAATACTATTACAAAAAAAATGTATTGCACACATATTTTTTACAAAATGGAACAATTATAAAAAAATTATAAATTTTTTATTATTTAATCGAAAATAAAACAAAAAGTCTGGCGAATTAGGACCTAGATGAAAAATGATTTCAATCAGTAGACATATTTTTTTAATATAATTGAAATAAAATTTTCATTTAAATTATAAAATTGTATTGTTAAATATATAAATATCGACCTGATTGTTTCATATATATATATATATATGTATATATATATATATATATAAAATATTTTATATATATATAAAATATTCACTTTTATAAAAATCTAAATTTAATGTTCCATTCATTTTTTGCAGAGACTGTACATCTGATACATCCTTAACAGAGTTATTTGTAATACTAATCTCTCACTTGTAATACTAATGACAACATTTGATATTCACGTTTCCAAACAAGATCCTTCCTTTGCGCTAAGATTTCACATTTCTGCCGTAGAAAGACTTAACCTCCCAGTAAGGAGAAACCGGGAGAAATTTTGGATTAATCTGTTCAGATCGGTTTTTATGACTAGGACGCGATTCGTCAAAGATAAATACGTGCAGTGATAAACGATCGCGTTTTCGGACGTCCGCACGCTCGCGGATGGGGAGGGAATTTCGCAGATCGTGCCGGCACCCCTACATAGGCAGAGAGTCGCGGAAAGGTGTCGGTGGTCTTTGACCGAGTTTCGCGCGGTCGATCATATTCCGCCGAAACTCGGTCACATGCGCTTATGCATCGGCGGCAGCGGCGCGGCGCGGCACCGAACGCCTGGCCTGGCGATACGCAACGTAAGGAAAAGTAAGAGTGAAGGGCTGTTATTCGCCAGTGAAACACGCACATGCAGAGGGTCGGCCGGTACTATGTCGAACTACGTCGGAGTTCGACACGCGGAAATTCTCTCTAATATTTATGGGTATGGTCGTCCTATTCTTC
>Ga0157364_1008212_pt1 | contig 10812 bp, 7 predicted proteins | sample AttsexASBM2_FD_111476 | JGI IMG/M metagenome (GOLD analysis project Ga0157364, IMG submission 111476) | Fungus gardens microbial communities from leaf cutter ant in Ribeirão Preto, State of São Paulo, Brazil - Atta sexdens ASBM2 | ecosystem: Host-associated > Fungi > Mycelium > Unclassified ... | reverse complement strand
AGTCTAGAGCGGTCTGGAAGGACTTAGGGTCTAGAAGGATTGGGAAGAGTCTAGAGTAGGAGTTAGGGTTAGAGATGACGTCAAGGGACAGCAATTTCTCATAGTGTACACATGGTGCACACATGTACAGCAGAGATTAAGGAGTATGATGTCAGGGCACATGTATACAGCATGGTGGCCTTATAGTGGATGAGTAATAGGACATGAGGATGACACATGGACTTTAGAGTAGGAGTAGTATAGTCATAGCACAGACCAAGACAATAAGTATATAAGTAGGGATAGATCCTGTAAAGAGTTCTCCATCGAGTTCTCTTGTGTAAACCCTATACAAGATTCTTCTCCCAAACCAACACTAAGGTTTCTGAGTTGTAACATTACTGTTGGCTCAAATAACCCTTCAGATATAGTGAATGCTGCCTTCTACTTGTCCCCTTCTTTTATTCGTATATTATTATAACTCCATTGCAAGTCTATTTTAGTAAATACTTTCTTGGTACCAATATTTTCTACAATATCCAAAATAAAAGGTAGAAGGTAATTATTTTTTACAGTTCACTCATTTAAATACCAATAGTCCTGAACCATCTGTTTCTTTCCATCCTTCTTTCCTACCAAAAACACTGGTGCCATTTGAGGCAATTTTGAGAGTCTAATGTACCATTTCTTCAATTGTTCAGATGTGAACTCACGCACCTCCTCCCACTCTTCCCTTGACAATAGATATATCTTCCTCTTCCTCAGTACAAATCCCTCCTTTGTATCTATTGCATGAACCCAAAGTTTTCTTGTGAGCATCTATTTACTTGCTTTTTTTCTGAAGACATGGATCTACCTACGAAATTTTTCTAAAACCAACTTCTTTGCTTCTTCTTCCAACTTTTCTGCTTTCTCCTCCTCATCCTAAATCTCCTATTCTTCTGCTACTTTCCTTACTTCCATATTTCTTTCTTTCTTTGGTTTTTTCTTTTTTTTTTCTGTTTTTCCTCTCTTTCTTTCTATTTATTTTCTACTTCTTTCTTTCTTTCTTCTTTCTTCTGTTTCTGCCACCTTAAATTTCCCTGCTTTGGTCTCTATTGCTTCCTATACTCTTCTGGACATCTTATCATTTTTACTTCTCCTATTCTCCAGTCAATCTCATGATTGTGGCATGCAAGCTACAGCATTCCAAAGATCATATTCCACTTCTACCCCCCAATCACATCTATCTCCATCCTCTCTCTATATTCCTGATAATAAATATTCATCTCTACTGTATTCTCAATTGGTTTCTCCTTGTTGAATGTTCCATCCACGTTTCTTACATATATTGGATTTTCAATTTTATTTAACTTAAACCCTTATCTCCTTACAAACTCCAAACTCATTACCAATCTGGTAGCCCCACTATCTAATATTGCCTCCACTGTTATTCCTTCTTGTATATCAATTTTCTTTGGCCCAATCTTTACTGTGACCTCTCTTAACATGTCTTTATTGTTTAGGTTGCATGTAGATGTATTTTCTACTACTCTGGAGAACATTGCAAACCTATTACTATTGGAACCTAATCAAAAGCTATTAGGTCCCTTTCTCTATTTAAATTACTTTATCCATTGCTTTCTTCAATCATTAACCTCTGTTCCTTGTTCTGCCTATATTCTAGTCTTCTTTCCTCTCCAATTCTGTTTCCAGTTCCTCTATTTCTGCAATTTCTTGCCAAATGTCCAAATCTCCCACAGCTATGACAGTTTCTGTTTTCTCAATCCACATCCATAGTATATGGGTTGTGTTGAGCAAACCCTGCTCTCTGATTGGGAGACACTATTACCACATTTGTTCTTTCTACTCCTTCTATTGGGACAAACTCTGTTGGTACCTGCTGTTGAGACATCTCCTGCCTCCTAGGCCAAACTTGAAGCCATGATATCTGTTGTCTGAGTACCTCTACATTGTTCAACCTTGGAGCTGGTGCCCTGTTATCTCTTTATCCCCTCAATCTCTCTTCTTCTCTCCTACTCTTCTTCCAATTTCTATTTAATGTGATTGCCCTATCATATTATTACTCGATTGAGCCTGGCTGCTATTTAGACTCCATGAGCCTCTAGCATATAGTTGTGCTTATTCCTCTCTTGAATTCTTCTACCAGTAGTCTCCTCTTGTATCCACTTCCCCTTACTGCTTATTTAAACTCTTGTACAAACTTCTCTATTGTTTTACTTCTCTACTCCAACCTCTTTAATTCTGCTATCTTTACTGATTCCTTGTCTCCTCCTCTAAATTCTTTTCTTATATCAGCTAAGAATTCTTCCACTGTTTCATATTCCAACAGTCATTCTTCCAAGTCTTCTAGTGTATTCTCCTTCTATATATCTGCCGATCCTCTCTGCATATATGATAACATCTATTGAATCTGCTCTTCTACTGCTACTTCTCTTATTTTCATCCTGATATATAATATACATGCCATCACAAATCTTGAGACCTTTGATAAGGTCCCATTGAACACTTGTAGTCTTGCCACTTCTATACTCATTGCTGCTGCTACTGTTTCTTTCTCTAATCTCTTCTGCAATGCTTGGAGTTGAGCTTGCAGTGCTGTAAGCTACTCCTGTTGTTGTTGAGCTAAAAGCTTGAAGTTGATTGAGCCACATTGGCTCATAATGTATAGTAGTGGGGTAGGTGGTGGTAATTGCTGTCTAGAGAGTATAGATTCTGTGTCAGACTTGCTCTCTGACTTGTACTCTGTTGTAGACTCAAAATCTTAGTATTGGTAATGAGAATAAATCTTATACCAGGTTGATATAAGAGAACTCGATAAGGAACTCCTACTAATATCTACCACTATATATACTGTTCTGTCCTGGTCCATGCTACAACATTATATTACTGACTCTAAAGTCCATGCTCTGTCCTTATGTCCTATTACTCATCCACATGTGTTTTCCATAAGGCCAACATACTTCCTACATGTGTCCTGATGTTATACCTTTAATCTCCACTGTACATGTGCACACCATATGTACACCATGAGGAACCGTTGTCCCTTGACATTATCCCTAACCCTAACTCCTATCTAGACTCCTCTCGATCCTTCTAGACCATTCTAGACTCTATCACATGACTTCCAGGTCATGTGCCTATCTCCTATCTCTCTTCCGTTGTAGACTAATAATTACCACTACAATATATATTTATCCTAACCCTAATCCTAGTCCAAGTCTGTCCACACACCCGTCTTATAACATACTCTGAACTTGATATTTTCCTCTGTAAGGGCTAGTAGTACCCTTCTTGTCTATCTCACCCTGTCTACTGACTACCTACTTACTGACTACTGTCCTAATGAATTCTTGTCTACTATCCCTAAGAAGAGAATGCCTATACTAGATAGGACTTGTAGGAGACTTCACTGTTTCTTTGCATGTATAAGTCACAAGAGGATACTGCAGCATAAGGCTTCTACACAAAAATTCTACACTAGCAATGTCCACACAAGGTAATACATATATCTGCACCAGTGGGCTTTGGTACAACTAAACGGCCAGGTTTTCTCCACCTGACTGGCATACCTCTTAAGCCTAGAGTCTAGCTGCTTTTCTTAACCTTGGATGCATTGCCCTTGGTTAAGGATGATGAGAGAGTAAAGTAAGAGAGGGCCCTGTGCTGGGCAGTCTCAAGAAAGGATATTGAGTTCTAATGTTACAAACTCAAGACCTTAGGGTTAGTTAAGTGAATAAATCTTGTATTGGATTAACACAAGAAAACTCAATAGAGAACTTTGTACAAGATTGTCTATGTTATATACTAAACTACCATGGTCTGTGCTACTACTTCTTTTAGCCTACCCTAAACAACCATGTGTTTGCCTTAAGGTCAACATGTATTGCATACATTGTATGATATCATTCTTCCAGAACCTTCTATATCTTTCTCTGTAATCTTGTGACTTGTGACTATTACTGTGACTGTGTTATCTGATGTGACTGATGTGTGACAGTGTGATCATAATGTCACTCTAACCCTAACCCTAAATTCAAATAAATAAAATAAAAGAAAAAGAAAAAGAGAATTTAAATAAAGAATCTAGTGTCCAAGCTTCACATATCTGACAATCTTTATCTCTAATGTTCAAATTACCAGTCATGATTAAAACATTATGGATAATGACTTGAGTATTCTTAAGATACTTTAAAGCTGATTAGTTAGAGTCAGAATATACATCCATAAGAAAGAAGGCTTTGCTATTGTTGATGAAAGAAAGAAGACAAATGTTCCTATAATTAAATATGTCTTTTTGAAAGAAAAAAAGTAAGTGAGTCAAACAAATGTTAATATAAATGACTTAAGGGAAATTATTATCGCTATTAGGATTTCTGAAAAAGGACAACCAAGTTGAATGATTAGGTACTCCTATAAGCATTTCTCCTTCTTCACTAGTAAAACTAGAAATCTGGCAAATGGTGGACCATGATGGCTCTTAGATGAAGATAATGTCAAAATCTTTATTGGTTTCTAACAGGATTTCAGTGAGAAGTCAATTTTTTTCAAACATTTTGCAAAAATAATTTGAGATTTTTTAAAATCATGATTGTATGCCATTCACAACTGAACAAATTGATTTGGCTCTGTTTTCACAGATCTCTTGATATTTTCTTGAGTGTCACTCTCTATTGAAGTAATGCTTCTAGAATGGACAAGCATTGGAATCAGCTTGGTGTTCTCCATAACAATTGATATATTTAAACATGTGAGGATATGGTTCATCCTGTTTCATTTCTAACCTAGGTGGGTTAGATTTAGGATTAGCTTTACAGCACTAGGCAAAGTGGCAGTATTGTTCAGTTCTATACAGTTCACCATACTTGATGCATTTGGAACCTTGTACTCTACACAAAAATGTCATGTATCCCCATTTCCAGCAATTCTTATATTGTAGTACTCCAGAGTTCATGTTTGCACCTCTAATTGTGGCAATATTCCTTTCTACATTGAAACACCTGTCAATGAGGCCTTTTATGTTATTACCACTTTGAACATCCTAAATATCCAACTATATAATGGCCATGTCAGATTTTGAAGAGACTTTGATAATGCAAGGTCTTGAAGCAATTGCAATATTATTGAATATGTGATTGTTCTTTATGATGGTTTCAACTATGTCAGCCAAAATGGGAATATTAGTATTTTTTAAAAAGTAAGGAATACCAGTAATCTTGAGGTAAGACTTTGATTGTGGTATTCATGGAACATCAACATTATCTACATTGATAAGATTTGAATTCTTGACATATTTCTCAGTGGTCTGGAGGTCAAGAGGCGATGCTACTTTATTGGTGACAATGTTGATACCTATGTTATCACAACAAACAAAGTTAGCCAATACTTCAGATTTAATATTTTTGAGTAATCTATTGAGGTTAGTGATATAATCACTTGATAACTCCATAAATTTGGTTTTATTTTCATTGCTCATTAAAACAATGACTTGTTTACGAGATGGTCCTATTGTTGTCATGTTTATCTTGGGCTTGGTATCACCATCATTTTGGATGACTCTTTGAATAGTTTCAATTTTTTTCACTTGAAGATTAGGGAAAGTTTCTTTGATCTTCAAGATTTCCTTGACAGTTGAGAATGAAGTCATTACCTGAACATATAATTTCTTGTTTTTGTTCTTTTTTTCTTTTTGTTGAGTGTTTTTCTTGAAATATTTCAAGATTTTTTTTATCTCTTTCTGGGTCTTAGCTAGAATCAGAGAGAGGATATTGTGAAGCTAGCTGGTTTATCTATTGATTTGTTAATTTTTCCTTTGTTTTTGATCTCAGGAATTTTTGAAGTGAATTGATACACAATTTTTTTGCCTAAGTGAACAATTATTATTACTGAAGACTAAAAAGTCCCATCTGGAATCATAGACAGCCAAAATGAGATTCCAAACTGCTTTGCTCATTCTCTTAAGATCTGGAACATTGTTTGATTTATTACAATCAATACTCTTATTTCTAATGTAGTTAGTCATTCATTTTAATAACTCTTTGATGTTCTTTAAATTGGAAGGAAGATACTTGAGAACATTATGTAAAGAGATGGGAAGGAAGTTACCATCCCATAAGTCTGTTTCAGTTGCCTGATTGACATCATAGAGTAATTGAATTTCGATGAACTCCTATGGAGAACCTGTATTAATCTCATTAGACATGTCTCCACCTTATATATTTCTGAACTTCTTCAGGCAGAATGTTGTTTAAGGCCTCCATATGCTTATGGTAAGCCATAGAAGAAATATTAGAGAGAACAAATAATTCTCTTGAACTGTTATTGCTGGAAGATTTAGGTCTTCCTCTGATAGTGTTATAATTAATATCCATATCTGTTGAGGATGGTAGAATAGTTATATATGATTGTTGACAAGCAGTAGTAGAAATTGAAAACAATGTATTCACTAAGTCTCTTACAAGCACTACCATGCAAGATGGTAGTACAAGAGAAAGAAGTGATGTGGTAGGCTTGTGCCTTTATGGTTAATATTCTGGATACTGTTATTCTATTATAACTTAAGTTCAAATAATAAAACAAACTACAGATTGTATTCTGTGCATACACTACAATTAACCTACTCTAAATTTCATATGCTTTTCATAAAGCCAACATACTATAGTTATACTATATAACATTATCTGTTTCAGAATCTTCTCTGATTTTCTCTGTATGACATGATTGTATGACATGTGACTGTGATATATGTGACCAGCTTATTATATCTGTTACACTTTGTAACACATGTGACATCACATCACATTCTGCTATCTAAGCCCAAAATAGAAATAAAAGCTCAAAAAGAAAATATATATCCTAACATTTAGATTTCTAACTATCTGAACATCATCATTTCTAAGTTAGCTTTATTATTGTTCTACTAGATTGTAATGGATTCTAAGATATTAAGATAGCAGCTATATTTAGAAAACCTTATTCTACTCTCTTTAGTTTTTCTAAAAGCTTGAAGTATAAACTCTGTATCTTTACCTATTATAATCTTAAAGTTTTAAAGTTGAACAAAAGACTAACTCTTGTATTACTTAATACAAGAGAACTTGATAAAGTTTACAGTACAAAGTACCTCACATACTATAAACTGTAGTCTATATATATACTTATACTACAACTAACCTATTCTAAAGTTCATATACTATCTACAAGATTAACATACTATAGCTATATTGTATGATGTTATTTGTTTTACAACCTTCCATGACTTCCTCCTATATTACATGATTGTATATGACTATGACTGTGATAGGTATAAATCAAAACTAAGTCTACTATTAATAATTCTAACACTGTTACAGTTGCCCTAATATATGTTACATCTCTACTCATTGCACTAGTCATATATTTTAGAGAGTATATTTAGAAATATTCAGAAGTATAGTCTACCTAAATATAATGAGGTATATTATTACCAATACTAGAAAAGAGTACTAGTTTTAGAATAAGATTTACAGTATAGTATTATAAACTTAAGTCTAAGTGCTAAGACAAAAATACAACTTATGTATTAAGTAACATAAGAGAACTCAATAGAGTTTCTAGTATAAGATAGTCTACTTTATACTTTAAGCTGTTGGTCTGCATGTGTTATACAAACCTACTCTAAAGTATTATAACTTAGACTTAATATTACAATCTTAAGACTAAAGAGTCAGTCAAAGATAAGAACCTTGAATTGGGTTATCACAAAAGAACTCAATAGAGTTCCTAGTACAGAATAGCTTACCTTATATACACTAAGCTACTAGTCTGTACTACAGTACCATTAATCTACCCTAAAGGCCATGCATTATCCTTAAGATCAACATATGTCAAATATATTATAATAACATCATTCTTCTAGAAGTTTCTACCATATTCCATCATAACACATGATTATGTGACTTGTGACAGTGACTAATGTGTGACATTTTGTAACAGTTATGAATATTCTTTTAAAAATCAGCAATTTATTACATAGAGCATGATGGCAGTCTGTAATAGCTACTTTGTAACTATATACATAAGACCTAACAATAAGAAAATGAAAGAAAATAAAAGAAAAAGAAGAGAAAACTAAATAATTAAGATACAAGCAAAAAAAATACCACTTAGCTATGTGATGTCTTGAAAGGTAAAAGCACCTGGATTGAACTCAAGGAAAGCAACAACCTGGCTAAGTGTGTCTCTCATCAGATTCCAAAAATTGTTGAACCCCCTGCAATTATGAAGGATATGGCATCTAGTTTCAATTGGATGAGATCTACACAAACAGCAAAAGTCTTCTTTTAGGAAGAATCTTAGACAATATTCTTCTATTGGAGCATGGTTAGTGATAGCTCTTGTGGCTCTTGCACATATCAAGTTTGAGTGTCCAAAATATTTGATCTATAGACTTCCTTTATATACTAAAGGTTTGATGGAACAGAGTTCATTGTCTAGTAAATCTAGGAAGTGTTCGCCTTTAAAGTTAGATATCTGAAAAGTCATTTGCCAGTTTTTGATTTTATTGTCACATTCTTCTTTCTTGCTGAAGCTCCACAATGTTTTGCAGGGATAAAGTGGAGTAAGATTGAACTTCTTTATATCTTTATCAACTGATGTATGAAGTGGCCAATTTTCATTACTTAAACAATCCCAGAATTCAATGGAATTAACAGAGTGTTTATTGAGATACAATCTGAGGTCTTTTAAGATAATAATTGATTGTAGTTAGTAAGAATGGATGGTTGAATCAAATATCCTTTGAGCCACATGAATAACATTGGTAATGACAATGATATTAGGGATTTGAATAGCCTAACTAATCCCACATCTGATCATAAATAATTTTGCTTTGGTCATGGTGACATTGATAGCATGATGAAGTGTCTTCTTGGTTGGATTGGAGAAAGAATGGACATGAGTGATTGAAGTGGCAATGTTATTTTTGATGCTAGCATTAGAAATGACAATAACCATATAGTTTTGCTTTCCTTGTCTTTGCAGTTTGCTTGATAGAATAAAAAGTGACTAGAGAAGGAATCAATTAGTCTAGAGCCAGGGGAAATTTTTCTATTTAAAGTATCAAATCAAGGAAAAATTCCATTGAGACAATTGTTCACATCTACAATAAAACTCTTGATTTTAAAACATTGTTTGAAGGTCATGTTTTTCAAAAAAAAGATGATGAGGACATGCTTTGTTTGCATGTCTGTTTTCCAAAAGGGATTTGATAGTGTGGTTAGATAAAAGTGTAGTTGTTCTGAGTTTTTGAAGGTGTAGATGAATAGAGATTAGGCTTGTAATGGCTTCAATCCTTAGAGTTGAAGATGTACAGAAAGTACCTAGAATCCATAAGACAGCTCTGCATTGCATTTTTCTAAGCTCCTTTAGTAGATATGAAAGTGGCACTTTGTTAAAATATCACAAATAAAAGCCATAAAGTACAATGAGAAGTATGTATATTCTGTAAAGGAAAAAATTAAGCTATGTTAAATGCCAATGTGCTTGTTTGAAAATTCTTGACCCATCCTGAGCAAATAAAGTGGATATGAAAATCACCTATATTTGTAGTAGAGCATTGTTTGAGACTGTCTAGTTCATTGAGGTAGATAAAATTATTGGAGATTGCATGGAATTAGAGATGTTCACCAAGGACCTTTTCAATAAGTTTTCCTAAAGTATTCAGGAGAATAATAGGTTTAAACATTTTAGGAAAATTGTATAATACTTTATTAGGCTTTGAGTTGATGATGGAGAATAACTCTTTGAAGTGAGCTGGCTGATAACTAAGAATGATGCATGTGTTGGCAATATTGATGATATTGTTGAGATATTTCTTGTTTTTGACAACTGCTTTTAGATATTTCCATGAGATTTGGTCTAGTTCAGAGGTGGACAAATTGCTACATTTGTTAACCACACTTTTAAATTTCTCATTGGAAAAGAGCATCCAAATCATTGTTGATTTTGATGTAATTTCATCTAAGACTTCAGAATTTTTTTGCTAATCTTGAGCTGAATTGAAAGTCTGATGTAATACTTGCCAAAGATTGTTAATTTTGATACAAGGTTGTCTATTGAATTGAAGAGCTTCAATTACTGGTAGTTTGTACTTCTTGACCTAGTTTATAAGGTTCTAGAGTTGATAATTTTTTGAAGTGATTTCTTATATTTTGTCATCAAAAAACAATATCTTAGTCTTTATAACAATGCTCTTAAATGACTTCCAGTCTTCAAATGATCTCAAGGACCTGTAATTCCTAAGTTTGATTTGGCACTCTTTGTTCCACTACTTCTTAGATCATCTAGTAATATTGATATACTTTAAATGTTCATAATAGTTACATGTGATATCACACTAAACTCTAATCCTAAGTTAAAAATAAAATAAAATAAAATGAAAATTAAAAATAAAATGAAAATGAGAAAATAAAATAGAGTCTACTGTTTGCAATTCTAATACTTAAGTGCTAGAGTATAAGAGAAACTTTGTATTAGGTTAATATAAGAGAACTTAATAGAGTTTCTAATAGTCTATTTTATATACTACTTGGTTTTAGTCTATATATCTTAACTCTAATCTATTCATAGTATAACTCAATTCTTTTAGTAAGTTTTATAATGTTCTATCTGCTATATAACTATGTGACTATGATTGTTATGATTCAATGCTCAAAGTGTTAAGCAAAGAATTAACTCTTGTATTGAGTAACACAAGAGAACTCGATAGAGTTCCTAGTACAAAGTAGTCTACCTTATATACTACTACTCATGGTCCATGCTCACTACTGTGCACCCTACCCTAAATGACCATGT